>OBJA01001670.1_pt1 | contig 14573 bp, 7 predicted proteins | sample 1519751 | NCBI WGS metagenome assembly OBJA01 (sample SAMEA3881238, study PRJEB22517) | soil metagenome | biome: lake sediment; feature: soda lake sediment; material: sediment, water from around vicinity | place: India | collected 2013-12-23 | depth 3 m | reverse complement strand
GGCTGGTGAAGGTCACCAGCCAGGGGGTTGCCGGCGGGCTGCTCGTCTATTTGGGCGCCATCGGCACAATAGGCCAGGTCAAGGCAATACAGACGTGGGCGGATGGGATCAGTCTCGGCTACATCGGTTTTGCGGTTCTGATAGCCAACCTGATGCTTTACGCCTATCTGGCGCGGGTCAAGATGCGGTGGCTGGCCATCCCGATCTGTTCCACGCTGGCTGCCGTGGTCGCCCTGATTCTCGGGGCGCCTTTCGAGTTCACCACCTCGCCGGGCCTTCCCAGTTTCAACCCGTTCTACTGGTGGGGAGAGGACACCGGCTGGAAACTGGGCATGCCGGGCCTCTCGCACTTCCTGTCCTCGCTGCCCTTCGCCATCCTGGCGGTGGCCATGTGGTCGCCGGATTTTCTCGGCCATCGGGTTTTTCAGGAGATGAATTACCCGAAGGGCGCCAGGAAAGTTCTCATGGATGTCGACGACACCATGATCGGCTGCTCCGTGCGTCAGGTAACCTCGGCCTTTTTCGGCAGCGGCTGCATCACCTCATCCTGGGGGACGTATATGATCCCGGCAGCGATTGCCAGACGGCCCATCCCGGGAGGGGCGATTCTCACTGGAATCCTGTCGATCATCGTAGCTATTTCGGGCTTCCCGATGGATATCGCGGTGTGGAGGCCGGTTCTGGGGATCGCTCTGCTGGTCGGCGTCTATCTGCCGCTGCTGGAAGCGGGTATGGAGATGGTGCATGACAGCAAGGACACCCAGGCTTCAGGCATATGCATCTTTTCCTCGGCGGTGGTCAATCCGGTCTTCGGCTGGGCGCTGACCATGTTTCTCGACAACAACGGCTTCATCGGCGATAAAGAGCGCCCGAAGAAGCTGAGCATCGGCGACAGGCTCGTCATTCCCGGTCTTGCCTTGCTGGTGAGCACCATTGCCATGGCGATTGTTGGCATGATCCCCGGCATTCCGCCGCTCATCGGCGGCTGAGGTCGAACGCCAAAGGCCCGGGCAGGAGCACTGCCCGGGCCTTTTTTTTTGCCGAATTGCCGTTCAGACGACGTTGACCCTGACGTCTTCGGAGAGTGATTCGATTTCTTCGGCAAGCGCCTCGCTGCTGGTTCCCTCCGGCACAACGAGGGTCAACCTTGCCGAAAAGACCGCTTCCCCGATAGTGGAGACGTGCATGCGGTTGAACTCCATGTTTTCGACCTGGAGGTCGAGGCTGGAGAGGATCCTGTTGATGTCTTTGGTCAGGCCGGGCCTGTCCTTGCAATCAATCTCGAGTTTGACGACGGTCGTCGGCCCCTCGGTTGCAGCCCGTACCTCGGCATATTGAAAGGTGAGCTCGGGAAACTGCTTGGCAAGCGCCTCCTTCAACCGGGCCTCATTATCCTCTTCGATGGTTACCTTCATCATTGCGGAAAAATGGCCGTCGAGTTTCATGACCTTGCTGGTGATCCATTCTCCGCCCAGTCCGCGGGTGGTTTCCGCGAGGGTCTTGATCAATCCGAGACTGTCCGGCCCGGTTATTGTGGTGATGAATGTGCTTTTCATTGTTTTCCTTTCAAATATGACAAATTGCAGTGGCTTCGCCAGCCTGTCCTGGAAAGTTGACGCGACCTGTATTCAGGGAAGAGCGCAACTGGGCGACAACGGGGTTAGTACCTGAGAAATCCGTTTCTTTTTTTGTAACGAATTTTCGTGATGACAGCCCTTGGGTTGCGGGCGTCAGCCCGCCTTTAATAAAGAGTAGCACATCCCTGTAAGCCCTTCAATCCCAAGCGTATAACCAGCCCTTCTTGTTCCCATCAGGGCGGCTTTAATTGAAGTGTCTTGCGTCCTCGCCTTGATGTTTGCCACAAGGGCGTCCGGTCAGCTTGCTTTTTTCTTTGCGTTCGGTCGCGGACCGTATCCTTTCAGGACCTTAGACATTCGTTTCTTCCTTTTCAGGTGCGAATTCCGTGAAGGTATTTATCCGGAGGAGATAACCCGCCTTGGGTTGCGGGCGTCAGCCCCCATCAGCTATTAGAGCGTTGATAAAGAGGAAGAACAAACAGTTTGCACAAAAACAGTTGCACAATAATTACAAAACATCGAATCGTTAAAAAAATATTTTCTTAATGAGGATATTATTCTATGGTAGTTTTGATCATTTGATTATGGAAAGCGAATGAAACTTTTGAGTGCTGTTAATATTATTCTCATCGGAGGAGATACAATTCCATGTATGAACCTCGCATCCCCGTTAATAAAATTGCCCCGCTTATTTTGAGAGAATTCGTAAAACGGCAAAGACTGTTCGATTGTTTTGAAATTGCGGGGAAGGGCAAGGCCTTCTGGATCTCCGGACCGGGAGGCTCGGGAAAAAGTACGCTCGTTGCCGGTTACTTACAGGAGAAAGAGGCGCCGTCACTCTTGTATCACGTCGACGCCCTGGACGGCGATCCCGCTACCTGCTTTCTTTATCTTGGCGAGGCGGTTCAATGTTTGGCAAACGGTTCTGGTATAAACTTGCCGTTACTGACTCCGGAATACCTGCCGAGTATCGATATTTTTCTCATACAGTATTTTGCTCAGCTTTACCAGGCGGTCCCGCCCGGGACCTGGCTGGTATTCGACAACGTGCAGGAAGCGCCTGCAGAATCGTTTTTCACGAAAATTCTCGTTGCCGCAATAGGGCAACTTCCCCGCTCCTGCAATCTGGCGATTATAAGCAGGCAAGAACCCTCGCCGGAAATGTCACGGTATCAGGCCAATCGCACGATGCAGCATATTGGCTGGAACGATCTCTCCTTTACGTTTTCAGAGTTCGAAGAATTACTGCAAAGAGAAAATCTACCAGATCCGGCAAATCAAGCGAAGACGCTGCATGAATTGACGAATGGGTGGATTGCAGGCGCCGTTCTCTGGATTCTTCACGAAAAAAACTTCTCGAGCAGAAACGAGATGACCTTTCGGGAAACCCCGGAAATCCTCTTCTCTTATTTTGCAGGAGAGGTTATTGAAAAATCCGATAAGGATATAAGAAACTTTTTACTTACAACCTCACAGCTGCCGTTTATGACAACCGACCTGGTGACTGATCTGACGGATGCAGTCGAACCCTACCTCCTGGAAAGAATACGGCAGATGAATTTTTTTGTGGAAAAGAGGCAATCGCATTGTTCCATCTATCAATATCATCCTCTTTTTCACACATACCTCAAAAAAACCGCAGAACGGATTTATGCAAAAGATCGCCTCAACGACCTTCGTCTCCGTTCCGCCCGCACTCTCGAAAATCATGGCCTGCACGAGGAAGCCGCGGAACTGTATGCGAGCATTGGAGCATTCGACGACCTTACCCGCATTGTCCTGAGACGAGCGAAAAACCTCATTGCCGAGGGTCGATACCGGACATTGGCGGCCTGGCTGGAAATGTTCCCTGACTCGGTTCTTGGAAATAACCCCCACCTTCTCTACTGGCGTGGTGTTTCGTGCATGCTGGTTCAGCCGCTGGACGGTCGGATGCTGTGTTCGCGAGCCTACGACATGTTTGTGGCTGGAGACGACTACCTGGGGCAGATTGTCAGTTGGTCGACGGTGGTGGAATGGTTCATCATGATGCGAACAGGTTTTGACGAGCTGGATCACTGGATTGCCGAAGGGGAGCGGCTTGGCGGGAAGTTTTCTGAAATAGGCGATCCGGAGTCTGCCGGCCAATTCGCTGCGAGCATGCTCGTCGCGCTGTTGCTGCGCAACCACGGGCATCCCGATCTGCCGCTATGGCAGGGGCGGTGCGAGAAGTTGCTGGACCACTGCCGGAACATGCAGGTAATGGCATTTCTGGTGTCGAGCCTCTTCTGGTCGTACCACTACCTCGGCGAGGTCCGCAAGGCCGGCTTCCTGGAGGTGCGCCTGCAGCTGGTTCTGAGCCAGGCATCGATACCGGTGATCGGCAGGATCGTCGCTCTCACCATGCTCGCCTTGGCGGCGGTAGGCCGGGGCGAGCACCGATCCTGCCTGGAGTTGGTTGAGAAAACGCTTGAGACGGCGGATAAAGTCGGTATTCACTCCTATGACCTGATTGTCATCGCCTTTGGTGCATACACGGGCCTTTCAACCGGCGACCTGCCGCTGGCCAAGAGGTATCTGGAAAAAATGGAACCCCTGGTCGTGCCCCATGCACTCTGGGACTACGCTCAGTATCATTTTCTCCGGGCTTGGTATTATACGGAAAAAATGGATCTTGTCCGGGCGCAGAGCGCTCTTGTCACCGCCGAGGATCTCATCGAGGCATGCGGCAATCCGTATACCAAGGCCTGCGTGAAGGTACTTCGGGCCAATCTCCTGCTTGATCAAGGCGATCCGCTGACTGCCTCCAAAGAGCTGGAGGCGATCCTCGAGAATGAGCGACTGCGGTACAACAAAACCATGCACCTCGTCGCCTGTCTTACGCTTGCCGATTGTGCATTCGCCCTGCAACGTCGAGAGGATGCCGTGAGGTATGTGCACAACGCCCTGGAAATCATCCGGGTCAACGGGTTGACCATGCCGTTCCCGCTGATTAATCGCCGTATTGGGCCGATGTTTGCCAGGGCGTTGGATGCGGAGGTCGATCATGAGGTCATCCATGATATGATTCGCCGCTGGAGGCTGAGGGCTCCCTCTCCGGAAGAGACCGGCGAACGTTGGCCCTGGCCGGTAAAAATATATACCTTTGGCGGATTGAGCATATTCGAGAACGGCAAGAAGCTGGAGCCTTCGACCAAGCCGCCGCGAAAACTGTTCGAAGTGCTGGTCCTGCTGATCGCTGCGAAGCGCAATGGCATCCTGAAGGAGACCGCTGCGGACCGCCTCTGGCCCGACTCCGATGGCGACAAGGCCATGCAGAGCCTCAAGACGACCCTGCACAGGCTCCGGCGCCTGTTCCGGGACGAGAATGTCATCCTTTTGGAGAATGGCCGGCTGTTGCTGAACCATAGAATCTGTTGGGTGGACTCCTGGCACTTCGAGTGGCTCGAACAGCAGTCGGCTGCCGTCGATGAGGAAAAATCCGGTCGCTATCTCTTGCAGGGGCTGAGACTGTATAAGGATGAATTTCTTCCGGAATACCAGGACTCGGCCCTGGCGGCAAACTATGCGGTGGCACTGCATGGGAGATGGGCCGACATGTTGTCCAAAGCTCGGGACGCCACGGGAGGAGAGAATTGCGGGGTTTTGACAGAAGAAGCCAGGCGGGCCCTGGCGGATGCGAAATCCTTGGCTCATCGCTATCTGGCTGACTGAGGCGCAGCATATCGACCGCTTGTTCCGGACAAAGGGCTGCCGCGTGGCTCGAGAACACATCTCGTGCGGGCTGACGCCCGCAACCCAAGGGTTTTCATCCCCTCCCACTGCGAGGGGATGAGTACCTACGCGAAATTCGTTTCTCCGCCTTTTCTCGACATCCGCGCCAGGCGCAGCCCAATGTCATCGCGCCGTGGCCCGCGGGTTGGGCCAGGCCAGCTGGATGCCGAGGGCGGACGTGAGCATGCGCTGGAAGTCTTCCAGGAGCTTGGGCGTGTTGCGGACCTGCCGGGGAGTTGTGGCATGCGCCAGGCAGTAGGCGGCCAGAGCCCCGGCGGCTTCGCCGATATTCCATTCCACCGGATGGAGCCGATAGCAACCGTTTGTGATATGGGTCGAGCCGATATTCTTGCAGGCAGGCAGGATGTTCTCCATGCGCACGGGGATCAGCGCCCCCAGGGGGATCTGAAAGGGCCAGCTGCTGATATCGACGTAGGTCCGCAGGCTGGTGGTCGGGTGCAGATCGATGCGGTAGCTGCCGATGCCGATGCTGTCAGGGAAGACCTCGGCGCCCTGCAGCGGCTTGCGGACGGTGACTCCGACATGCTGCTCGAGCACGGTGAACTCGGCGCGGATCCGCCGGCTCTCCCGCACGTACACATGCTTGGCCAGGCCGTCCAGGGTCTCGACCACATCGTTTCTCAGGCGCAGTCCCCGATAGCCGTATCCGCCGTCGAGCCGGGGCGCCTCGGTCTGCATCCAGTACAGCAGGGAGAGACTCAGCTGGCGGGCGCCTTCCAGGTGCCGCAGGCGCTCCTCGTCCGTGACGCCGAGCAGCGGCCCCAGCCAGTAATCGTTCTGCGGCCAGTTGACCAGGGTGATGTCGCTGGCATACCTTCCCGGGGGGTAGTGGCCTTTGTAGAAGATTCTCCGGAAATGCCAGAGATCCACCACATCCTGCTCCATCGGCCCCTCGAAGATCGCCTGCCGGCGCACATCGAGGGTCGCCGGGTCGACGAAAATCCAGCCGAGTTGGGGTTCCGGCCAGAAATCTGCGCGATAGCTCCGCCAGAATGAGTAGTCCGCCGGGCGCTCGATGGTGAAGTCGCCATCGGCCAGGTAATCAATGGCGAAGCACCAGGTCACGGCCTGCTGGTTGAGGGGGTCCGGTTCTCCCTCCAGCGCATGGGGCTCACCGGTCTGCGCCTGGCTTTCCGCCCCGATCACGTGCTCCACGCCCGCCATGGGCAGCAGGTCGCCGAACTCGGTGGCATCCAGCACATAGGGCGCACGGATGAAGAGCCTGTCGCCGCTCGACTGCTCCTCCAGTTCCACGGCCCGCACCCGGTCTCCGTCGACTTCCACCGAAACCGGGCGGTGGTTCAGGAAGATGTCCAGCTCCTTGCCGGAAAGATAGGGCGCCAGCAGCTCGTAAAGGACTGCCAGGGCCACTCGCGGCTCGTGGCAGAGCGGGCTGACGTTGCCCTTGCCGGGATTGAGGCGTTCGTTGAATCGGGATTCCGGCAGGAGGGGATAGTTGCGGTAGTAGTACCCGCGGATATGCTTGCGCAGCAACTGGTAGGTGGCCGTGCAGCCGGTTCCCTCGATCCATGGGTGTTCGTCCGGAGGCACCGCCTGGGCGGTCAGCTGGCCCCCGATCCATTCGGTCGGCTCGGTCAGGATGACTTTCTTCCCGAGGCGCAGGGCGCTCAGCGCCGCGGCCACACCGCCAAGCCCGCCTCCCACTATCAAGATGTCGGTTTCCCTCTCGTGTATCATCGATCCTCCTTCGCAATGCCGACCGCCGTTGGGTCGAGCATTGAATCATATGCGCCGCCCTGCACGAAGGCTGCCGCATGGCCGGCAATCCCTTTGCGCGGCAGCTATTCTTTCGTGAGCAGTCGAACGGCGGTCTCGTTGGTTTCGCGGGCGCGCTGCTGCATCTCCTGCAGACCGGTATGGATGCGGGTGCGCAGCTCGTCGCGCATGCCCCAGGCCCGATCGATCCTGGCGATCAGCTGGCCCGCGCTGATATGTTCCAGCCCGAATGCTTCAAACCGCAGCCCCTCCAGAAATCCTGTTACTTTCGTCGCATAGGGCAAGCCCATGAAAGGGACGCCGGCAAGTGCGGAAAAAATCAGAAAATGCAGCCGCATGCCCACGGTGAACTCGAAATGGGTAAGCAGCGTAACCAGCTGGCCCGGCGAGTACTCCCGCCTGAGGACGGTCGCATGCTGGGCATGGCGCATCCTGGCGACCACCCCGTGGCTGTGCTGAACGTCATGCATGCGGCGCTCGAGCGGGAAAAAAACCACCTCGGCTTCGAACCGGTCGATGAAAAAATCGGCGGCGTTGGCCACCAGGCGGTAGTAATGCTCGATATCGATGTCCGGTGCGGCCGGGCCCAACTCGCGGACGGAAAGACCTATCAGCCTGGCCTTGAGGTCTATGGCCTCGGAAAGCAGGAAGTCCTGGTCCAGGGGTTCGGGCTCCAGCAGCACCACAGGGTCGGCGGTCATCGCTATTTCCTTCTGGATGCCGATCTCCTCGAAAAGCTGCACGCTTTGCCGGTCGCGAACCGTGATCGCCGCGGCCTGGTTCAACGCGTCGCGCACCAGCAAGCGATTATTGCGGTCCTTGAGCGGCCCGGCACTGACGGCATAGACCATGACCGGAACACCCGCTTCGTGGGAAAGCATCACCTCGCGCAGGTAGATTTCGGCCTCGGCATCGTAGAGAATTCCGCCGCCCCCGAGAATGAAGAGATCCAAATTCTTCAGTATCTTCAGCGCTTCGGTGCGAGAGACATCGCGTGCCTGGACCACATGGTCGACATCGTGATTGCGGCGCGTATTTTCGGCGTCGCGCGTGAATACGGTGATTTCCACCGGCATGCTTCGGCGCAGCTCCGTGACGATGACCTTCAGGATCGCCTCGTCTCCCAGGTTCAGTCCGCCGTACGATCCCGATATGCCGACACGTTTTTTCTCCCTGCCTGCGCTCATGGCAATCCTCCGCGTGTTCGAATTTTCCCAGCCGTAACTGCCCGGTCCCCACAATGGGGACAGGTGCTTTCACGGAATTCGAGGAACTCTCCAAACAACAAAAAAGCTAGGTAATCCGTTCCCGGCGACTATCGGGTGCGGACGGCAAATCCTGCCGATTCAGACGGTATTTTCAGCTGAACCGGCATGCAGGCCGTGCCGGATAATCGTCCTGCGACGGTGAACCTTTACATCCATCATGGGCAGAGACGGCTGACTTACGCCCTTGCTATCTGGCCGGGCTGAGGGGTCAGGTGTTATCCTTGGAAGCAAATCGACGTTTGTCCTGCGGCCTCTTGCTCAACTTGGAATAAGTTCCGGTTTTGATCGTTCCCACGCTCCAGCGTCCCCAGTTGACGGAAAGAGTGACATGGCCGGAAGCAACCGGAAGCTGGAGCGTCCAATGCGCATTCCCACGCTGGAGCGTGGAAATGATCCCTTGAGTTAATGACATTGGAGCGCAACTCTACGAGAAGCCCAACTCTTGGATGGAACTTGGAAGAGGTTCGGCTGTCTGCGGGGAGATGTGTTGCCGTTCAGGTTGCCAGCATGATCCTGGAGCCCGCCAGATCCTGCCGCTTCCGTTCGGGGCTGCCGCCCTCGGCCAGGCGCCAGCTGGGCCTGTCGGCGGTCGCGGGCATTTTCATGATCTCCCCGATGGTGAGTTGCTCGGGGTCCTGGAAGGCCGGCACCCCGATCGTGATTTTTTCCTGCGGGACATTGAGCCGCAGGGTACCGTGGACCAGGTCCGGCCAGGAGAAAATGGTCGACCAGTTGGAGTCGGTCTCCTTATGCACGATCGAGTGATGGATGCCGTGCATGCGCGGGGTGACGATGAGCTTGACGAGTTTCCGCTCGAACCCGATCGGCAGCCTGATGTTCGAGTGGTGGAACATGATCTCGAGCAGGGTCAGCAGCTGCCAGGTGGAGAGCGCGAGCGGCGAGATCCCCAGAAAGAAGACCTGGGCTCCCCGCCACGGGGCCGAAAGCAGCATCTCGACGGGATGGAAGCGCAGCGCGGTAGAAGCATCGAGGTCGAGATCCACATGATGCGTCTGATGCAGGCGCCAGAGCAGGGGAACCCGGTGGGTCAGATAGTGCCAGATGAACAGGGTGTAGTCCAGCAGCACCACGGAAAGACAGACTTCCAGCCAGGCCGGCAGGCGGACCGTCCTGAGCAGGCCGAAATTGCGCCGCTCCCCTTCCCTCATGAGATATCCGGTCAAGGGCTTTTCCGTAGCCCGGATGGTGGCCGCCGTGGTGACCGACAGGAAGAGGTTGCGGACATTGCGCCTGATCTTGTCTTGCCGCGTCTTGCGCAACGGCCGCCTGTGCTCGAAATACAGGATGGCGATGCCGGCGCCGACGATCAAGAGACCGCTCAGCCACCCCGGCGGGTCACGGTTCAACAGGCCCGGCTTCTTGTTCATGGCCGTATCTCCTTTCCCTTTCAGCACGTGAGGGGATTTCGCCCGCCCTTTCCACCAGCCGCGGCGCCAGCCGATGAACGGCTTCCGCCGTCAGGGTCCAGGCGATGTGATTGCCGAGTTCCTTGGCATTTATCTGCCAGGGGATCTTCTGGATTCCCGGCGACACCCCCAGAAGCGGGGCCATGCCCCCGTCGCAGCCGAGGAAAAACGGCACGGCGAAGGGGAGACCCATGGCATTGCGGACAACGGGCAGCCTTTGCCGGAGTCCGGCATAGATGAGACCCCACATGACCCCGTAAGCCACCCCGAAGACCACCCGCGACCGGCGCTTCTGCGCTTCGGTGAGTTCATGACCGACGATCTTGCGGGCGAAGTACGGCCCCGCCATTTTGTGGGCGGAATCTTCGCGGACCTGTTTTTCCCGGCGTTTCTGTTCCTCGCCGACCAGCCGGTCGGTGAGTTTCTCCAGCTGCCCCACCACGGCTCCGGCCAGCAGTCCTGAGATCACTCCGGTCAGGAACGTCCGGGAGGGAAATGGCTTTGTTTTCATAGAGTCCTCCGATGCAAAAGTGGCTGACAATCTCCTCGACACCCTCTTGTCGCAGGAAGATGTTCGGCTGTTGAGTACCTTGGAAATCCGTTTCTCTTATGTTGAGAATGCGTCAAGGTACTTGTCCTTCTGCTGTGGGAAGGGATAACAGCCCTTCTGTTGCGGGCTTCAGCCCACTTTAGAATTTAATCAGGATAGGTGATGGCTGGGCAATACGGTCGATCTCGTAAATTGCCTCTGCATGGACATCAGTTTCAGGCAGAAGAGGCTCTCCTTCGAGAATGGGAGGCGTGCAGAAGAGGAACTTCTGTTTTCCGGAAGAAGATTTCCTCCTGCGCCTTTTTGCCCTGGCATTTCCGACTGTTCCAGGCGTGGGAGGGTCGAAGGAGGGTGGCTTTGGCAAGATCTTTTTTTAAAGATGAATGAGAGAAAGTAATTGATCGCTCTGCAGTGCGACGGGATGACATTCCTGGGTTGTGGGCGTCAGCTCGCATAAGAATCTGGAGTGCCGGCGAATAGTGATTAACATGATAGGACCACCAGCTCCACCGGAACCCGCTAGACGGCTCCCGGTCAACATTCACTTGCTGGTGGACATGCAGCAAGGAAGGATGAGAGGGGATTTCGAAACACCTTGAATTCCTTTTTCACAGACTCGTTGGGCGAAAATGCCGGACTGCCTCGGATCATCAACCAAAGGAGCAATGACTATGAGCAACTCGTTCAAGTATACGCGTCTTTCGAAGGACGACGCAGCCTGTTTGCTGGTGGACCACCAGTCGGGTCTTATCTCTCTGGTGCAGGACTTCTCGCCGGGAGAGTTCAAGAACAATGTGCTGGCGCTGGCGGCCAGCGCAAAGTACTTCAGGCTTCCCACGATCTTGACGACCAGCTTCGAAAACGGCCCCAACGGCCCATTGGTGCCGGAGCTCAAGGAGCTGTTCCCGGACGCGCCGTACATCGCCCGCCCGGGCAACATCAATGCCTGGGATAACGAAGAGTTCGTCGACGCGGTGCGCAAGACCGGACGAAAGCAGCTGATCATCGCCGGCGTGGTCACCGAGGTCTGCGTAGCCTTTCCCGCCCTCTCGGCCGTCGAGGCGGGATATGATGTGTTCGTGGTCACCGATGCCTCCGGTACGTTCAACGAAGTCACTCGTCACGCAGCCTGGGCGCGCATGAGTGCGGCCGGCGTGCAACTGATGAACTGGTTCGGGGTGGCCTGCGAGCTGCACCGCGACTGGCGCAACGACATCGAGGGGCTCGGCGCGCTCTTTTCCGAACACATCCCGAATTATCGGAACCTGATCACAAGCTACATGTCCAGGAAATAGCAAGCAACGTGCCGTCGCTTGGCATCGGCGACGGCCGGGAGCGTCGCCCGCTGCATGAACGAAACCGGACTGCGCGCGCCGGGACCGTCCATCGCCCGACGCCTTGCTGCCAATTTGCTTGACATAATCGGCCACCTGATGCCTGCCGACGAAGCTGCGCCGTTCAGAACCCAGGAAAAAACTGAGCTGAAAGCCCTTGATATCCTATAGAGTTTCCAACTCTCCCCAGTTAATTAATACTTAGTGCCGCAGTCGCATAACAGACGATTTCACCCCAAAATCGTGCATCAGAAGCGACTGAGGCACCAGATTCCACACATGAATACAGCCGTAATACTAAGTAAAATTTCCGCTTATGACGCGCGGGCTTACCGGAAAATATCACACTAAAGCCGCATCGAAATCCAGCCTGGCAATTCGCTTGTCAAACACTGGAAACTGGTCTATCATCTGCTGAAAATCCCACAATTCTGTAACATAGATAGGCGGAGAGAGAATTCTCTTAGAAAATTTTCTAAATGATCAGCCCGCATCAGTTTGGCATGAAGAACCGAAAAGTACCACGATGTGGTGGGATATTTTCCCAAAAAGCGGCTGCGGGCTATTAAACGTTGTGATTAAAAAAAATGATAAGACAATACGCTTTAGTTGAACTTACCGAAGAATTTAAGAATGCTATGGATAATCAGAAAGATCATCCGATAATGAAAGAAAAGGCGTTTGTGTTCTTCGGTGAAATTCCAAATATGCCAGGTCATTGTGTTGTCGCTGGTCATGAAAACGGTAGAGTTTTCTCAGGTTTCCACATCGATAATTTCCAAGAGATCCAAGAGGAAGGCTACTGAGACCAACAAAAAGTTTTGCGACATCATTAAAAGCAAAAGACAAAAAATAAGATTTTCACAACAAGTCATTCAAGCGGACGCGATTAAGGTCCGGGTATTTATTTTAATGCTCCTTGCCGCGCTCGCTTAATTCCACGTTGCAGGCTATTCGCGGGCGAATGACGACGAGGCAAGCTTTTTATCTCTGCTTCGGGCTGGCTCTCTGAGATCGGGAACAATTATGAAGGAAAAGATATTGATGTCCGTTCCCGATTTACAACACTGGATGGGGCGATGGCCGAGAAGCACAATATTCATGAGCCTGTGTGCTTATATACTCCAGAGGAATTGGCTTTCCTTTGCGAGCAGGCTTCATTCAGATGCGATCGAATCTTTTCCTCTCCATTCGGCAACGTAAAGGGCATTTTCTCCGGCGCTTGAATAGAATTGGATGACCGATTCTGGTCTGGGGTAACCCGGCGTTCAACGATCTGCACCTGCTTGAATAAGCGACACAGGCTACTCCTGCCCGCCTTCCTTTCCTGCCCCTCTGAACAAGACATGCCGCAGGTCCGAGACCACATGGATCAGGATCGGCACCAGAAAGATCAGGATGAAGCTGCCGAACAGCAGGCCGAAGGCGAGGCTGATGGCCATGGGGATCAGGAAGCGGGCCTGGAGGCTGGTCTCCAGCAGCATGGGCAGCAGGGCGAAGGTGGTGGTCATGGTGGTGAGCAGGATGGGGCGGAAGCGGCGGCGGACGGACTGGATCACCGCGGTCAGCTGGTCCTCGCCCTCGCCGCGCCGGATATTGTAGTAATGGAGCATGACCACCGAGTCGTTGATCACCACCCCGGTGAGGGCCACCATACCGAAGAGCGAGATGAAGGACAGGTCGAAGCCGAGCAGCAGGTGGCCCAGGACTGCCCCGACCATGCCGAAGGGGATGACCGCCATGATGATCACCGGCTGAACGTAGCTGCGCAGCTGGGCGCCGAGCATGACGAAGATGAGCAGCAGCGCGATGGCCATGTCGCGGGCGAGCGAGGCCATATCCTTGCGGCGATCCTCGCTCTCACCCGCCAGCCTCGCCGAGAGGCCGGGAAACTCGTCGCGCAGCCCCGGCACGATGTCCCCCATGATGACAGCCACGACCTCCTGGGGCGTGGTGCGCTGTTCGTCGGTATCGGCGGTGACGATGGCCACCCGCTGGCCGTTCACCCGCATGATCTGCTCGAAAGACCGGTTCTCGCGGATCGTGGCCATTTGGGTGATCGGCGCCCGCTGCCCCTCTTCACCGTCGGCGCCGGGGAGCATCACGCGAAAGTCGAAAATGGATCGCAGCTCTTCCCGTTCCGGCCTGGGATAGCGGACCATGACCCTCATGTCCTCCCTCGCCCGCTGGATGCGCTGCACCTCGTAGCCGTAGAAGGCGTTGCGCAGCTGCCGGCCGAGGTCGCCGGGCCTCAGGCCGGCGGCCTGCCCCTCCGGGGTGAGCTCGAAGATATACTCCAGCTTGCCGGACTTCAAGGTGTCGGCGATCGCCGACACACCCTCCATGGTTCTCATTCTTTCCTTCAGGCGGCCGACGGCGCCTGCCAGCATCCCGACGTCGTCATGGGCCAGTTCGATCTCCACATCATCTCCGCGCGCGATCAGGCCGCTGGCAAAGGTGAGCTCGTCGGCGTTGGGGATGGCGCCGACCGCCGCCCGCAGCCTGTTTTCCACGTCCCTGGCGGAAACCGTACGCTGCGGCGCATCGATCAGCTGGATTCGGAGCTCGGCGCGGTTGCCGGCCACGGCCGAGTCCTCCTGGGTCGCCGCCGGCCCCTCTGCGCCGAAGACCGAGCCGATGATGACCGAGGTGCTCTTGAACAGGTCCCTTCCTTCCTCTTCCTGGAGCTCCTGCCGGACCCTTGCTGCCGCCTCCATCATCATTTCCGTGTTTTCCTCGGTGACTGCGAAGGGGGTGCCGATCGGCATGACGAGGGTCGCCGTCACCTGGTCCCCTTCTATCTGGGGGAAGAAGATGAAGCGGATGATGCCGCCTCTGTACATGCCGAGCATGACGAGGAGCAGGGCGACCAGCAGGGCGAGGGTCGGGTAACGCCAGCGGATTGC
>OBJA01001669.1_pt1 | contig 14575 bp, 13 predicted proteins | sample 1519751 | NCBI WGS metagenome assembly OBJA01 (sample SAMEA3881238, study PRJEB22517) | soil metagenome | biome: lake sediment; feature: soda lake sediment; material: sediment, water from around vicinity | place: India | collected 2013-12-23 | depth 3 m | reverse complement strand
TACGGGTGTTACGGGTGTTGTGTACCGGAAAATATAATGTGTTGGCGCGCCACCCTGCGCAGCAACCAGATGAATATTCTTATCTCTCACATTATTATTTAAATATGTCAAAAATGAATTTGGATATGGTGCTGCACCACACCGATATTAATGATTCGATACAGACACGAACGCCTAACAGGAAAAAGTAGAAATTGGGGTCTTCTCCAATATGCCACTATAAAAAAGAATCAAATCTACTAAAACTCAACGGGAGATGGAGCCAGAAAATGCCCAAAAACGTACCACCAGCAATATCGAAATACCAGTGAACACCCAAATAAATTCGGGAAACTGCAACCAGAAACGTGAGAATAGAACAAGAAATAAAAACCACTAATCTTCTATCAAACGACCTGATAGTACCACCTGCAAACCATGCCAGAAATGAAAAGAACACAGCCGCACTCGTTGCATGACCACTAGGAAAACTATACCCGGGTATTTGCATGAAAGCATGAGGCGGACGGATACGACCAGCAATGTACTTGATAATAACCAGTGCGATTGCCGATCCAACCATACTGATGATTAAAACAACTGATGCAAATCTCTTGTTATATAGAAAAAGAATCAATACCAGTGCTCCAGAATAGATAAATAGGGCTAGTGGGCTGAAAATTGTGGTTACTACTATCATACATGTGGTAATGATATCTGATCGTAAAGAGAAAAGACTCAGATTGATCTCCATGTCAAGATCGGCACCCCATCCCTGGTCCTGGATCATCCAGATAAGGAGAAACAATGCAAGAGACGTGGCACTTGATCCTAAAAACCTTCCTGATACATTTGTCATATTATAAAAAGTGCGGCTCCCACTATACACGGTGTCACCAGAGCTATGAGTGTATTAAAACGGAGTAATTGAATTAATCTGTTATTTGGAAAAAGATTTCTCATTTCAGGAACCATCTGCAAAGCTACAGAGATTGGAATAATGGCAATTGCAGTAACTCGTGGTAACAGGTGACCCAAAATTGCACATAGTATAACCATGATTGCACACAACATAAAGAGCATATATATCACTATTCCGACCCTGACTCCATAGACGATTACAACGTTTTTTCTACTGAACTGACGATCCGGTTCGATATCGGGAAATTGATTCAGAAGAAGCAGGTTGTTAACAAGGAAAAAGGGAATGAGTGATATGACCAGTGCTCTATGCGAGAGGGTTCCCGTCAGTGCTATGACGGTTCCGGAAACCATGGCAATACCAAAACCAATTCCAGGGGCAATGAGACAGAGAAACGGGATCCGGACCAGAATAGGAGTGTAGAGAAGAACCGCAAGTATCCCTGGTACAAAAGAGATCAATAAAATTCCACCACGCAGAATCAGAAAATATACTCCTATTCCAAAGACAATTGCCACAGCGATAATCCCCAGGGTAAGAACAACTGGCGCTGCATCTGGATTTCTTTGCAACGATCCACTGCCGCCACTGAAGGGAGTCCGTTTTGTCTTAAAATCAAGCCCGGAGCGAAAATCAAAATATTCATTGAGTGCATTGACACCGGCATGTGCCGCCAGTGCTCCAATCGCTACCATTGATAGATGCAGTATTGTCACGGCACAGCCTTCGTAAGTCGCAAGCGCATATCCCAAAAAGACACAAACTGCAGTCAAAAGCAGAAATGCCGGGCGTACTGTACCGATGATTGTCACAATCGTGGAATATGGGCAATTTTTAGTCATAGGTGATTGTACTTTCCATGTACGGGGTTAAATCTAGAAGCTCAGAAAGAAAACTTCTGATTTCAGAACTGCTTGCTGTGCTCTGTGAGGATAGCGCCTGAAGTGCAATGGAAAAAAAACGTTGCATTTCTGAAAAGGCAAAGGCAAAAGACCCACATGTATTAAACATCCGGAGAAGATCTGCAGTCATCTCCACTGTGCAGGTATTTTCCATTTCAATAAGTATCTTCTGCGCTTCTGGGGTTCCGAAATGGCGTAAATGCCACATCAGGATCGTGTTGCGATACTCTGCAATGTCTGGCGGTATGCCCCTTGACACATCGGCATTTCGGCATTCATTGAGATCATCGGATATTTGGTACGCTCGCCCCAGATTAATACCCACATCACTCATTTTATCGATTGTATCTGGTAATGCTCCAGCCAGTTGTGCACCTGCTGAAAGCGGACCTGTGAATGTATAGGTTGCAGTCTTGAGGTCGTAAATATGGTAAATCTCTTCGATGGAGAGATCACAGCACCTTCGAGAAGAGTGGAGCAGTTCGAGAAACTGACCATTTCCTGTCTGAACCGCAGCATCGAGAATTGTTTTCAGAGCTGTTTCTTTTCGCTCCTGATCTGAATTAATATGTAAGAAAGCCTCTAGTGCTCCACCATAAAGAATGTCAGAGAAGATAATTGCCAGATTGCGCGAAGCATCTGCTGGAATATCCGGCAGTGCCGATTCAAATATCTTGTGAAGTGACAGCTCTCCTCTCCTGAGGTCCGATTTATCGAAGATATCATCCTGAATAAGTGCAAAGAGGTGAAGAAGTTCCAGCGATGCAGCAGAGGTGAACATCTCAGGGCAGGGTGTACCACCGTGAGAGAGGTAAGATAAAGTAAACAGTGTCGATCTGATCCGCTTTCCATCCCGAAGCAGGTAGCCAATAATTCCATTACTCAGTGAGGGCACTGTTTCGGGGAGTCCTATCCGGGTGATAAGATTTTTCACCACTATATTCAGAGCCTGATCTATCCCCTGACGAATCTTTATTCTATCAAGCATCGGAGTATGTGTCGCCTTTACTTGTTAGGAACATCTGAACCGCTCTGCATCCTGTTTTTTAAACTGCAGACCATTTCCCGGCACGCTCAGATCTGGAATGAGCCACCCCTCTCTGGCACGGGCGGCCCCCTCGAACAGCATTTGTTCGATCCTGACATGGTCAAAAAAATATTCTGCATGAACCGATTGCTGAACAGCACAACAGAGATGTACATGCAAAGAGGGTGCAGTGTGGGCCGAGATGGGGATATGGAATGCCTCACACAATGCTGCAGCCTTTAAAAAGCCGGTGATTCCGCACCTGGTTGCATCTGCCTGCATGATATCGACAGATCCGCTCAGAAGCAGATCTTTAAAGTGATTAGAGTTAAATCCGTACTCACCTGCAGAGATTTTAATAGATGGGGGAGTGTGATTTCTAACAAACGAAAGCCCGGAACGGTCTGCATGGTACACAGGTTCTTCTAACCAGGTAACACCGTTATCATCGAGCATAAGAGCGATTGCGCAGGCTTCTTTAGGTGTATATGCACCATTTGCATCCACAAATACCTGAACTGCATCTCCAACCGCCTTTCGTGCAAGGGAGACCCGTTTTGGATCCTGCTTTCGATCTCGTCCGATTTTCATTTTGACAAATTTGAAACCGGATTGAGCCCACACGCTAAGCTGTCTGTGGAGCTGTTCGTCAGTGTAGGATGTGAAACCCCCGCTTCCATATGACGCGATACGTGCTTTAGCCATGCCGAGTAATCGTACCAGGGGAGTATCGTACAGCCGTGCCCGAAGGTCCCACAACGCGTTGTCAACTGCAGCGATGGCCATTGCTGTCATGCCAGAAGAGCCAAGGTTGCGCATGGTAGTGTGGAGTGAATTCAGGAGTGAATGGATTGAGTCTGTATTTTTTCCGGTAAGGATTGGTTTACATTTCCTCATGAGCAATGACACCAGTGACTCATCACCGTATGTATAGCCAATGCCGCATGTCTCACCAGACCCTATGTGTACAACGATAATAGTTGTAGTATTCCATACCAGTGTGCCATCAGATTCTGGCTGCTGAGTTGGTATGCAGTAAGCGGCTGCTTCAAAATAATCTATCGGTCGATCGGGTTGCATGACTACTTCCTTAATGTGCTGATTCCCTCTTTTAGGGACTGATTCAAGATTCCCAGTGTATCAGGGTCCCGCGCAAGGATTGCCGACATATACCCCTTTGCCTGTTCCAGTGTTATATGCGGTGGAAGAATGGGAACATCCGGGTCACAGTGAATGTCGACAACTGCAGGACGCTTTGCATTGAGTGCTTCATCGAGAGCACTGGAGATCTGCTCCGGTTTGGTTACTTCGATGCCTTTAAGGTCAAGCAACTGGGCGTATTTAGCATAGGAGAACGGTGGCAAATTCTGAGATGCAGAGAATTTGGGATCACCACTCATGACCCTTTGTTCCCAGGTAACCTGGTTAAGATCATTGTTGTTAAGTACGATGATCACCAGATGCGGGTCTTTCCAGGAATGCCAGTATTTGGCGATATCGATCAGGCTGTCATTTCCAAGCATCTGCATCGCTCCATCACCAACCGAAGCGATCACCACACGATCGGGGAAGTTCATTTTTGCTGCAAGTGCATAGGGAACACCAGGACACATCGTGGCAAGATTTCCGGACAGGGAAGACATCATGGTGCCTCTGATTTGTAAGTCTCGTGCCCACCAGTTCGCAGCAGAACCTGAATCACTGGTCAAAATGCAGGAATCGGGCAGTTTCTTGTTGAGTTCCCAGAAAATCCGCTGAGGATTTATAGGATTTGCACTATGCATTGCCCGTGATTCGAGAACCTGCCACCACTCCTTCATGCCGCGTTGAATCCTTTGCTGCCATCCCTTATCTTTTTTCACTTCCAGCATGGGAATGAGTGCTTTGAGGGCTAAAGCAGCATCACCTTCCAGATTGATCTCCATGGGATAGCGGAGACTGAGCATGCGTGGATTGATGTCGATTTGAACTCCTTTAGCCTGCCCCTCTTTGGGAAGAAATTCACAGTAGGGAAAACTGGTTCCAATCATTAAGAGCGTGTCGCATTCGTTCATCAGATCCCAGCTTGGTTTTGATCCCAGAAGTCCGATAGGGCCAGTCACATAGGGGAGCGTATCAGGGAGGACCGCTTTGCCCAGGAGCGCTTTTGCCACACCAGCCCCAAGTAATTCTGCTGTCTGTTGAATTTGCTGTGACGCACCAAGAGCGCCTGCGCCCACCAGTATTGCAACCTTTTTTCCGGAATTGAGAATTGTAGCGGCTCGGTGAAGGTCTGACTCGTTTGGGAGAATGCGTGGTGTGCTATAGCCTATACCGGTAAAGGTCGACCCGTGCTTTTGGGGTGGGGAGGGAACTGCATCCATCTCCTGGACATCGTTGGGAAGAATAACGCAGGTGACCGTACGTTCTGCTTTGGCAATTCGGATGGAACGGTCGATCAAATGGCGAATCTGAATCGGAGAGCTTGCCATATGGACATAGTGAGAGGCGACATCTTTAAACAGTGTTAAAAGATCGATCTCCTGCTGGTAATCTGAACCAAGGGACATTGTAGCTTGCTGACCGACGATGGCTAGGACGGGCTGATGGTCAAGCTTGGCATCATAGAGACCGTTAAGAAGGTGAATCGCTCCGGGTCCGGATGTGGCGATGCAGACGCCAATCTCACCGGTGAACTTTGCATGTGCACAGGCCATGAATGCTGCGAGTTCCTCGTGACGTGTTTGAATGAATTCAACCTTTTTCCTGTTTCGGTTCAGTGCACCCATCACCCCGTTTATCCCGTCTCCAGGATATCCATACACCCTGCGTATCCCCCATTGGTAAAGACGTTCTACAAGGAAATCACTTGCATTCATAGCTTCTCCTTATGCTAGTTTTCACCGGAATTGCTATAGACCCCTGGTCGGGTTGTATACCTGCAAAAGTGGTGCCGTATTCGGGTAACCCACCATGCTGCGTCCCAATCTGTATTTATTTTACAAACAAAATTAGGGCGATCACTGCACAGAGAAGTGGTACCAGATTTGCGTAAACTCCTGTAGCTCTGAAATCATCACTCTCTCATAAAAAGGATATAACAACATGAATCCACATGAGATCGTGGTAATCACTGGTGGCTCAGCTGGAATCGGCAGAGCAACAGCACATGCATTCGCAAAAAAAGGTGCCAGTGTGGCAATAATGGCTCGAGGACAAAAAGGACTCCAGAGCACAAAAGAAGAGATCGAGAAAGCAGGAGGGAGAGCTCTTGTGGTTCAGGCTGATGTGGCCGATGCCGATGCAGTCGAGAAAGCTGCACAAACCATTGAGGATGAACTGGGTCCAATCGATATCTGGATAAACAGTGCAATGACAACGGTCTTTGCACAATTTGTAGATATAACCCCTGAGGAGTTTCGCCGGGTAACCGAGGTGACGTATCTGGGATTTGTTTATGGTACCTATTCAGCGCTCACGAGAATGGTGAAAAGAAACAGAGGGACAATCATTCAGGTCGGGAGTGCCCTCGCCTATCGCTCCATACCGCTCCAATCTGCATACTGTGGCGCAAAACATGCAATTCAGGGATTCACCGATTCGATCAGATCCGAATTGCTACACAATAAGAGTGATGTCTGGATATCAATGGTCCAGCTTCCAGCAGTCAATACGCCGCAATTCAACTGGTGCCGCAATAAAATGCCACGGAAAAGTCAACCGGTTCCACCCATTTTTCAACCGGAACTGATTGCAGAGTACATTTACTGGGCAGCTCATAAGCGGAGGCGCGAAACGGTGCTGGGACTGAATAACTGGATCATTGTCTGGGGAAATAAGTTCTTTCCGGGGTTTGGAGACTGGTATCTTGCGAAAACAGGTTTCGATTCCCAGCAGTACAACGGTTCTCCCGGCGAGGACAGACCCGATAATCTGTGGGCTCCTGTAGACACAAATCCCGGTACCCAGGGAAGTTTTACCGAAAATGCAATAAGCAAAAGTAACCAGATGAAATTTACCACCTTTCCCGGATATCCCTTTTACGGAGGAATCGCAGTAGGGGGAATGCTGTTGTCACTTTTAGGATGGGCACTGAAAAAAAAGAAAGCTATACAATCATGAGAATCTGTAACTAATGCGCACCATGTCACAAAAGTCAGCCACAGCCTGTGATGATTCTCTGTTGAATCTGTTAAGCACCAGTTTTATAAGGGGAAAGATGGCTTTCAACAGAACATGTGATGGTTTGTAAAATGAGAACAATTCATACCACACTTCGGTATCGCTGAATCGGATTGAAAATCTTTCCTCTCCGCACTCCTGGTGCCCGCAAAGCGTTCCTGCGGCAAGAGAAAACAGGCGAGCCTCTCCTGTCCGACGCTCACCCCTGTACACAATACGTACCGGGTTAACAGACCATATCCCGAAATGTCGGGCAACAACAGCCAGGGTGACACCCTGATCACAGAATTCCCTTTCATGAGAAAATACCGGATGGGCAAAAGACAATCGATACATGACCCCCTGACTCAGGGCATGTATCGCCGATTGGTATCTCTTTTCTCCATGTCCCAGAAATCGCCGATACCTGTTGATGTGATATCCCGATGGCCGTGGATCATCGGAAAATGTTGCCCCCACTTCTGCATATGAGAAGTCAACATCTGAACAAGCCACAAGAATGCTTCTCACCATATTCGGGTCTGGTTTAAAAATAAAAAACATGGTTGCTTAATCGGAGTGAAAGGCGATAGTGGAAAACAGCGCATTTTCAGCCTGCCGGGAGTCAAGTCTTGAATGCTGAACTACAACAGGGATGTCCGACTGGACAACGCAGGCGTAATCGGTTCCCTCAGGGATCGGCTGCGGATCATTGAGATTATTGAACCGCTGGTGCAAGGTTCTCTGAGGTGAAACGGTAATTTGATAGGGGCCCAGAGGTTCACGGTCGCTGAAATAGATCCAGAGTTTTATATGTGCATCGGTATCGGCGGTATTTAGAATACAGAGCGTTTCATGGCTTTTCATCTGTGGTTCCACTCCATTACTCCACTCTGGCAGGTATCCTTCCGCAATGGCCCAGATCCGGTGTCCGAGTTCTCTGTTAATACCCATAGTACAACTCCTTTTCAGTATGTGAGATTTAAACTCTGTGCAATGACCTCTGAAAGGTGTAGTCCCGTTCTCTTTGTTCCATCATGAATCTGGGTTCTGCAACTGAACCCGTCTGCAATGATCAGTATATCCCTGTTTGCTTCCTTGATGGCAGGAATAAGTTTGAGATCACCAATCTTTTCTGACCAGATATAGTGCTTCGCTTCAAATCCAAACGATCCTGCCATGCCGCAACACCCCTCCTGTGGTTCAGAGAAGTCGATCCCCATTCGATGCAGTACCGATCGGGTTGCATCAATATTCAGCACCGCTTTTTCATGGCAGTGTCCATGCAGAATCGCTTTTCTGTTTATCACTGGAACTTTGATTTTTTCCTGTTCTATAAATTCAGAAAGAAGCAACGAGTTTTGGTTTAACCTCTGGGCATCGCGATCCAATGGGATCAGCTGCGGCATCTCCTCTCTGAAAACTGCTGCAGTGCTTGGTTCCAGAAAAATTATCGGAAGGCCATCACGAATCTGTTGTTTGAGCAGGGTGAGGATGTTTTTGAGCTCCCAAACAGCGAGGTTGAGCATGCCGTAATGGATAAGCGGACGTACAGCAGGAACCCTGCCCTGGGGAAGTGTAACGTGGTAACCCCAATGTTCCAGAACCACTGTTGCCGCACGCAGTGTCTGAGGATAGAAATAGTTGTTGAAGACATCGGGGAACAGAACTAATTCCTTTCCGGAAGGGTTTTTGACATGTGGTCTTTCTGTATACCATTTAGTGAAGGGGCGATTCGTTAATGTGGGAAAGGGCCGTTTTTGGGTGATTCCGCCAGCAAATTTCGTTACCCTGTTGATCAGTGGTGTTTGGGTCAAGAAATTCACCAGCCATGAGACTTTGGCACCGATAGGAGCAAGATATCCGATCAAGCCCAGTATATAGGCATGGCGAGGCCTGAGTCGGGGAAAACGGTAATAGTGGGAGTAAAATTCAGATTTGCAGGTGGCAATATCGACATCAACCGGGCACTCTTTTTTGCAACCTTTGCAGGAGAGACACAGGTCCAGCGAATCGAGCACCTCTTTTGAATTCCAGCCCTTTTTTCCTAAAAGATCCCGCCGGAACATCTCAAAGAGAGCATGCGCTCTTCCCCGGGTAGTGTGTTTCTCTTCCCGGGTAACCAGAAAACTCGGACACATGAAAGCGTTTCTGGTTCGTCTGCATTTTCCCACGCCGACACAACGGAGAGTTGCCTTTGCAAAGCTTCCATCATCCTGAGTGAATTTGAAGTGGGTTGGCGGGCTCCAGGGATTGTACGAGGTGCCCAGGCGAAGCCCTGAGGTGATCTCATGCGGGTTTACGACCTTGCCAGGATTCATCTTTCCCCTGGGGTCCCAGATATGTTTGAATTGCCCGAACGCCTCAATCAGCTCTGCGCCGTACATTTTCGGGAGCAGTTCGCCCCGAGACTGCCCGTCACCATGTTCGCCGGAAAAAGATCCCCCATATGTAATAACCAGATCAGCCGCTTCGTTAACAAACGACCTGTACGCAGTGATGCCTTGTTTTGTAAATAGATCGAAGGTAATACGGCAATGAACACACGCCTGCCCAAAATGTCCATACAGTGAAGCCTGGTAGTTGTATTTATCGAAAAGAGCCCGTAGACCCTTCAGGTACTGGCTCAAGTGGTCAGGATGCACCGCGGAATCTTCCCACCCCGGCCAGGCCAGAGGCATTCCAGGAACATTCGCTGTTGCGCCCAGACCTGATTCACGAATCTCCCAGATCTGTTCCATTTCGATCTCATCGGTAAAAAGTCTCATGGTTGGAGTATCAGGTTCCTTCTTCAGGGCATCCATTACCTTCTGAGCATTTGATTGGGCTTCGCCTGGATCTTCACCGCCCAGCTCGACAAAAAGCCACCCCTGTCCTTCTGGGAGTAGCCCGATTTTGTCGAGATTGAGATGTTTCCGTTTCATGAAACTGACAAGCTGATTATCAATACCCTCTAGCCCTACAGGTGCAAACTGAAGAATTTCGTTAATATGAGCAGCAGCCTCATACACAGTAGGATATCCAAGTAAGAGCAAAACTCTATTGGGTGGACTGTGAACCAGCTCAACTGTTGCCTCCAGAACCGATACACAGGTATTTTCGGTTCCAACCAGTGCCCGCGCAACATGAAATCCTTTCTCCGGAAGGAGCTCATCTAGATTAAACCCTGAAACACGTCGTGGGATTTGTGGGTACCTCTGACGGATCTGGTCACTAAATCTATTCCTGATTTGGCTCATCCCCTGGTAAATCTCCCCCTTCCGTCCACCAGCTGCAATGATCGATTCCAGTTGCTCATCGGATGTTTTCCCAACGGTCATTCTGATTCCATCATAGGTAAGAATGTCCAGTTCACGGATATTATCTGCAGTTCGTCCGGCCATAACCGAATGTATTCCGCAGGAGTTATTGCCGATCATTCCACCAAATGTACAATGACTATGAGTGGCCGGATCTGGACCAAAAGTGAGATGGAATTGTTTCTGAGCGGGAAACCGTACATCATCGAGAATCGTACCGGCCTGTACCCGGGCAGTTTTTTCTGAAGGGTTGATATCCAGAACCTTATTAAGATATTTCGAGAAGTCTATAACGACAGCTTCATTACAGCTCTGCCCTGCCAGGGCTGTTCCTCCACCACGTGCCAGAACCGGAACATCAAAATGATGGCAGACACGTAGTGCTTCAATTGCTGCTTCAGTTGTATGGGGTATGACTATACCAATTGGAACATAGCGGTAATTGGAACCATCTGTGGCATAGATAGCGCGTCCACCGTTATCAAAACGAATTTCAGAATCAGAATAGTTTCGCATCCGCACTTCAATTTCATGCGATAATTCCTGCAGCTTTTTGCGCTCTTTTTTTTCCATAATTATAATGATCCCGGTAGTTGTATGAACTGGTCTGATAATGTGAAGCAATCACTGCACCAGTAGTGGAGCTTTTAATGGGGAGATAGAAGGGGAATCAGCCGATGATGGTTAGGTTTACGGGAGAATCGAAATCAATACGGGAAGCGAAAAAGAGGCTACTACCTGATCACTATTATCAGTAACTGTCTGTTCCAAAGAACTTTCGTTCATAGGTATCAAACGTTTCCGGATCATCGGTATAATAGAGTGTATTGGCGATAATGAGAAGGTCTGCCTCACTCAATGCCCTGTAGGTGTGCATAATAAACGGGGGGATCAGGATTCCTTTTTTCTGGTCGAGTGTAGAGGCTGCAATTGCTCCCTGAAGATCTTCGCAGGTTACTTCAACCTCGCCCTTCAGGGCAAAGAGAAGCTCTGTTCTGATACGATGAAATTCTCCACCACCCACTTTGCCTGGTTTGATGTTTTTAACGGTATACGTTCGCAGACCCCGGATGTCCTGTGACAATTTATCAAGTTCGCGTTGTTCGTAGCTAAACATTGTGGTAACAACCTGGTAGGGGAGTGCAAAAAGCACAGATAGTTCAGCATCCGACTTTGTTTTCCATGGACCACGAATGGAAATCTCAGTTACATTTTTAACCGAGGGGGCACTTTTCTCCGGAAGAGAAATGGTGTATGCATCAATTGGCCCCAGGTATTTCTTATGAGATTTTCTTGATGAATTCATGTTGAAATCCCCGCTGACAGAGGGTCATCATAACCATTATGGCTCAGGCTGCGAGAGTGTTGGGTTGTAAAATTGAACTGGAAAAATGATCCATGTCATTTTAGAATATATGATTGGCTCCAGAGATTAGAAAATAAAATAAAGAGAGGCAGGTAGCCGGTGCTCTCACCTATGCTGAGAACTAAGCTGCAGACTTTACCTGCTGGATGGGCCCTGCTACAGGAGCGGAATATTATTTTTGATGCGTCTCTTGCTGATTACAGGAAGAAGTCGTCACATTAGAGGAGAACAGAATGTTCAAAGTAAAAAAATCATCGAAACTCGACAATGTACTCTATGATATACGGGGTCCGGTTCTGGATGAAGCAAAACGCCTTGAGGAGGAGGGATATCAGGTCCTCAAACTGAACACAGGTAATCCGGCTCCTTTTGGGCTCTTTGCTCCTGATGAGATCATTCATGATATGATCATCAACTTGAAAACGACTCAGGGCTACAGCGATTCCAAGGGTCTCTTTTCTGCTCGAAAGGCAATCATGCAGTACTGTCAGCAGAAAAATATCCGGGGAGTAGATGTCGAAGATGTATTTATCGGCAATGGGGTGAGTGAAGTTATTGTGATGGCAATGCAGGCGTTGTTAGATAGTAATGATGAGATTCTGGTTCCATCACCGGACTATCCGCTCTGGACAGCTGCGGTCAATCTTTCAGGTGGCAGGGCTGTTCACTACTTCTGTGATGAGGGGTCTGGCTGGTACCCTGATATCGATGATATCAAATCCAAGATCAGCAAAAAGACAAAAGGAATCGTCATCATAAATCCCAACAATCCAACCGGTGCACTGTATCCCCGGGAAGTGCTGGAACAGATTGTAGAAATCGCCAGAAAGCACAACCTGATTGTTTTTTCAGATGAAATCTACGATAAGATTCTCTACGATGGTGCATCCCATGTCTCAACGGGATCACTTGCAGATGACATTCTGTGTATCACGTTTAACGGCCTCTCTAAAACCTATCGCATCGCCGGGTTCAGAGTCGGATGGATGATCGTAAGTGGTAATAAGAAAGCTGCCGGTGATTATATCGAAGGCTTGACGATGCTCGCTTCGATGCGCCTCTGCAGTAATGTACCCGGACAATCGATTATTCAGACTGCATTGGGTGGGTATCAGAGCATCTATGATTTGACAAAGCCTGGTGGAAGACTCCGGGAGCAGCGGGACATCTGTTATTCTCTGATTTCAGAAATCGACGGGATTACCTGCGTCAAACCACAGGCAACATTCTACCTTTTCCCAAAAATCGACATAAAGAAGTTTAAAATTACAAGCGATGAGCGATTCGTTCTTGATCTGCTTAAAAGCGAGAAGATGCTACTTGTACACGGGACAGGGTTTAACTGGGCTCAGCCAGACCATTTCCGGGTCGTCTTTCTTCCCCGCGCCGATGAGCTTCGGGATGCAATGGGGAAAATAAAGACGTTTTTATCTACATATCAGCAACTCTGAACTGGTGAACTAACCATTGGCCCGGTGCAAGCCGCTGTGCCGGCGGTAATGCGCTGTACTCAGACGCTTTACCGCCGGCATTGTGGCTTGCACCTGTTATGCGATCGTTTTACTGCCAAATTCCTTCATGCGCGCTTTTTCTAAACTTTATTTCTTCAGAATATTTTTTAATTTTTTCGCATCTAATAAATCTTGTGGTCTTCCTGATGATTCTTTGTTTTTTATCAATTCATTAATCCCAAGAAAATTTACCTCAAGATCTCCATTTTTCCTCGAACATGATTTTTATCGCTTCATCAAAACTAACACCATCGATATCGTTAATAATATCAACTCGAAGAGGGGAGACACCAAATTGAATGATATTTCCGGTATCAAAAAATAATGAATCTGGCAATTGTTCTTCTGGAAATCCAAACTCTGTCAGCGCCTTTTTTATTTTTGCTACATTCTCTTTTGAAGAACATACTCCACATTATTTTTTTCTAACAACTGTAATAATTCGCTGAAATGTGATTGGTTTATCATATAAAAAATTCTCCGCTTCCATTCTCAAATGCTCTAAAATATCAAGGCTTTCCTCTGGATTTCCGACATAATCATCCTCATATTCCGTCTTGTCATTTTTCTTCCTGACTATAATTTTCATATTTTCTTTAAAATAAATATCCCTTTGTTTTTAATCTCTGTTTCCGCGCGCAATCTTTTCTTTTGGCAGTAAAATGTTGCATAACTGAAAAAAGGAGCTCAGATTCCCATCCCAAAGTATCGAAAACTACGATTGTTTAGTTCTCGATACTTTGTGCAACAGATGTTTCCTGCAGGATTGAGAGGGCAGTGATATACCCGTTGTACATTGAATTCCAGATACCACCACCTGGCTTTCCCCAATGGCCAGCCTGAAAGAGATTGGGAATATGGGTACGTAATGGCAGTTTGGCTTCACCATAGATACTGCTGGTGTTTTCAAAACCGTAAAGCGCACCTTCTGCATTTCCGGTGTATCGTTCAAAGGTCGTTGGTGACCCTGTCTCGACAAGAGAGATCCGCTCCCGCAGTCCGGGCAGCAACTCTTCTGCCCTGGTCAGCATTCGTTCTGCGTAGCTTTTTTTCTGCGTCTTCCAATCTGCAAAGAGAGACTTTTTCACGAAATTGAGAATCGTAAACGTTTTGTCGTCGACAGCAGGCGGTGGACGTAAGAATACCAGATGGTCGATCTCTCCATCGGTGCAGTCTGCTATTCTATTATAAATGGCTTCGTCATTGTTTCCAAACCAGAAATGGAGGCAATCCGGGACAAGGTCGGATATGCCCTCAGAGAGGCCGATGTAGGTAGCGACGCAGGAAACAGAGGGGTTGAGATTTTTAAGACGCCGCAGCCAAATCTTATTTCTTGATTCCGGCTCGATTATTTCCCGATGAAGAAGATAGGGACTGATGTTAGAAATGAACAGTGATGCTGCAATGGTTTCCCCTGAACTCAGGGAGA
>OBJA01001668.1_pt1 | contig 14583 bp, 15 predicted proteins | sample 1519751 | NCBI WGS metagenome assembly OBJA01 (sample SAMEA3881238, study PRJEB22517) | soil metagenome | biome: lake sediment; feature: soda lake sediment; material: sediment, water from around vicinity | place: India | collected 2013-12-23 | depth 3 m | reverse complement strand
CCCGCCGGCATCGCCGCCGCCTCTCCCGGCGCACTCGGCGGCGTGCGTTCGCTGCAGCACACCCGAATCTACCTCTCCAATCTGGGGTTTCTCGTCATCCCCGAGCAAATCGGCGTGCCGGGCGCGGCCAGAGCCCTGAATGCGGAGGGACTGCTGACCGACGAGAAACTTCGCGCCGCCGTGGAGAACATCGGTGCCACGGTCACGCGCCTGGCACGTCGCCTCCGCCAGTGAGGTCGCCGCCGCACCAACGCCACGCGGCGGCCGGTGTGGCGACGTTTGCATTCCTCCCCTTGCACAGCACCGGCCCCCATCCATGTCACAATATTCGCAGCAAGTCGGTGCACTCGATCATCGATCAACGCGAACGGAGGCTCGGATGGGCAAACTGACCACACACGTACTCGATACGGCCAGAGGCTGTCCCGGTGCCGGCATCGCGATCCGCCTGTTCCGGATCGACAGTGAAGCAGACACCGGCACCCGACCGCACACCCCGGTCGCCGCCGCGACGACCAACGCCGACGGTCGCTGTGAACACCCCCTGCTCGAGGGCAGCGCGCTGACGACCGGGCGTTACGAACTGGTCTTTGCCGCGGGCGAGTATTTTCGTGCCCAGGGCCTGAACCTGGCCGAACCGCTGTTCGTCGACGAAGTGGTGTTGCGTTTCGGCATCGCCGACGCCAGCGCCCACTACCATGTGCCACTGCTGGTATCGCCGTGGAGTTATTCCACCTACCGTGGCAGTTGAAATACCGGTCAGGACCGTTATTGCATTCTCACGGAAGTCTCCATCCCGAACCCCGACCATCATCCCGATCCACCCACCCTGAACCAAACCACACACGTCGGCGCCACTGCACATGGAAAGCTATCTGCTCGACTGGGCCAGCCTGTTGTTGCGCTGGCTGCACCTGATCGCCGGCATCGCCTGGATCGGCGCCTCGTTCTACTTCGTGATGCTCGACACCTCACTCAAGCCGCCAAAGAAGGCAGCGGACCGGGATCGAGGCGTGTTCGGCGAACTGTGGGCCGTGCACGGCGGCGGCTTTTACTGCAGCCAGAAATATCTCACCGGGCCGCGCAACGAAGCGCTCGCCGAGGATCTGCACTGGTCCAAATGGGAAGCCTATACCACCTGGCTGTCCGGGCTGGGTCTGATGGCGGTGATCTACTGGGCCGGCGCCGGCACCTATCTGGTCGATGCGCGCGTGATGGCGTTGAGCCCCGGTGTCGCCATCGCCTTGTCCGCCGGCACGCTGGTGCTCGGCTGGCTGATCTACGATGGCCTGTGCCGTGTGCTGGCCGGCCGTGAGCGCCTGCTCGCCGCAACGCTGTTTCTGTTCGTCGTGCTCGCCACATGGTTGCTGCATCAGGTGTTTGCGCCTCGTGCCGCGTATCTGCACATCGGCGCAATGCTGGGCACCATGATGGCGGCCAACGTGTTCTTTCACATCATCCCGGGACAGAAGCGGATGGTCGCCCAGATTCGCGCCGGACAAGCCGTGGACGGGCGACCGGGCGTGATCGGCAAGCAGCGCTCGGTGCACAACACCTACTTCACGCTGCCGGTACTGTTCACGATGATCAGCAATCACTATCCGATGACCTATGCCCATCCGCAGGGCTGGATCATCCTGATCGCGATCACGCTCGCAGGCGTACTGATCCGTCAGTTCTTCGTGCTGCGTCACCGTGGTCAGCGCGTCTGGTGGCTGCCCGCGACCGGCACCGCCCTTGTCGTCCTGCTGATCATCGCGCTGGCACCACGTCCGCTCGAACCCGGTGACGAAGCAGTCTCCTTCGCCGAAGTCGAGCGCATTGTGCACAGCCGCTGCACGCCATGCCATGCCGCCAGCCCGAGCTGGGAAGGCTTCGCCCAGCCCCCCAAGGGCATCGTGCTCGAAACCCGCGAGCAACTGCTCGCCCACGCCACCAAGAACGCCGAAACCGTCGCCAGCGGCTACATGCCGCTGGCCAATCTGACCGCGATGAGCGACGAAGAAAGACGCCAGCTGCTGGCCTGGTACGCACGTCGAGGAGAGGAGCAACTGCCATGAAATCCAACGCCACCCCGGGGTCCGCCCTCGCATCCATCGAAACGCTGTCGAACACCGACCTCGAATCGTTCGTCCGCGTTCTCGGTGGTGTCTTCGAGCACAGCCCATGGATTGCCCAGCGCGCCTGGTCCGCGCGGCCGTTTGCCTCTGTCGAAGCCTTGCACCGGGCGATGCTGGCCGCGCTGACGGCCGCAGGCGAGGACGCCCAGCTCGCGCTGATCCGGGCGCATCCGGAGCTTGCCGGCAGGGCCGCTGCAGCGGGAGCGCTCACCGCTTCATCGACCGCCGAGCAGCATGGCGCCGGGCTCGATGCCTGCAGCGCCGAGGAACTGGCCCGCTTGCGTGCGCTCAACCAGGCCTATCGCGAGCGCTTCGGTTTTCCGTTCGTGATCGCCGTCAAGGGGTTGGACCGCCAGCGCATCCTCGAGGCGCTGGCGCAACGCCTGGAGAACTCCCGCGACGTCGAATTCCGCACCTGCCTCGACGAGATCGGCAAGATCGCGCGCTTCCGGCTCGAGGCCCTGCTGCAACCCGACCGGCCGCCCGCCGGGGACGCGGGGCTGCGCAATCTGCTCCCCGCGCCGCTGACGCGTGGGGCCTTCGCGCCGTTTGGTGACGTCATCCAAGCCGAGCAAGCCGCGCAGCACTTCATGATCAATGGCGGCAACACCGAACGCTTCCACGATCTCGCCAAGCTCGACCCGGGCCCCGACGGACGGGCCATCGTCTCGATCTTTCGCGGCCAGCCGCGTGCCCTGCCGTTTCGCGTCGAGATGATGGAGCGTCACCCACTGGGCAGCCAGGCATTCGTTCCGCTCGGCCCACAGCCGTATCTGGTGGTGGTCGCCCCCGCTGGCGCCGCGCCCACCGCGGACACGCTGCACGCCTTCGTCGCGTCCGCGGGACAAGGCGTCAATTACGCCCCCGGGGTCTGGCACCACCCGCTGCTCGCGCTCGATGCAGTCAGCGACTTCCTGGTGATCGACCGCGCCGGGCCGGGCCCCAACTGCGACGAGATCAGCCTGTCGCCACCGGCCGTATTGCACGGCGCGTGACCGCCACGGGGAAGCGGACAACGCCCCCATTTCTCCCCTCGGAAGAAGCAAGCAGGCTCGAAGCCGCTCAGCCGGTTGCCCCCCACCGAGCCCCACCGTGGCGACCGCGGCACACCGCGATCGTGACCTGCCTCAGCCCGCCCCGGCCCGAAACGGATGCCGCTCGATCCAGTGGCGCGCAATGTCGACCCGACGGCATACCCACACCCGGTCGTGCTTCTCGATATGGTCGAGAAAGCGCTGCAGGGCGCGGAATCGCGCGGGACGGCCAAGCAGGCGGCAATGCATGCCCACGCTCAGCATTGCCGGACGGGATTCCCCCTCGGCATACATCACATCGAACGCGTCGCGCAGGTAGGCGAAGAACGCGTCCCCGTTCGAGAACCCCTGCGGCAGCGCAAAGCGCATGTCGTTGGTGTCGAGCGTATAGGGCACGATCAGGTGCGGCACGCGACGGCCATCGCTGCGTTCGACCTCGGTCCACAGCGGCAGATCGTCGCCGTAATAGTCCGAGTCGTAGAGAAAACCGCCATAGTCGGCCACCAGCCGTCGGGTGTTGGGGGAGTCACGGCCGGTATACCACCCCAGTGCACGCGTGCCGGTCAGGCGCTCGATGATCTCCATGCCGATGCGCATGTGCTCGCGTTCGACCGACTCCGCCACCTCCTGGTAGTGAATCCAGCGCCAGCCGTGGCAGGCAATCTCATGGCCGAGTTCGACCAGTGCGGCGGTCAACTCCGGGTGGCGCTCGAGCGCCATCGACACGCCGAACACCGTCAGCGGCAACCCCCTTCGCTCGAACTCGCGCAGAATCCGCCACACGCCAACGCGCGAACCGTATTCGTACACGCCTTCCATCGAAAGGTGGCGCGCGGGATAGCTCGGCGGACTGAACAACTCGGAAAGGAACTGCTCGCTGCCCGCGTCGCCATGCAGCACGCAGTTCTCGCCACCTTCCTCGTAGTTGAGCACAAACTGCACCGCCACCCGCGCACCACCCGGCCAGTCGGCAAATGGCGGATTGCGGCCGTAGCCGATCAGATCCCGGGGATAGGCGGCCGTCCCGCTGTCGTCGTCCTTCAATGCAACTCCTCCTTCGCTTGCGCAACGCAGTCCATTCAGCCGTACCTGCTCATCGGTTGCGCCCGGCCGCTTCATCGCCACCGCACAAACCCTTCGCGTCCGCTACGATACTACCGCAAACGCATTCCCAACCCGTGCAACAGGAGATCCACAACATGAGTCACGCCCCCGGCCCCATCGTCATCGCCCCACCCGCAGAGCTGCCCGACTGGGCAGCACGCTCGATCGATCTCGCCAGTCCGCGGCTTGGCGCCCGCGCGCTGTACGCCTCGGACGCCTTCTTCGGCCCGGTCGAGCGCATGCTGGCGCAGACGCCCGCCGAGTTCCATCCCGGGCGCTTCGACGACAACGGCAAATGGATGGATGGCTGGGAAACCCGCCGCAAGCGCCACGCCGGCTACGACTGGGCGGTGCTCAGGCTCGGCTGCAAGGGAACGATACGCGGCTTCGACATCGACACCAGCCACTTCACCGGCAACTACCCGCCGGCGGTGTCGATCGAGGCCTGCGTCTCGGACAGCGACGACCCCGAGTCCCTCGCCGCCGCGAACTGGATCGAGATCCTGCCCGCCTTCGCGCTCGGCCCCAACAGCCATCACCTGGTCGCCATCGACGACGACCGGCCATGGACCCATTTGCGCGTGAACATCTTCCCGGACGGCGGCATCGCACGCCTGCGCGTCTACGGACGCCCGGTTGGTGGCCTGCAAGCCGCAGCGGCCGATGCGCTGGTCGATCTCATCGCAATGGAAAACGGTGGCCGCGCCGTTTCATGGAACGACGCCAGCTTCGGCTCGGCGGCTTCCAACCTGTTGCTGCCCGGACGTGGCATCAACATGGGGGACGGCTGGGAAACGCGCCGCCGCCGCGAACCGGGCAACGACTGGTGCGTACTCGAACTCGGCGCGCCGGGCATCATCCGCCGCATCGAAGTCGATACCGCACATTACAAGGGGAACTACCCCGACCGCTGCTCCATCCAGGCCACCCGCGTTGGCGCCGGCACCGACCGCTCGATCACCACCGAGAGCCTGTTCTGGGAGACGCTGCTACCGGAGCAGAAACTGGGCATGGACGCGATCCATGCGTTCGAGGCGGAGGTCGCCGATCTCGGACCGGTCAGTCACGTGCGGCTCAACATCTTCCCGGACGGCGGCGTCTCCCGCCTGCGCCTGTGGGGCAACGTCGTGACCGACGACAACGAATGAAAAAAACGCTTGTGCGTGCGGGCAACCGGCCTCATACTGCGCGTCAGCGGGTTTTCAAAGTACGTCAGCTCCACGCAGTGCCGCATTACGCAGCCACAAGTGTTCCAGCTCCACGCCTTGATTCTCGTCATACCCGGGCTCACGCCCATTCAAAAAAATCATTGCAAGGAATATTTCCATGGCTACTGGTACTGTCAAGTGGTTCAACGACGCCAAAGGTTTCGGTTTCATCACCCCGGCTGACGGCGGCGACGATGTTTTCGCTCACTTCTCCGCCATTCAGGGCAACGGCTTCAAGACGCTGGCTGAAAACCAGCAGGTGACGTTCGACATCACCACCGGCCCGAAAGGCAAGCAAGCTGCAAACATCCGTCCGGTCGAGTAATCACCGGATGCACACCGGAGCCGGCATAGCCGACTCCGGGAACGGATCAGCGCCCGGCGAGCCCGGGCGTTTTTGCGTCTACGCCCCTCGACGCCTGCCGCCATTCCGCCTGCCGCCATTCTTGACGGAATCGCCCCAGCCCCCTACCATCCGCTCTTTTCCGTGAGCACCTCAGCCTTGTCGACGAATCCGTTATTCGGCCCCATCGCCGCAGACATGCAAGCGGTCGATGCCGTCATCCGCCAGCGCCTGCACTCGGACGTCGTGCTGATCCGTCAGATCGCCGAGTACATCATCAACAGCGGTGGCAAGCGCCTGCGCCCGGCACTGGTGCTCATGTCGGCCGGCGCCAACGGCTATCACGGCACCCACCACCACGAGCTCGCAGCGGTGGTCGAATTCATCCACACCGCGACCCTGCTGCACGACGACGTCGTCGACGAATCCGAGCTGCGTCGCGGCAACAAGACCGCCAACGCGCTGTTCGGCAACGCCGCCTCGGTGCTGGTCGGCGATTTTCTGTACTCGCGCGCCTTTCAGATGATGGTGGGCGTAAACGACATGCGGGTGATGCAGGTGCTCGCCGACGCCACCAACGTCATCGCCGAGGGTGAAGTGCTGCAGTTGCTCAACTGCCACAATGCCGACGTCGACATCGACGGCTACCTGCAGGTCATCCGCTACAAGACCGCCAAGCTGTTCGAAGCCGCCACGCGCCTGGGCGCGATACTGGGCGGCGCGGATTCCGCCCTCGAAGACGATTTCGCCGCCTTTGGCATGCATCTGGGCACGGCTTTCCAGATCATTGATGACGTCCTCGATTACTCCTCGGAAGAAGCCTCCACCGGCAAGCATCTCGGGGACGACCTTGCCGAAGGCAAGCCCACCCTGCCCCTGATCTTCGCCATGCAGGAAGGCACCCCCGCGCAGGCGCAACGCGTACGCACGGCAATCGAAACCGGAGGACGGGACGACTTTCAGGTGATTCTCGAGATCATCCGTGAAACGGGCGCACTCGACCGTTCACGCGAATACGCGCGTAACGAAGCCGAGCTGGCGGTCAAAAAATTGAATGATGCGAAGGCTTCCATTTTTAAAAATGCCCTGCTAGAATTATGCCTCTTCGCGATTGAGAGAAATCACTGAAACGCGAAGTGCATCAAGCAACAAAAGCGTCGGGGAATAGCTCAGCCTGGTAGAGCACTGCGTTCGGGACGCAGGGGCCGGAGGTTCGAATCCTCTTTCCCCGACCACCAATCCCGCAAAAAAGCCACTCACTGAGTGGCTTTTTTGTTATGGAATCAAGGGTTTGGGCAAGGCTCTTCCCTTGGCGCTGCGTCCCGGTGTCGCGCTAAATCGCTTTAACGTGAAAGAGCCCATCTTGAGAACGAGCGAAGTCCTGACCGCATCAGGTCATCGAAGCGCGGGTCGTCTGAATCAGGCCGGCTTTGGAATGAAGCCGAATCTGGTCAGAGCCTTGATCCAGCGAGGTGCGTTGCGTTGAACGGAAAGCGCTTCATAGTCAGTGGCCGAATCCCGGTAGTGTTCGCCACGGTTGAGCATGAAGAAGATGGTGCGGAGCAGCTTGTGGGCCAGCGCGCCAAGCAATCGGGCATCGAAGATTTCTTCGCGGCTGGCCTTCAGTCGCCGACTGGCGAGCTTGAGCACCTCGTGTGGTGGCTGCCCGTCGATGATGGCTTTGACCATGGCCCGAGCCGATTGCCCATGCAAATCGCTCACCACGACGCCGAGCCGAATGCCGCCATCGGTCAGCACCTTGTGCGGCCGGTTTTTCTCGGACGCCAGTTGTCCGACCAGCTTCTGTCGTTGCCGCAGGGCGCCTACGTGGTGAGCCTTTCCTTGACGGCCTTCGCCAGCTCGGTGGCCCTTTCGGCGAGCCGCGCGAGAACCGAGCGATAGACCGCTCCGTCCTCTCGCTTGTCGACGGCCATGACCATTACGATGAGCGCGTCGTCCTCCACGCCGTAGACCAGCCGATACCCCTGCTTCCTGAGCTTGATTTTGTAGTAGCCCTCAAGCTCCCCGTGGAGCGCACCGCCGGGGACATGCGGGTTGTTCAACCGCTTGCGCAGGAGCTTGCGCAACGGCTCCTTCACCGAACCGTCGAGGTCACGCCACTCCTGCAACGCAGAGGGGATGAAGAAGAGCCGGTACTTGTATTTCCTCGCCGGCTCAGATTTCGTCAATGTCGACCTCGACGGCTTGCTCCTTCTCGGCAACCCGGGCCAACACCGTGCGATACAGGTCTTGGTCGGCCAGCTCCTCTACCATCGCCTGAAACAGCTTCGGCTCCACCATGTAGAAGGCGGCCTTGTTGTGGTTGAGGACCGCCACCGGGCGGCTGTTCGCCTCGCGCAGCACGGAAGCGGGGTTTTTCTTGAACTCCGACATGCTGACCGTGATGTCCGTGAGAATCGTTTGCATGGCTCAGCTCCTTAATTAGCTCCAAACATAGCTACGCAGTTGGCTCATGTCAAGGCTGGCGGCGGGCGCATGTCGGGTCAGGGTTTATCCACGTTTTATCTGAACAGCGCCGTTGAATGGGCAGAAAGGACCTTGGGCGTGGCTACGCTCTACCCGAACGTCTCGGACGACCACGCTTAGGTGTCGGGACATCAATAGCCTGCCGTGCGGTCATCATGAGGGCTGCGGCAAGACAGCCTCCTCCAGGTAGTAGGAAAATCGTCTGGGCAGCCGACGTAAAAGCCTATTGATTGTTGCGTGATGCGCAACGTGCTACAGTCAGCGCATGATCAAATCCTTCCGACACAAGGGGCTTTGTTGCTTCTACGAGACAGGAAGTCTGGCTGGAATTCAGGCACAGCATGCCAAACGATTAAGAATGCAGCTTGCAGCCCTCGATACGGCAACGACTGTCGATGACATGGATCTTCCCGGCTTCCGTCTGCACCCGCTGAAGGGGGGCGAGCAAGGCCGATGGTCACTATGGGTCAATGGCAACTGGCGGCTCACTTTCGAGTTTCGCGACGGTAACGCTCATGTACTGGATTACGAGGACGATCACTGATGGCGATGCACAATCCTCCCCACCCTGGCGAATTCATCCGCGATATCTACCTTGAGCCGTTCGGCTTGAGCTCGCGACAACTTGCGACAAAGCTACAAGTGGCACCTTCCACGGTCGCACGAGTTCTCCAAGGGCGAAGCGCAGTTAGCCCCGAGATGGCACTACGTCTTTCCCGCGTGCTGGGTCGCTCACCTGAAAGCTGGCTCGCAATGCAGGATATGCACGACCTGTGGTGCGCGCGGAAGACCGTAAACTTAGAAGGGCTCGAGAAGTTTCGGTTTGACGAGCCCAACAACGAGATGCAACCGACGCACTGAGCATCGACGCTCCAAGCTGCGCGGCTGATTTCATCCATCTTTCGCTTCTTGCCCCGGACGCACGTTACTTTCATCCCTCATGCCCCTCACCCTCAGCCAGCTCGAACGCCACCTCTTCAAAGCCGCCGACATCCTGCGCGGCAAAATGGACGCCTCGGAGTTCAAGGAATACATCTTCGGCATGCTGTTCCTCAAGCGCTGCTCCGACGTCTTCGAGGAGCGCCAGCAACAGGTCGTCGCCAACCTGGTCGCAGATGGCAATGACAATGCCACGGCACTCACCACCGCCGAAACCCGCAGCTGATATCACGCCGGCCTCTTCGTCCCCGAACAGTCCCGCTGGGACACCCTGCTCAACGAAGCCCACCACGGCGTCGGCAACGCCCTGAACAAGGCGCTGGCCGGGTTGGAGGAGCACAACGCCAGTCTTGCCGGAGTGCTGGAGCACATCGACTTCACCCGCAAGGTGGGCGCGACCACGCTGCCGGACCGCAAGCTGCGCGATCTGATCGAGCACTTCAGCGAATACCGGTTACGCAATGAGGATTTCGAGTTTCCCGACCTGCTCGGCGCGGCCTACGAATACCTCATCGCCGACTTTGCCGACTCCGCTGGCAAGAAAGGCGGCGAGTTCTACACGCCGCGCTCGGTGGTACGCATGATGGTGCGGCTGATCAAGCCGCAGGAAGGCCACAGCGTATATGACCCCTGCTGCGGTTCGGGCGGCATGTTGATCCTCTCCAAGGAATATCTGGACGAGCACGGCGGCGACTCGCGCCTGCTCTCGCTCTTCGGGCAGGAGGCGTCCGGTTCGGTGTGGGCGATTGCCAAGATGAACATGCTGCTGCATGGCATCAACAGCGCCGACCTGCGCAACGAAGACACGCTCACCGACCCGCAGCATGTGGAAGGCGGCGAGCTGATGCGCTTTGACCGCATCCTCACCAATCCACCGTTTTCCATCGGCTACACGCCTACCCAGCATTTTCCGGAGCGCTTCCGCTACGGCACCGTGCCCGAGGGCGCGAAGAAGGCCGACCTGATGTTCCTGCAACACATGATCGCCTGCCTCAAGTCCGACGGCCTGCTCGCTACCGTGATGCCGCACGGCGTGCTGTTCCGCGGTGGCGACGAAAAGCGCATCCGCGCGGGCATGCTGGAGGACGATCTGGTCGAGGCGGTCATTGGCCTCGCGCCCAATCTCTTCTACGGCACCGGCATCCCCGCCGCGATCCTGGTGTTGCGCAACAAGGGCGCCAAGCCCGCCGACCGGCAGGGCAAGGTGCTGTTCATCAACGCCGACCGCGAGTTCTTTGAGGGCCGCGCGCAGAACCACCTGCTGCCCGAACACATCGAGAAGATCGTCTCGACCTACGAGGCATTCAAGGACGAACCCGGCTTCTCGCGCATCGTCGGTATCGAAGAGCTGCGCGAGAACGACTACAACCTCAACATCCGCCGCTACGCCGACAACACCCCCGACCCCGAGCCGCAAGACGTGCGGGCGCATCTGCTGGGCGGCGTGCCGGTCAAGGAGGTGCGCGCCAAGCAGGCGCTGTTCGACGCCCACGGCTTCGACCCGATGGCGCTGTTCAAGGCGCGGGCCTCGGACACCGCCTACGTCGATTTCGCCGACGGGCTGAACGCGCGCGCCGACCTCAAACCCGCCATCGAGGCCAACCCCGGCCTGCAGACCAAGGAAGCGCGTCTGCGCGACGCCTTCGAGGCATGGTGGCGCGAACACGGCCCGCATATCACCGCGCTGACTGGCAACGGCAAGCACCTCACCCAGCTACGCGAAGACCTGCTCACCAGCTTCACCGCTGCGCTCGAGCCGCTCGCCATGCTCGACCCCTTCGCCGTGCGCGGCATCATCGCGGGCTTCTGGGAACAGAACAAAAACGAGTTCCGCACCCTGCAGGCGCGGGGTGTCACTGGCGTGGTCGATGCTTGGCGCACCAGCATCATCACCCTGCTCGAAGACGAACAGAGTAAGGCTAACCCGTTGGACCACAAGCTGGTGGGCTTTCTGCTCGCCGACTACGTGGCCGCGCTCGAAGAACTGCAGGCGCGCAAGGCCGAGCTGGACGCACAGATCAAGGCCGCTGAAGCCAGACCGGACGAGGACGAAGACGAAGCGCGCGACACCGACGAGGACGCCCCCACGCCCGAGCAAATCAAGGCATGGAAGGCCAGCCGTACCCGCATCAACAAGCAGTTGAAGGAACAGCGTGCGAGTTTCGAAGCGCATCTGAACGAGGCTGTCGACGCCCTCGATGACGCGGCCGCCGCCGAGCTGATGCTGACCATTCTGCACAAGGACCTTGCCGACCTGCTGGACCGCTACGTGTGCCAGCAACGCCAGCAGATCATCACCGCCTTCGAGACGTGGTGGGACAAGTACCGGGTGACGCTGACGGAGATCGAGGCCGAGCGGGATGCGGCGGCGAAGGAGTTGCGGGAGTTTCTGGGGGCGCTGGGATATGTCTGAGTGGCTTGAAAAGCCGATCCGAGCATTGCTCTCGGATAGTTTTGCCGGAGAGTGGGGCGGCCCTCCTAACAGGCAACCCGCTCACGTGCTTCGTGCTACCGACATCGACGATGACGGACACATCCGAAGTGGCGGTGCTGCTCGCTCGATACCGCAGGGCGTTCTGAATGCGAAGCGGCTAATCGATGGCGACCTCATTCTTGAAGCCTCTGGTGGCAGCACAGATCGACCGGTCGGCCGCGTCGCTTACTTCGATAGAGGAGCGGATCGCACCCACTACCTGTCCTCGAATTTCTTCAAGACGCTCCGCCCTGCTGGCGGGGTTGCACCGCGTTATTTGTTCTGGAAGCTGCACTGGTTCCACAAGCAGCCAACCATTCTGTCTCTACAGCAACAGACGACCGGGATCATCAATCTCAAGTTTCAGGACTACCTCGACACCCACTTGAACGTTCCAGAGGAGAGGGCAGAGCAGTCCGCCATCGCCCGCATCCTCGACACCCTCGACACCCAGATCGAGAGAACCCAGGCCCTCATCGCCAAGCTCGAACAGGTCAAGGAAGGACTGCTGCACGACCTGCTGACCCGTGGCGTCGATGAGAACGGCGAACTGCGCCCGAGCGCGGAGGAAGCGCCGGAGTTGTACAAGGCGTCGGCGCTGGGGTTGATTCCGACCGCCTGGACGGTCGCTGCCCTTGGTGATTGTGCTGAGGTTGTCAGCGGCATCACCCTGAGCAGCAAAACCCAGACGAGCAATGGAATATTGGTGCCCTATCTGCGCGTCGCCAACGTTCAAGACGGCCACATTGATCTTAGTGATCTGAAGCACATCCGGGTATCCGTGGCAGAGCTGCAGAGCCTACGCTTGCAGCCTGGCGATGTACTCATGAACGAAGGCGGTGACTTCGACAAGTTGGGGCGCGGGGCGGTCTGGGCTGGGCAAGTGCAAGACTGCATCCATCAGAACCATGTATTCCGAGTAAGGACTGATCCATCACGACTCAACCCGGATTTCCTTGCTGCGTTTGCGGCGAGCCAGATTGGCAAGCGGTTCTTCATTAGGGCTTCCAAACAGAGCACCAACCTCGCCTCAATCAATTCGACGCAGCTGAAGGGCATGCCAGTCGCTGCTGCACCGATGGTAGAGCAACTATTCATCGTAGAAAGAATTCGATCAATGAATGGCGTTAGCCAGCGGAATCAAGACGCTCTGAAAGCACTTTCACTCTACAAATCCGGCCTCATGGACGACCTTCTCACCGGCCGCGTCCGCGTCACGCCGCTGCTTTCACCCTCCGCCCCCCCGACAACGGAGCCCCGATAATGCGGCACCTGCACTATCTGGAAATCGAAAACTTCAAACGCTTCGGCGAAAGGCAGCGCATCGAACTGGATCACCCGGCGGTGCTGATCGGGCCGAACAACTGCGGCAAAACCAGCGCGATACAGGCTCTCGCCTTGTGGTCGCAAGCAGTGCGCACCTGGCTCGATGCGCGCAAGGACTCGTCCGCCAGGGAGCGCACCGCAACTTCGCTCAACCGTCTCAACATCGTCGCCGTGCCGGTGCAGCGCACCCGCTCGTTCTGGCACAACACCAACGTCCGCAAGGGAAACAAGGCCATCCCGCTGGTGATTACGGTTGGGGTGGTTTTCAAGGGGCAGGTGCGACCGCTGCCCATGCGCTTCCGCAACCAAGGCGATGAACTCGTCTATTGCACGCCCGATCCCTCGGTGCTCGGCGACCTGGATTTGATCGCGCACGCAGCATCCATCCGTGTCGAGCTACTGTACCCAATGTCCGGTCTCGATACGGAGGAGCCCATTCTCCAGCCCGGCCGGATCGACGTGCTGCTTGGCCAAGGCCGAACAGCGGATGTATTACGCAATCTTTGCCTGTCGGTCGCGCAGTCCTCCAGTGAAGACTGGGGGCGCATCGTCCAGCTGATGCGACGACTTTTTAACGTGACGCTGCATGCGCCTGAAGAGACGACGCGCGGCAGTGTCACCTTGGAGTACCGCCAACCCGGCGTGAAAGAGCCGCTCGATGTTTCGTCCGCGGGACGGGGCTTTCTGCAGATGCTGCTGGTGTTCGCCTACCTCTACTCGCACAAGAGAAGCGTACTCCTGGTCGATGAACCGGATGCCCACCTGGAAATCCTGAGGCAAAAGCAGGTCTATGTCCTGTTGCGCGACATCGCGAGCGAAAACGAGTCGCAGGTCATATTGGTAACGCACTCGGAGGTCATTCTTGCCGAAGCACTGGACAACAATCTGACGCTGCTGCTGGAAGGATGCGCCGATAACCTCGCCAGAAAGCAGGACATTACGAACAGCCTCAAGCACTTTGGTGCCGAACACTATGTGAAGGCGCGTGAGCGCGGCTATGTCTTGTACGTCGAAGGCGGCACGGACCTGGATATGCTGCGCGCCCTGGCCGAGCATCTCGAACACCCGGCAGCGTTGATCTGGGATGAACGGGTTAATTCCTTTTATGTGCAAAACAACTATCCGTTGCAGGACACGGAAGCGGAACTGGAGCGGGTCGAGGGTGGCTTCGGAGTCACGCCCAGAGAGCACTTCAATGGCTTGCGCAAGCTCCTGCCCAATTTGCAGGGTCTGGCCATCCTGGACAATGACGGGCGTGATCGAAACGATCAGGATGAAGGGGCTCTGAGGGTTCGATACTGGAGCCGCTACGAAGCGGAGAATTACTTCATCACCCCAGACGTCTTGCGTAGCTATGCGTTAACCCAGTACCCGGAGGACGATCTGTTTGAGGCGCAAACCCGCACCGCGATTGATGAAACGCTTGCCGAACTGATAACTGAGCGTGTGTTTTCCGGACGAGCGGAAGACTTCAGGTTATGGCTGGACTCGCCTCCGGACTCCCGGCGCTTACTCTGGGAGGCCAAGACCGAACGCCGCAAGCTGAGTG
>OBJA01001667.1_pt1 | contig 14586 bp, 12 predicted proteins | sample 1519751 | NCBI WGS metagenome assembly OBJA01 (sample SAMEA3881238, study PRJEB22517) | soil metagenome | biome: lake sediment; feature: soda lake sediment; material: sediment, water from around vicinity | place: India | collected 2013-12-23 | depth 3 m | reverse complement strand
ATCAGGGTCAAAACCTCTTGCTGAAATTTCACCCGGGGAAAGATTTTTCTCAATATAAGCCGACAATATTTCATCCAGTATTTCATATTCGGGAAGTGAATCTGTATCCTTTTGATCCGGGCGCAATTCAGCAGAAGGGGGTTTAACAATTGAATTTTCCGGAATAACTTCCCCATCGCGGTTAATAAACCGGGCCAGTTTAAATACATCCGTTTTGTATACATCGCCCAACACAGCAATTCCACCGTTCATATCGCCATACAATGTACCATATCCAACAGCACATTCACTTTTATTGGTTGTATTCAGCAATATGCTGTCAAATTTATTTGCCACTGCCATCAGATAAATCCCTCTGGCTCTTGCCTGAATATTTTCTTCCGCAATTCCTTGTTGTGTACCTTCAAACAATGGGGTTAGCGATTGTTCAAACCGGTCGACAACCTGCTGTATCGGTATCACATCGTATTGAACCTTTAAGTTCCTTGCAAGCTGTAAAGCATCTTCCACACTGTGATCGGAAGAATATTTCGAAGGAAGAAGCAGCACCCTCACATTTTCCGGGCCCAGGGCTTTAACTGCAAGCACCAGGGTCACTGCTGAATCAATTCCACCTGAAAGGCCTATTACTGCTTTTTTGAAATTCATTTTGCCAAAATAATCCTTTATCCCCATTACCAGGGCATTGTAAATTTTATGTATGGCATCTGCTTTTTCACGGAGTACTTTCTCCCCCGGATAATGGGTATCAATTATTAAAAAATCTTCCTCAAAATATTTTAGCTCTTTCACAATTTCACCCTGTGAATTTATATACGCAGAGCCACCATCAAAAATCAGTTCTGCATTGGCTCCTGTCTGATTCACATAAACGACAGGCACTTTATATTTCCGGGCATTTGAAACCAGCACATGTTTTCTCCAGTTTTCCTGATTATATGAAAAAGGTGAAGCAGAAATATTTACCACCAGGCCGGGATTCAGCCGGGCGTATTGTTCCATAGGCGAAACCTGGTACAATTTGTTTTTACCAAATTCATTTGCAACAGGCTGTTCATCCCATAAATCTTCGCAGATAGTGATTGCTATGCGTTCACCTTTATATTCAACCAGGCTGAATTCGTGATTTGGTTCGAAATGCCGGTACTCATCAAAGATATCGTATGTAGGAAGCAAAGTTTTCTTATGAACCGACTCGATTTTACCATTACACAGAAAAAATGCGGCATTGTATAATTTTTTGCCCCGTTCACCTGCATTTACTTTAGGTGCTCCCACAATGGCAGCAATCTTTTTACAATGCCCGGCAATAAAATTTACTGTTTCTTCTGCCTTTTGTATAAACTCTTTTTTTTCAAGCAGATCATGAGGATAATAACCCGTTACAGATAATTCAGAAAATACAATCAATTCGGCACCTTCTTGTTGTGCATGGCCGATACATTTAATTATTTTCTCAGCATTTCCGGCAAAATCACCAATTATATAATTTACCTGAGCAAGTGCAACTTTCATAATATCACATTTTTTTTTATAAACAGCCGAAGAGGAAAGGCCATGGCTTCCTGTTGTTAAGGCAAGGAACCATCCATACAACCGGCAAATGTCAGATTTTTGAACGATATTCGCAATAAATTTAAGCTTTCATCGTATTCAATTGATAATAATTGTTACTTCATCGGGGAGCAGCTTTGTGATGGTAAAAAATTATTGCCGGAAACTGATTGCGGATAAAAGTACCTGATGTTGATTAATATAAAAAGGCCAATGATCGGGAAAAAGTATTTATTAATAGCCGTTGTTGTTGTTCTTTCTGTTTCATGTAAAAGAAATCCGTTAAAAGTAGATATTTCAGACATACATTCAGAAGTTGAAATAGTCAGGTTCGATTCAGAATTATTTTCTTTACCCATGCAGGATACGCTTCAGGAACTTTCGGGATTGCGGAATAAATATCCCGATTTTTTTGACCTGTTTACCTGGAGGGTCATAAATGCCGGTGGTATTGATGAAGATTATTTTCCGGCAGTAATGGCAGGATTCATAACTGATTCAATGGTTGTGGAAGCAAAAGAAGAAGCACACAGAATATTTGGAGACTTTACCGCAACCAGTAAAGAATTGACAAAAGCATTCAAATACTTTCACTATCATTTTCCCGATCATGAACTGCCGGTAATCTACACAATGATTTCAGGCTTCAACCAATCGGTGGTGACAGCTGAAGATATAATTGGCATCAGCCTTGACAAATATCTTGGCCGCGGCTACAATTATTATCAACAGCTAAGCAATGTGCCCATGTATAAAATTAAAAACATGCATCCGGAGAAAATGGTTTCTGATGTTGCATATGCCTGGGGCATAACAGAGTTTGACGAATCACGGCACACAACCACCCTGCTCGACCATATCATATACCAGGGAAAACTGATGTATCTTGTTGACGCGATGCTCCCCGACATGCACGACAGCCTGAAAATAGGTTATACCGCAGAGGAATTAAAATGGTGCAGAAACAATGAACCCCAAATGTGGAATCATCTGGTAGAGAAAAGGGTATTGTTTTCAAACAGGCGTATGGAAATTCTGCGTTTTATAAACGATGGCCCTTATACTACAGGATTCCCTATTGAATCTCCCTCAAGGACAGGAATTTGGATAGGTTGGCAAATTGTGCGTCAATACATGAAGAAATTCGACGATGTAACCTTGAAAGAATTAATGGAGAACAGAAATTACCAGCAGATATTAAATGACTCGGGTTATTTTCCCCGGTAACTCAAATTTCTGAGGCAAAATGAAAAAAAGGAGACAAATTTAAAATTTGACTCCTTTTCGTATAGGTATTTCAACATGAATAAGAATTATAATTTTCTAATTTTCAGGTTTCTGAACCAAACATCATCGCCATGGTCTTGCAAGGCAATATAACCTTCTTTAGGCACATTTGCCCAATCAGGGTTTAAGTCAGGGAATTTGGAACCCTTCACAAGTTCGTTCCAGTCATCTGTCCATAAATGGTATTCAAGAACTACTTCACCATTTTGTTTATGTACCACAGTACCCCTGTACACCATAACTTCTGCAGAATTCCATTCGCCGGCAGGTTTTGCATTTTGTGGTTTTGCAGGAATAAGGTCGTATAAAGAGCCAGCCTGGCGGTTTCCGTCTTTTCCAAGGTTTGCATCAAGGTGTCTTTCATTGTCGAGGATCTGCATTTCCGGAGCAGTTCTCCATATAGGCCAGTCACCCCGTTCTTCGCCAAGATAGAATATGCCTGAATTACCACCTTCACTAATCTTCCATTCCAGTTTCAGATGGAAATCAGAAAATTTCTCATCGTAAAGAATGTCACCACCATCTTCAGAGCCAGCTTCGCCCATACCTGAACCCTTACAATGAAGGGTACCATCAACCACCTCCCAACCTGCAGGGAAATGTTCTTTATTAACACCACGCCATCCGTCGGTTGATTCACCGTCAAAGAGCAACACCCATCCCTGCTCTTTTTCCTGTTCGGTTAATTCATTTGGTCCTGCCTGCCCGGCAGATTTTTCTTCGCCATTATCGCCCGATTGCCTTTGCCCGCCGGTACAGGCAACAATAAAAATTAAAAATCCTAAAACAAGGAAAGAAAGAAAACGTTTCATCTTAATCTATTTAATTGGTTAAATAATACAAAGACAACTTACACATTTGCAAAAATAAATGAAAAACCTTATATGCCAAAGCATAAAACATCCACCCTTAAATTATCGACAAGTTTAGCAAATAGCCACAACTAAAATTAAAATCTTAAAATTTAGTTTTGTAAATTTAATCTCGTTAAAATTGTATAAATAAATAAGTTCTTATAAAATACGGATAATATGAGTATTTCAGGTAAACCTCGCAGAATAGGGATATTGACTGCAGGTGGCGATTGCCCCGGATTGAATGCAGCCATACGGGGAGTTGGAAAAACTGCCATTGTAGAATACAATATGGAAGTAATTGGTTTTAATGCAGGTTTTTTAGGTTTAATAAACAATGATTATACTGTTTTAAAGGAGTCGCAGCTTTCGGGGATTTTAACCCTGGGAGGAACCATTCTGGGCACTTCACGCGAAAAACCCTATAAAATAGTTAAAAATGGCAACAACGATTCAGATAAGCCTGAAATGATAAAGAAGAACTATAAGGAGCTTGGCCTGGATTGTGTTGTATGTATTGGCGGAAACGGCACGATGAAGACTGCTCATATGCTGTCGCAGGAAGGACTCAATGTTGTTGGAATACCCAAGACAATAGATAACGATGTGTTTGGCACGGATGTAACCTTTGGTTTTGATTCGGCAGTTCAGATTGCCACGGAAGCCATTGACCGGCTGCATACAACAGCAAACTCACACCAGCGTGTTATGATAATTGAAGTTATGGGACATCATGCGGGGTGGCTGGCGCTATATTCAGGAATGGCAGGTGGCGGTGACATTATTTTGATTCCGGAACTCCCTCACAACATTCGGTCGGTGTGCAAAAAAATCGAACGTCGGTATGAAGACAACAAACCATATTCAATTGTTGTAGTAGCCGAAGGAATTGACCACCCCAAAAATCATACTGCCGCATCGTATATAGCCGAAGCTATAGAAACTTATACGGAAATTGAAACCCGGAAAACAGTACTTGGATACATTCAACGAGGCGGCAGCCCGACACCAATGGACAGAATACTGGCTACCCGTTACGGAGCCCATGCTGCCCAATGTATTGCAGAAGGCAATTTTGGCACCATGGTTGCCATACGTAAAGGTGAACTGGTTGGTGTTCCGCTCGAAGAAGTAGGAGGAAACCTGCGCCTGGTGGAGCAAAACCATCCGTTAATCGTAAAGGCCAGAAAAATGGGTGTTTCTTTTGGGGATGAATACCTGAACTAAGGATAAGGAAGGTATACCAGTTTTTTTGTCTCAAAAAATTCTTCTGTAAACCAATCGGAAATTTGCTGCACAAAAATATTCTTTTTGTAGCTGTGAATTTCAGATTCCAGGTTGCCGCCTTTCAAAAAAATAATTCCATTTGGTATTGCATTCTGCTGTTTCACAGAAACATTTTTTCGCACCCAGCTTATAAATTCAGGCAGTTGCGTCACTGCCCTGCTTACTATAAAATCATACTGACCTTTTATCTCTTCAGCTCTGATTTGTTCAGCTGATATATTTTTTATGCCCAGGCTTTCTGCAACAGCATTAACAACTTTTATTTTCTTCCCGATGGAGTCAATGAGATGAAATTTCACATCCGGGAAGAATATGGCCAGGGGAATTCCGGGAAAACCTCCACCCGTACCCACATCCAATATCTTTGTGCCGGGAGTAAATTTAATAAACCGGGCAACAGCCAGCGAATGCAGCACGTGTCGCTCATACAAAGCATCAATGTCCTTGCGTGAAATTACATTGATTTTGGAATTCCAGTCGGAATAAAGCGGTTGTAGTTGATTAAATGCGGAGGTTTGGCTTTCTGTCAAACCCGGAAAGTATTTATGAATTATTTCCATTCTGATGGTATATCTTCACGGCCCATTTCAGTATTCTCAATCAGCTTAAAGAGCATCTCCCGTGCCCTGAATAGCTGTGCCTTCACTGTTCCGATGGGCAGATTAAGTTCGTTGGCAATTTCTTCGTATGAAAATTCCCTGAAATAACGTAATTCTACAAGATTGCGATAGCGGGGTTTTAACTTCCTGACCACATGATGCAATAAGATAGCTTTTTGCTGCCTTATTAGCTTCTCTTCCGGATCGGGGTCTTTTGATTTCAACCGGATGGCTTCATTATTATCCCCTGTCTCTTCATTTTCAATGGCGACATATGCTCCTTTTTTACGTCGCAGAAAATCGATGCAGTTATTTGATGCAATTTTAAACAACCAGGTACTGAATGCATAAGTAGGGGAATACTGATGAAGGTTTTTAAATGCCTTGCCAAAAGCTTCCAGGGTCAAATCTTCAGCATCGTTTCTATTGTTCACCATTTTCAGAAGCATAAAAAAAATGGCATCACGATATCTGGAAAGGAGGCGGGCAAAAGCCTTCTCGTCACCATTAAGTGCATTTTGAACCAATTCAAAATCCTGCAGTGCCTTATCTGACAGATTTAACTTTCTATCTTCCATTCTTTTTTTAAACCATACCTGATGAAGACCAGTCGAAAGAACAACTTAAAAAATGGCAACATCAGTGCTAACAGAAACGAAGGTAAGAATAATTTATATTCCTTCAGCCGTGCCAGTAACTTTTTTATGATAAGCACGTTTATGGCAAGCAGACCTAAAATCAAAAGCACAACAACCGGCCAGCAAGAAGGCATCCTGTAAATCAAAATACCTGCAACAGGAGCCAGAAGCAAAAAAGACCATTCTATCAGAAATAAGAGAAGCCGTATTCCTGCAGGCAGAAATTTTTTGACATTTTCTTCTTTTTTCAATAGTTCAAGATAATCCTTCCAGGTTATGTCCTCCTTCCGTTGAATTGCTGTTTCATCAGATATATCAACCGATACCTTAATTTTCCTGATAAATGAATTAATCACCAGTTCCAGTTTCGCAAAGGGTTCGGAAATAATACCACGGTAGCCGCCATTATCAAAATATTGTTGTTTTCTGAATGCAACGTTATCCTGTGAGACCACAAAAGGCAATCCATTTAAGATAAAACCAAAACTTTTAATTTGCTGAAAAAAAAACTCGGTTCGGTAAAGCAGATTATAAAATCTGCCTGACGGAGCTATATTTGAATAAAAAACCACCGCCTGGCTTCCGCTGTTTAACCGGGACGAAATTTCCCGGAGCCAGTTTTCTCCCGGCAGTTTAACAGAAGGAGGAATAACATTCACCCAATCGAATTTTGCAGCTTTCATTGCTATATTCTGGGCCATTTTATCGGAATATTGTACCTGTTGTTTTAATGATGACAGCCGCAGATGTGCATTTTCATTTGCATACGCAGTTAGTACAGATAAAGAGTGGTCCTGAGAACAATTATCAACAGCCACTACTTCAAAGTTCCCGCTGTTGTTACTAAGCACAGCCGGAAGGTTTTCTTTTAGAGCATTCTCCTCATTCCTGATTGTTAACAACAAGGACAGTGTTTCGGGCTTATCTGCAGGTATTCTATTCAAGTATGCTACCCGGAGGTAAACGCGCAACAGAAAAATGATTTGAATAATCAACAAAAAAAGAAACAGGAGGCTCAAAACCCAGTCGATTGGCTGGCTCCGGAGGATAGCATTATGAATAGATTCCACGTTATAGCCGGTTTAAAAATAATTGTCCAAAATTGAAAACTATTGAATCAATTAACAAATTTTCCAATATAAAAAAGTAAGTTTTAAATTAGAATTTATTAACAGCAACCAACCAACTGACTTCCCGCTGCATTCAAGTTAAATGGCTATATTTGCGCCCTTAAATACGGGCATATGAAATTTGACTTACTAAGGACTGATAACAATACACGAGCCCGTGCCGGAATTATATATACCGGTCATGGGCAGGTAGAAACTCCTGTTTTTATGCCGGTTGGCACAGCCGGCACCGTAAAAGGCATACATACTCGTGATTTGAAAGAAGACATTCAGGCCCGTATCATATTAGGAAACACCTATCATCTGTTTCTTCGCCCGGGGATGGAAATTCTGGAAGCAGCGGGAGGCTTACACCGGTTTAACAGGTGGGACGGCCCGATACTCACCGATAGTGGAGGATTTCAGGTATTTTCGTTGGGGGATATCCGAAAATTGGATGAAGAGGGAGTCAGGTTTCAGTCACACATCGACGGTTCCTACCATCTTTTCACTCCCGAGCGTGTAATCGATATTCAACGGTCGATTGGAGCCGATATTATAATGGCTTTCGATGAGTGCACTCCCGGAGACGCGGAACGTGATTACGCAAAAAAATCGCTTGAGCTGACCCAAAGATGGCTTGCCAGGTGTTTTGAGCGTTTTCACCAGACTGAACCCAAATACGGCCACGAACAATCGCTGTTTCCTATAATACAGGGAGCCTCATTTGCAGATTTACGAAAACTGTCAACCGGTTATGTTAAAGCATTTGATGCAGACGGTTATGCTATCGGAGGCCTCTCGGTGGGTGAACCGGAAGAAGTGATGTACGAAATGACAGAAGTGGTAACAGCCGATCTTCCTGAAGACAAACCCCGATACCTGATGGGAGTAGGAACACCGGTTAACATTCTTGAAGGCATTGAAAGAGGAATAGATATGTTTGATTGTGTAATGCCAACCCGCAACGGCCGCAATGGAATGCTATTTACTTCGGAAGGAGTCATCAACATCAGAAATAAAAAATGGGAAAATAATCATGGCCCCATTGATCCAAATGGCACCTCGTTTGTAGATCAATATTCGCTGGCATACCTTAGGCATTTAATAATTTCAAATGAAATGCTTGGGGCACAAATCGCCAGCCAGCATAACCTTTCATTTTACCTGTGGCTAGTTGATACTGCCCGCGAAAAGATAATTGAAGGCAGCTTTAAAAGCTGGAAGAATGAAATGACAGAACGTTTAAAAACCAGGTTGTAGAGTAGGATGAAGCTGTACAAAACCATAGACATCTATATTACCAAAAAGTTTTTAGGAACCTTTTTCTATGCCATTGCATTAATTCTCAGCATAGCCGTAGTTTTCGACATGTCGGAGAACCTGGATGAGTTTCTCTCAAAAGAAATTACTTGGGGTACCATTATCTCCGAGTATTATCTGAATTTCATCCCGTATTTTGCCAACCTGTTCAGCCCTCTGTTTACATTTATTGCGGTAATTTATTTTACCTCCAAGATGGCATACAACACCGAAATAATAGCCATTCTCTCCAGTGGGGTTTCTTACACTAGGCTTATGCGGCCATACCTGGCATCAGCTTTTATAATAGCTGTATTTTCATTCATGCTTGGCAACTATGTAATACCGCCTGCTAATGAAACCATGAATCATTTCAGGATGGTATATATTGACAACACCAGGAACCTATATGCAACAGAATACAACATCCACCGCCAAATCGAACCCGGTGTGTTTATTTACATGCGGCAGTTCAGTTCAGGAAATGTAGGGCAACGTTTCACCCTTGAGAAATTTGAAGGACATGAACTCAAGGAGAAATTAACAGCCGACAATATCCGCTGGGATGAAGAAAATCAAAAATGGATATTAAACAACTGGTGGAAACGAACCATCTTCAATTATCATGAGGAATTTGATAAAGGATACCGCATGGACACAGTGCTCAATATGACACCTATAGAGTTTAAAGTCATTAAGAATCAAATGGAAAGCTTCACTACTCCGGAATTAAAAGAAGAAATAAAACAGATGAAAATGAGAGGTGTCAATACGGTTGAATGGGAGATAGAAAAGCACAAGCGTACTGCAGGCCCATTTTCTGCCTTTATTTTAACCATTATAGGAGCCGGACTTGCATCCAGAAAAATAAAAGGCGGTTTAGGACTACATCTTGGGCTGGGCCTTCTTTTAAGCTTCTCCTATATCTTATTCCAGCAAATATCAACAGTTTTTGCAGTTAGTGGCAATATGCCTCCGTTAATGGCAGTCTGGATTCCCAATGTTGGCTACAGTTTAATTGCATTTTTTGTATTTAAATGGGCCGCAAAATAAACCAGCGCAATATAAAAAAACAACAGGTTCTACAATTCAAACATTTAATTTCATTATTCGAACCGACTGTTTCTTAATTTAATGAAATATGCTGCACAAGAAGTTAAAAAAGGATGGCAGTAGAAAAAATTTCTAATTTTGCCCCGGTTTTATGAAAATTGAATCCCATCAGGGAAGGGAAATTATAACTAAAAAAAAGCTTTATGTCATTAAGAAGTAACGTTCTTGACCTTCGTAAGAGAAAAAGGGAAGTGCAAAAAGGTGGCGGAGATGAGGCCATTGAGAAACAGGCAAAGATGGGTAAGCTCACGGCGCGCGAGCGTATCCTTGCCCTTCTGGATAAAAATTCTTTTCACGAATACGATTTATTTGTAGAGCACAGCGCCAAAGATTTTGGAATGGATTCGAAGGTGCTGCATGGTGACGGGGTAATTATTGGTACCGGAACCATTTACAGCAAGCCGGTATGTATATTTGCACAGGATTTTACTGTAGCGGGTGGTTCGCTGGGATTAATGCATGCACGCAAGATTACAAAGATAATGGACCATGCCCTGAAAATGAGGGTACCTCTGATAGGAATCAATGATTCAGGTGGTGCCAGGATTCAGGAGGGAGTGAACTCTCTTGCCGGGTATGGTGAAATCTTCTTTCGTAATACATTGGCTTCGGGTGTCATACCCCAGATTTCTGTTATTCTGGGCCCATGTGCTGGTGGTGCTGTTTATTCTCCTGCCCTCACCGATTTCGTATTTGTTGTGGAAAATATTTCTAAAATGTTCATTACCGGACCAAGTGTTATTAAATCGGTACTTGGCGAAGAGATTTCTATGGAAGAACTGGGAGGAGCCCGTGTACATGCCGAACTTACGGGAAATGCCCATTTCTTTGCAACAAGTGAAATGGAATGTTTTGAGCAGATAAAGAAACTCATCAGTTACATACCACGCAACAATGGTGGCAAAGCCATGCCATTCCCTCCGAAACCTCCAAAAAAAGGCAAAAAGATAGAAGACATTGTTCCGGGAGATCCACGCATACCCTACGATATGCGCGACATCATAAAAACCATAACCGACAGTTCGGAATTCTTTGAGGTTATGGAAAATTTTGCGCCCAACATTATAATTGGCTTCGGACGCATGGAAGGGGATACAGTAGGTTTTGTGGCAAATCAGCCAATGGTTCTTGCCGGTGTACTTGACACCGACAGTTCTGATAAGGCAGCACGTTTTATCCGTTACTGCGATGCTTTTAACATTCCGATTGTCACCCTTGAAGATCTGCCCGGCTACCTGCCTGGTGTGGACCAGGAGCATGCAGGAGTTATTCGCCACGGTGCTAAAATCTTATATGCATATAGTGAAGCTACTGTACCAAAAGTAACTGTTATCCTCCGCAAAGCTTATGGTGGCGGATATATTGCCATGAACTCACGGCACCTGAGAGCCGATTTTGTTTTTGCCTGGCCAACTGCCGAAATTGCAGTTATGGGCCCTGAAGGAGCCGCCAATATCGTGTTCCGTAAAGAAATTTCTGAAGCGGAAAATCCTGAAGAGATGCGACAGCTGAAAATTCAGGAATACAAGGAGAAATTTGCAAATCCATATGTAGCCGCAGCTCAAGGTTACATCGATGAAGTAATTGAACCACGCGAAACACGTGGCAGAATTCTTCATGCATTACAGGTTTCTCAAAATAAAAGTGTATTTCTTCCGAACAAAAAACATGGCATTCCACCATTTTAATAAAGAAAGAATCTCATATGGCAGAAGAAAAGGAATTAAAAAACCTGGTGATTCAGGGCGCTGTTTATAAAACAACGTACACCTGGAAATTTGAAAACAGGGTGATGTGGGAAGCACCAAATCCCAATCTGATTTATTCATTTATACCAGGAACAATCATCGATATATTTGTAAAACCAAAGCAAAAAATAAAAGAAGGTGAAACCCTGTTGCTGCTTGAAGCTATGAAGATGCAGAATCAGGTAAGAATGCCTTTCGACGGTGAAATTGTTAAGATTTATGTTTCTAAAAATGAAATCATACCGAAAAGACACCTGATGCTGGAAATTAAACCAGCCAAATAAGAAACATCCGAATAAAGGTATTAAAAGCCGTGCTATGCAGTGCGGCTTTTTTTATCTGTTAATTCAGTAAAATCAACATCCGGATTATATGAAATACCTACATAAAATATATTTGGACGATACGGCTACATTCTTATTGTTTCTGAAAACTCTGCAGGAATCAATATTCGACTTCTACTGGCAAATGGATGTAAACTTCATCGGGGCAATCCACCGGTGGTGGAAGAACAATGGTGAAGCAAAAAGATCACAGGTAAAAAAATACGCCCTCAGGAATTTTATCTTCCAGATTATCGGGAAATCCATGAAATATACCAAACACTGCTGATCCGCTTCCAGACATGGAAGCATACAATGCACCTGATTCATAGAGTAAATCCTTGCACCTTTTAATTTCGGGAAACCGGGGAAAGACACTTTTCTCAAAGTCGTTTACAACTGCATCCTTCCACTTTTCTACCGGAAGTGACAATACCTCCTTAAGTGAAATTTCAGGTCTTACAGGAATTACATTTTTATAGGCCTGTACCGTACTTACTGAAGCCTGAGGCTTTAAAATCACGGTTTCATAGCCTGAAAGCCTTAGTTTATAAGGCTCAAGAACATTCCCAATTCCTGTGGCATACGCCGGAACATTTTCAATGAAGAAGGAACAGTCGGCACCAATTTGGGCTGCATAAGCCAACATTTCTTCTTTATGAAGATTCAGGTTAAAATACTCATTCAGCATTTTCAGGGTAAAAGCCGCATCAGATGAGCCTCCACCCAGTCCGGCACCTGTTGGTATGGCCTTATGCAGATGAAACTGAACAGGCGGCAGGTCAAAATCCTTTTTTAAACGTTCATAAGCTTTCATTACGAGGTTTTCATGAGGATCCCCATCTACAGGTATCCCCGAAAAGGAGATACCTGTTTTACCCGTTTCAGCCATTTCGAGGGCATCGCAAAGCTTTACCGGATAAAATAATGTTTCAAGGTTGTGATAACCATCGGGACGACGGGAAATAATGTGTAAGCCAATATTTATTTTAGCATTTGGATAAACTATCATTAAAGCTGGCTTTATTTATCGGTTTGCAACAGTTCATATTCTTTTGGCGAACCACATGCACATATAAGGTTTCTATCCCCCCATGCATTATCCACTCTGCCAACCGGTACCCAAAATTTATTTTCTTTCACCCAGGGCAAAGGCCAGGCAGCTTTTTGTCTTGAATAAGTATGTTCCCATTTGTCGGAGCTGACTACTTCGGCTGTATGAGGGGCATTCTTTAGAACATTGTCATCCTTATCAGATTCTCCTCTTTCCACTTCCATTATTTCTTCATAAATTACATTCATGGCTTCAATAAAGCGGTCCAATTCATGTTTCGATTCACTCTCAGTAGGTTCAATCATTAAGGTACCATGAACCGGGAATGAAAGTGTAGGAGCATGGAAGCCAAAATCCATCAGACGCTTTGCAATATCAGATTCAGTTATCCCTGCCGAATTCTTAAGGTGCCTGCATTCAAGTATAAGTTCATGGGCTACCCTGCCCGATTCACCTGAATATAGCACCCCGTAATTTTTCTGCAGAGCTGCAGCTATATAATTGGCATTCAATATGGCAATTTTTGTAGCCCGTGTTAAACCTTCGGCACCCATCATTTTAATATATCCGTAAGTAATAGGCAGCACCGATGCACTACCCCAGGGAGCAGCAGCAACAGTATTAACACCAATATGGCCATTATTCATAATAGGGTGTGAAGGCAGAAATTTAACAAGGTGCTGAGCCACTGCAATAGGCCCAACTCCCGGGCCACCTCCACCATGGGGAATTGCAAAAGTCTTGTGCAGGTTCAGATGACAAACATCAGCTCCTATTATTCCGGGTGTGGTAAGCCCCACCTGGGCATTCATATTGGCTCCGTCCATGTATACCTGCCCACCGTTTTCATGGATGATACGGCACATCTCAATTATTGAAGATTCAAATACACCATGTGTGGAAGGATAGGTAACCATAAAGGCAGCTAGCCTTGACTTATTATCCTCTGCCTTTTTACGCAAATCATCTACATCAATATTTCCCCTGTCATCACATTTAACAACCAGCACCTGCATTCCGGCCATAACTGCACTGGCAGGATTGGTACCATGTGCCGATGAAGGGATTAATACCACATCGCGCTGTTCGTCGCCACGGCTTTTATGATATTCTCTAATAACCAACAGGCCGGCATATTCACCGGCGGCACCGGAATTAGGCATCAGACTCACATCGGCCATGCCAGTGATTTCCGATAAATCGCGCCGCAGCTCTTCCATCATTTCATGGTATCCCCTGGCCTGGTTCTTAGGTACAAAGGGGTGTAGCCCATTGAATTCTATCCAGCTCAGCGGCAACATTTCGGTGGCAGCATTTAGTTTCATAGTACATGAGCCCAGCGAAATCATTGAATGTGTTAGAGAAATATCCTTATGCTCCAACCGCTTAATATACCTTACCATTTCTGTTTCAGATCGGTAAAGATTAAAAACTTCCTGCTTCATAAAACCGGAAGTACGGGCAAAACTGCCATCAATTCCGAAACCTTCTGGATATTCATGCACTGCGGGCAATGGCTGGTTTGCGGCTTTTGCAAACACTTCCAGAATCCAGGACATATCCTCCAGGTTTGTAGTTTCATCGATGCTTATTCCAACCTCACCATTATCAAAATATCTGAAGTTCATTTCCAGCTCCACTGAAAGCCATTCTATATCTTCTCTTTTAACATGTTTGGGAAGGGCTATACGGATGGTATCAAAATAATACCGGTTTAG
>OBJA01001666.1_pt1 | contig 14587 bp, 7 predicted proteins | sample 1519751 | NCBI WGS metagenome assembly OBJA01 (sample SAMEA3881238, study PRJEB22517) | soil metagenome | biome: lake sediment; feature: soda lake sediment; material: sediment, water from around vicinity | place: India | collected 2013-12-23 | depth 3 m | reverse complement strand
CCCAATACCGATACCGCCCATAAAGCGCCAGAACGCAAAATACCCGATTGTTTCGGCAAGAGCCGTCCCAACAGTTGAAATCATGAAGCAAGCGGCTGCCAGCATCATGGTCCGGCGTCGCCCGAGACGATCCGTAAACCAAAGACCGATCAAAGGACCTGTAATAGCCCCCAGAATGGCGCTGCTCACGGCAAATCCTTTCATGGCCGGTGTAAGATGAAAATAGTCTACTAAAAATGGCAGTGCTCCTGCAATTATAACAAGGTCATAGCCAAATAGGAACCCTCCTAATGACGCAACCAGCGCGATCTTATAGACATATAGTTTTTGTCTTTTAATATCATTCGAACTTTGCATTATCTTACTTATTAGGATTATATTGATGTTTTCAAGAAAGTATCTTATTCCGGAATCCTACTCAGCTTCACCAGACTCACAGAGAGAGGTGGTAAGTCCAGATTTAGAATAGGATTTACCAACTCGGAATCGTATGCTTTTATCATTTCCAAATCTTTATCTTTGTCAATTTGATAAATTTGAATATGAATTTTGCCTTTACCAGGGAAATTCTGAAGATCTATTTGGTAGGAGTTCATTTGTTTCGCTGAACTGCTTAGCAGAAATGCCCCTTCGTTATTGCCTGATATTGCCGCAAGAAGAACCGTGGGGTCATTTGGCGAACGCCGTTCAGAAACCCTATTACCCATTCTGGCGATTTGATTAAACGCCCTAAATACATAAAACACTTTACTCCTCACCCCGAATTCATCGAACATGCTCCAGGGAGAGTAATCGGCACAATAAAAGTTAGCGACATCGACCGGAGCATCCTGCAAAAGCATGAGTGTCGAAGCAGAAAATACAGCTCCCTGTGGTCCAACAGTCTCAGCAAAGGCCTCTCTCACTGTTGAATAATCTACTGTATCTTGGGTACCCAAAGTAGTTCCAAGCGCCGACCATGATGATATGTAGTGCCATTCGTTTAAATGATTTTCGGTATTTCTGAATCCATATTCGTCAAGAAGTGCCCGAGCCAGATTCGCATCTCCTACTAAAACTTCAGGAAGAGTACTGTACCGGTGCCAAGAAAAAAAGTCGAGTGGAATAGACCGATCCCTACAATATTCCAGGAATGGCCTTATCTGTGGGTTGTGTTCCGGCTGAACACCTGCAGCAGCCGGCCCTCCAACTTTAAGTTGTGGATTATACTTTTTAATGGCTCCGGCTGTAATTTCGTAGAGTTTGAAATACTCTTCGGCGGTACCCGACCACATACGTTCCAGTGTTGGCTCGTTCCAGATTTCCCAGTACTTTATATTGTAATGAAAACCATTGGCCCAACCATCATTGTAATGACGGATAATGTTGGTGCAAATTTTCGCCCATTTGACATAGTCTTTGGGCGGATGGTTGTAATAATGGGTCCCGTGTTCAATGCTCACTCCTAGTCGGTATATAATTTCTGATTTGTTTTTGATGATTGAGGCTATATAATCATCGGTCTTTTCAAAATTATAATTTTTCGGATCGTCGGGATCCAGATGGAAAATTGGGAAAATCGCATTGATATCCACTACGTCGGGATGTGGCCAATTAGCATCATGCAAGCGGGTGTACGGAAATCCGGCTTCAACATGGTATTTGTCAAGCGGTGCCTGATGGTCAGCATATTTAAACGGACCTCCGTTTACTCCATGCAAAGGTTTAATTTTCCCAATAATTTCAGAGAAATCGATAGTTGCATCAGACGTATCTTTAACATTTACCGGAATGGGAGGTCTTACAACCGGATCTGATTTTTCTGTTGTATGATAGATTTTCATTAATTCCCGGAAGCCTTCCACACAAGCCTGGTTAGGTGATCCTCCGTTTGCTTTTAGTTCAGCATCGAGCATGGTCCGGATAAAGAGGATTCGCCAACGCCATGAACTTTGTGCCCACTCCGGAAGTGTAAGATTAACTTGCTCAACGGTGGCATAAGCTTCTTCTGCACCCGGATCAGCCTGTGGTTCGACTCCCTTGGAAGGAAACCAGTCCATCATCAGTTTGACACCTTCCAATTTACCCGGCCACCACCGCATGTGGTGATTTTGCTCCAACGTTCTGATAACTTTCAGAACATCGCTGACTATGTCAGGAGAATATTCATAAGAAATATACTCCTTTAATATTTCGTCGGTAGATATATTCGGATTCCAGTACAACTGTGCGTAAGTAACTTTATTGATATCGTCATATATCCCTTCCGAATAGGGAAATCCTCCAGATAAATTAAATTTATCTTGAATCTTTCCCCATTGTCCCGCCAGATGGTTGGGAAGTGGGGTTGCCCCAAAACCGCCCCATGGAAAAGTGTTGTACATGCTGATTTCGGGAAACCCGACTATTGGCAGGTTTCCTGCAAGCGGCTGCAAATTGCTTAGCTCGTAGCCCGGAATGTCCTCCGCCATAATCATATCCACCCAACTGTGATCTGTGGCAAGCTGGTTGCTTAGCCCCACCCATTCGGCACTATCGAAGTACCAGGTTGAAAGGATAACCTTTGTTCCCGGAAGTTTCTTCTTTGCCAATTCTGAAATAGCTTTGGCGCATTTTATAAAACCGTTCGATCCCCACCTGATCATACGGCCAAATACAGATATATTCGGGCTGAATCTCCCGCGCCCATTCAAAGAAATCATTTCTTACTTTCAGGATGTAATCCATTCCGCCCGGTTTGTTAGGGCATATTACTTCCGGATAATTGCCTCCCCGCGAACCGCCGGGAACCGCCCGCAGCTCCGTTGGGCTATTGCCATATCCTTCGTTGCCAATCATGATAAACCCTGTTTCCAAACCAATATTTTTTGAGTACTCTACGAAACGCTTCAACCGTGAATTTAAATCTTTTGCATCCGGATCATTGATCCCGTTAAAATGGTGCATATCGTACCAGAACATAACACTATTGATTCCCCAAAGAGCAAGATCTTCAATATAGCGTTCCACCTGGCTTACCGGGGCATTTTGATAATAGTTATAGAAATGAGTTGCAAAATAAATTCCTCGTATTGGTTTTTCCGGTACGCTTGTGCCACGCCATTTCCCGGCTATAAATCCGTCTTTACTATAAGTAGATGTACGCAAGAATTTCCCAATGCCATAAAGAATTCCCCGCTGATCATTTCCTGTGATCTGAATTCTACCACCCTTGCCATCAGTAATTATAAAACCTTCAGTCCCAATTCCGGACTTTATGGCAAGTTCAATAGTCAATTGCGCATCGCCTTCTGTGCTTACACTTGTGCCGGAGCGCTCTTCAATACGATTTGCAAAGATGGAGGCTATATTTTCCATAACTGCTCCTGAAGCTTCTGGTAAAACAATCCTTACAGACTTTACCAAAGGCGACTTAGCATTCTTCGATTGTGCAGAACTTATTGCCACGAAGAAAAACATAAAAGGCAATAGCAACAGTAGCGGCCTTATCTTAATTGATGTTTTCATACGATTATATTATTTTTCTACGTCAAAGAGTATGGAATTTTCTCGCTTCATATTAATTATTTTTTCAAAAGACCTTCTTAAACCCTTGAGACTAAAATTGGCTTCAAGCTAGTGCTCCCCAGCGGAACCCCCCTGTTCAGTTCCTTTCAATACCAGTAATGTTACAGCATATGGAAGCAGTTCCAAATTTAGTAACTTGCCATGGTCTACTTGGTTATTTTCTATCAACTCGAGATCTCTTTTGTCGTCAATCTGATAGATTTCGTAATGAGTCTTCGCTCCTCCTGGGAGATTTTTAAAAGATAGATGGCAATCCTTCTGTTGAGATGAATAATTGGAAATCATCAAAACGGCCTTTTCCTTGGATGCTGAAACACCTGCAACACAGGCGAGTGTACTATCGCAAGCACTAAACTGGCAGTTTACCCTGGTTTCCATTCCCGCCAATTGATTAAACGCCTTGAAGACATAGTAAACCTTACTTGGAGCTCCAAAAACATCGAACATGCCATAAGGATTTGTATCTGCCGAATAATAATTCATAACATCAATGGGACTGTCCTGCGACAGCAATAATACCGAAGCCGCATAAGCCGCACCTATCGGACCTACTGTCATCGCAAACTTTTCACGCAAATGTTTGAACTTTTCCAACTCTTCTTTTTTGGGTCCCAGTTCTTCCCACGATGTCAGATAATGCCATTCATTCAGGTGATTTTCTGTTTCTTTGAACCCGTATTGATCCAACAGTTCTCGGATATATTCGGTATCTGCCGTTATTTGATATGGATTGTTCCTGTAGCTGTGCCAGGAAAAAAAATCGAGCGGTAAGGAATTCTTTCTGCAAAAGTCAAGAAAGGGTTCTACAATGGAACTTCTTACCCCTGTGGTTGCTGGACCGCCCACCTTTAGCGAAGGATTATATTTTTTGATTGCCCTGGCAGCAGTTGCGTATAAATTATAATAATCCTCATCTGTACCCAACCACATCAATTTAAGATCAGGTTCATTCCATATTTCCCAGTATTTAATATTGTAATGAAACCCGTTTGCCCAACCATCGTTGTAATGGCGGATGATATTTACACATATTCTCGCCCATTTTTCAAAATCCGCAGGTGGATGAATGAAATACCGGGTATGGTGTTCGATACTGGTACCAAGCCGAAAGATGATTTCCGACTTATTCCTGATAATAGGAATAAGGTAATCATCGGTCTTCATAAAATAATAATTAGTACTATCATCCGGATCTGCGTCAAAATCAGGAAATATGACAGGGATATCAACCACATCGGGACTGGGCCATCGGGGATCATGCAGTCGGGTATAAGGAAATCCGGCTTCCCTGTGATAAATGTCCAGATCAGCATTTACACCAAGAACTAACGGCCCGTTATTTACTCCATGCAATGGTTTTATTTTTTCCTTGGTTTTTGAAAAGTCAACAGAAATCACAGTCTTTGTGTTCTGACAGACAGTACTGAAACCGGACATTGCTATAATCACACAAGATAATATTATCAGCCTCCTATTCATATGCTTAAAATTGTTAATTAAATAATTGAGGCTGTTCCTAAAAGATCAGTCTCGATTAATTCTGATTTTAATAATTGGGATTCTGTTTGAGCTGTTCAATTCCTTCGCTTACGCTTAAATCAATTTCTACCTGAGGTATCGGATATAATTCATTTTTACCTTTAACGAAAGTCACTCCCAGCCTATTGGAATAGGTGAAACCGGGCACATTTGTCTCGTGTGAAATATAAGTGTTTATGGTATTGGCCATATAGCCGGATCCATTATCATAACGCTGCAAATCAAAGAAACGGTGCCCTTCCATAGCCAGTTCAATTTTTCGTTCAAAACGGACCCTCTCACGGGCAGCGTCTTTTCCCAATGCTTTAAACTGTCCGTTATAAAGCCCGACTTTGTAATTAGCTGCCGGTGTATCGGTATTTCCTACACTAGGGTCAGCATCGTTAATATACGTTTTTACCCATCCGGCCGGATTTGCGGCGCGGGCCCTCACCCGGTTTACATACTCTTCTGCCTTGTCTAAGCTTCCGATTTCTACTTCGACTTCCGCAGCCCAAAGCAGCACATCTGAAAAACGGATCATATTATAGTTATTGGCCGTTGCCAGCGCCCACCCCTCGTGTGAGGCTGCCGTAGTCTCAGCATCCGCTGCGTAAATGAAGCATTTCTTGTTAACATAAGGCCCTCCAATATGCTGAAACAAAATCCAGTAGCGCCCAAAAAGGCCCCAGTCCATAAGCGGGATACCTCTTCTTGCCACAGTCCAGTCCAGACGGGAGTCAATTGTCCCTTCATACGGGGTGAACGGATCGGTCGCCAGAAGGTTCATATCATTCTTCATATCCGAGTCATTGTAACTATCGATCAAAGGTAAACCGGTTTCCGGGTCTGTCTTGAACGAATTAACAAGGCTGAAAGAGGGCATATATGTTCCACCTGATGCAGCCAGGCCAATGAGCGGCATGTTAAGGATGTCGCCGGGATTCCCGTTTTGCCCCGCCGAGTTATTGTCAACGGAACTTTGAACCGAGAATACCGACTCTGCATTATTCTGTTTGGACGGATTAAAATTATCAGCATAATTTACCAGGTCATATTTCACGCCAAGAGGAGTTGTTCCGTTGGCAATGATATCCTCCAATAAAGGTTTTGCCTCGTTATACATGTGCTGGAACATATATACTTTTGCAAGAAATGCTTTTGCTGCCCAGCTGTTGGCCCGGCCAACTTCAGGTTTTGTACTGGTCAGGTTATCAACGGCAAATTTAAAATCATCTTCGATCATCGGCCAAACCGGTACAGTATTGGATACCCGGTAATTTCCTGCGGAAAAACTGACCGTTTCATCAAGATAAGGAATATTTCTCCATAATTTTGCAGCTTCAAAATGATAAACACCTCTCAAAAAACGGGCTTCGGCTACTATTTGTGTCTTTTCCTCTTCTGTCAAAGAACCTTCAGACATCATTGCCAAAACACGCAACACATCATTGGCCCGCTGAACGCCCGCGTACAGCATGCCCCACTTGGCAGTTAAAATGCCACTGGTGCCATCGTATTTATAGGTTTCAAATATTTCACCGTCAGGTAAATTGCCGAAAGTTCCGAAATGTGCATCATCTGCTGCAACTCCGCCATAAATCCAATTGCTCACACCTGTATAAAATGGGTGGGCCACACCTTTCACAAGACCAAAACCATCCCAACCGTCAAGAAGGGAATATGCGCCTATCAGTACCCCATTAACACCGGTTTTGGTGGCTAATGTACGCTGATTTGTTGTTCCTGTAGGATTAATTTCCAGAAAATCTTTACAGGAAAATACTGACATGATATATAGTAAACTACATATAATTGCCAGATTTCTAAATATTTTTCTCATATTCTGTTATTTTTAAAGCTTTTGTCAAAATGAAACGTTAACCCCGAGAATGAAACTTTTCTGTGTGTTCGGGTAATTTCCAAGGTCGATACCAAAACTTGCACTGCTGCCTACCAATTCAGGGTCCAGTCCCGAATACTTGGTAATCGTGAAGAGATTCGCTCCCTGCAGGTACAGCCGTAATTTATTAATGCCGCACCGCTGTAAGGAGCCAGGTTTTACGGTATAACCCAGAATAAGTGATCTTAGTTTCAGGAATGAACCGTCTTCTACATAAAAGGAATTGGGTACACCGGAAGTACTGAAAGAACCCGCAGCATCAATTTTAGGAATATTCGTAGTCTTATTTTCAGGCGTCCACGCGTTTAACAAATCGTTGCTTTTTCCACCTCTGAACCCGGAGAAGAAATGAGTATACCATTTTACCTGGTTCAGGACATCATTTCCTTGGGAACCATAAAACACAGATGAAAAATCAAAATTCTTATAATTTAGCCCGAGGTTTAGTCCATAGGTAAAATCAGGATTAGGATCACCAATAAAAGTCCTGTCATCGGGAGTAATGGCACCATCCGGTACAACATCTCGGTACTTAAAGGTACCTGGCGCTGCTCCGGACTGAGTTGGGGATTCGCTTACTTCATCAGCATCGTTGAACAAGCCGATAACATCATATCCAAAAAATGAGCTGACCGGATGCCCTTCCTGATTACGAACCAAGTACCCATTGCGTGAACTGACAACATCAAAATATCCAGGATCGGGGATGCTCACTACCTCATTTTTATAAGTTGTAATATTAGTCCCGATACTATAATTCAGATCCGTCGTGATATTGCCGTGGTAAGTGACCGCAATATCAATTCCTCTATTCCGAATATCACCGATATTGACAACAGGAGAAGTTGCACCTCCAACTGTTGCCGGTAGTAGCTGTGTGAATAATAAGCCGTTGACTGATTTTTTGTAGAACTCAAAAGAAACCTCCAGTTTACTGTCAAGTATCGTTGCATCAAATCCTATATTCTGCACAATATTTTCCTCCCACCCGGTATTTTCATTTCCTATCCGGGTTTGGTAAAAACCCTGTACTGCACTTGTGTTGGTCCCGGCAATATCATAATAAGACGACCTGGGCAGGGACCCGTATAGACTAAAAGCATTTTCTGCGCTCACATTATTCTGTGAACCTAAAACCCCATAACTAGCCTTAATCTTTAAATCATCGATAAACTGAATGTTTCGCATGAAATCTTCACCGGAAATGCGCCATCCCAATGATACAGAAGGGAATGTCCCATACCGTTTATTCGGTCCAAACCTTGAAGAACCGTCCCTGCGGATAGTTGCGGACAGCAAATATTTGTCGGCAAAAGAATAATCTAACCTGCCGAAGAAAGAAAGCAGGTTATTCGCATAAGCTGAACTATAGTTGTAGCTATCTCCCGTTCCGTTGCTTAATATCAGATATTCAAAATCGGTAGAGAAAAAGCCCGTACTACCCCCTTCAAGACTTCTGCTCCGGTATTTATTCATTTCCGACCCGGCCAATAACTTTATCCGATGGTTATCAAAGTCCTTCTGGTAAGTTAATATATTGGTCCATATTATATTATGATTATAACCCGAACTTTCCGTCAAACTGTTTAAGCCTGTGCTTCCCTCCCGGTCATTATACCGGTTAAAAGCAAAATTAATGTGATAAAAACTGGTACTGCTGCCACCAAAGCTCGTCCGGAGCGTTAACCCTTTTAATATCTCCGCTTCTGCAAATACATTGCCCACCACGGTAAAACTGTTGCTCCGGTTATTCACCGTCCGCTTTTGTACGGCGACAGGATTCATGGCGTTTCCTAGATCAGGACCTGCAAACATACCACCAAAATTTCCCATAATATCATAAACCGGAATGATAGGCATTTGCCTGTATATATGAGAAATAGGACTTCCTTCGCTTTGATTAAGAAAACCGGGAGTAACGTTCGTATAAATGTACAGGTTTTCGCCGATACTGATCCCTTTCTTGGTTTTAAACGATGTATTTACCCGGGCGGAATACCTTTTATGGTATGTTTCCATCAACGTTCCTTGCTGATCTAAATAGTTCAGGGAAAGCATATATTTGGCATTCTCCGTTCCTCCGCTTACAGAAAGGTTATGTTGTTGCATGGGTGCAGGGTCGAACACCTCGTCGAACCAGTTTGTCCCTTTTTTATTGACTGCCTGGATCAAGTAATTACGGCTTGGATCATTGGGGTCAAAATTGTATTTCGAAGGATCTACCTGTGGGTCGCCAGCCATTCCGGTTCCGGAAACCCCCGGCCCGGTATAAAGATAATCAGGCATACCATTTACAAACAGTTGGTTTGCGGGAAATGCAATGTTGAATAATCTCGCAAAATCTTCCGAATTTAATAGGTTAAAGGGATTACCTTTGAGAGGGATCTGCATCCCGAAATATCCTTCATAAGTGACTATAGGAAGACCCTCCTTACCCTTTTTGGTCGTAACCAAAATAACACCATTGGAACCCCGTACACCATATATGGCGGCAGCACCTGCATCTTTCAAAACCTGAATAGATTCAACATCATTTGCGCTGACATCATCCAGATTACCTTCTACACCATCTATTAAAATCAATGGCTGGGTATCCCCGAATGAAGTTATACCACGGATAAAAATATTACTGGCTCCCCCCGGAACACCAGAACTGATTACATTCACTCCTGATGCCTGCCCCTGAAGAGATTGGAGTGCAGAACCAGAAGGAATCGATTTCAGATATTTTACATCGACAACTGCGACGGAGCCGGTAATATCCTTCCTCCTTTGTGTATCATATCCAACTACCACTACTTCCTCTAAGGACTTAGTGTCTTCTTGCAAAACAATATTGAAAGAGGTATTATTTGCTGTGGAAATATCTTGTGCTGCATATCCAATATACGATATACGAAGCACAGCATTCTCTTCCACGCTTAATGAGAATTTACCTTCCGCATCCGTTATAGTACCGTTGAAGGTAGCGCCGACTTCAATGATATTTGCTCCAATAATAGGTTCGCCTTTTACATCTACTACGGTTCCCGATACTTGTTTCTTTTGTTGAGATATTTCTTCTTTTTTCCAATTGCCGGTTATATAATCTGTTCTGATATTTATACTAACATTGGCATATAGACAATCAGGAGACAGGTATATAGCGGATAAAATCAAAAAGAGGAAGAGACTTGTCTTATTAAGCGACAATCTCAAAAACAGTGTATTAAATTTCATTCTATTCGATTTTTATTGTTTTTTCTCATTTACAGTAATTTTTTTAGTTGTAATGCTATTTACTCTCCTGTATCCGGAATTGGAGGTCTAATAGCAGGATCAGTGTATTCCGTCACATGATAGATCTTCATCAGTTCTCTAAATCCATCCATACAAGTCTGATTGGGTGAACCTCCGTTCATTTTGAGTTCAGCATCCAGCATAGCGCGGATAAATAGTATACGCCAACGCCAGGATTTTTTTGTCCACTCCGGAAGAGTAGCGTCGACTGCTTTCATTACGGCATAAGCTTCCTCTGCTCCAGGATCCTCTTGTGGTTGAGTTCCATAAGATGGGAACCAATCCATTGTAAGTTTCACGCCTTCAAGCTTGCCCGGCCACCACCGCATGTGATGATTTCGCTCAAGTGTCCTGATCACTTTCAGAACTTGATCAACTACGTTAGGTGAATACTCATAAAAAATATACTCTTTCAGTATTTCATCGGTACTCAAATCCGGATCCCAGTACAATTGTGATAGAACGACCTTAGTGATGTCATCAAAAATACCTTCAGAATAAGGGTAACCTCCGGATCTTAAGCTTTGAACCCTTTTCCACTGTCCTGCCACATGGCTGGAGAGAGGAGTCGCGCCGAATCCGCCCCACGGGAAAGTGTTGTACATACTGATCTCAGGAAACCCAACGGTTGGGAGACCTCCGGCAAGCGAAGGTAGATAGCTTAGTTTGTAACCCGCAACATCAATATCCTCTGCCATGATCACATCTATCCAATCGGGATTTCTGGACAGTGAGTCACTTAACCCTGCCCACTCCACACTATCAAAGTACCAGGTTGAAAGCATCACTTTTGTTCCGGGAAGCTTTTCGCGTGCCAGTTGTGATATACCTTTTACACATTTAAGATATCCATTCGATCCCCAAGGTTTGCAATCGGCACATCCACATCCGCCTGCATCATATGGCCATGTGCAAAGGTAGTCGATATTCATTTTTCCTATCCAGTCAAATAAAACACTTCTATTTTCCAGAATATACTCCAAACCTCCTGGCTTACTAGGACATACCGCTGGCACAATGCCGCCTCTTCCTCCACTGGGATCAGCCTCTAATCCTTCAGGGATAGGTGCGATTGCGTTTGTTTCTATCAAAATACCTGTAGTCATGCCAAGTCCTTTGGCCGTGCTTAGTATACGTTCCGTACGTTCCGTTTGAGAAGGAACCACTAAAAGACTGTTTATTCCCCATAAGGCAAGATCTTCCACATAACGCTCTATTTTTTCAATTGGAGCTGTCTCGTAAAAATTACCCATGTGTACGGCAAAGTATATTCCACGTATCGGTTTCTTCGGTACACTTTTGCCACGCCATTCACCGGCTATAAATCCGTTCTTGCTGTAAGAAGAGGTATGTAAAAATTTCCCAACGCCATAAAGAATTCCTCGCTGATCATTTCCTCTGATCTGAATATTCCCATTGCTATCGTTAATAATTTCGTAACCTTCCGTTCCAATCACAGGGGTAACTGACAGTTCCACTATCAGTTCTGCATTACCATCTTTAATTATTCTGGCTCCGCTACGTTCTTCTATCCTCTCTGTAAAAATAGATAAAGTATTTTCCATTATCTCTCCGGAGGCATTTGGAGAAACAATACGGATTGATTTTACGGCAGTACCTTCAGGCTCAGTCGGAATCACCCTATTTTCCATACTCTTTTCGTGGCAAAGTACAAATACCATTACAGTGGTGATGAGGAGCAAAAGTATTTTAATTGTTCGTTTCATCAATTCTTGTTTTATTCGTTTTTATCCAATGAATGTCTGAAGCTCTCATTTGTCTTTTGCACCAGTCTTTTGATGATTTTTATTATTTATCAAAAGGCAGGTAAATACTGCAAATATCAAAACTAACCTTTTCTGAAAGTTTTGAAACAATTGCCTAATATCCGGGATTCTGTATAAGGTTTCCTCTTGTCATTTCGATTTCGGCCTGAGGCTTGGGGAGTAACATGTTCTTCTCTGAAACGTTTGGCCATCTGGGTTTATTTACCTCAACCATAATTTCTTTTCTTACTAAATCGAACCAACGATTAAACTCAAATGCCAATTCCCAATTCCGCTCGTCAATTACTGCCCGGTCAAAATCAGCTTGTGATATGCCTGGCGTTATATCTACGGCTACATCCGGAGTATTATGATCCAAACCCATCGCTCTTCTTCTTACGTTATTGATAGCTTCCAGCGCTTCGGCAGAAGGTGCTCCGTCTACCATATTAGCGGCTTCGGCATACATCAGTAAAACATCAGCATACCTCAATATCACAGCAAATCCTTCACCTCCATTGAAGCTACCCGTATTGGCTTCAAAAGGCCATATTTTCCCGGCATCCCTGTACTTTGCAGCTTGAGGTGCGGGGCCTCCATAAGGATCAAGGCATGATGGGCTGTCAAGCCAGGTTGATCCATCGGCATACACCGTGGTGAAAGTAGCATCTTTTCTGGGTCCATCAGGCATTCCATCTATTAGCCGACGTTCACTCCACCAGTCTCCCGTTCCGTTTTCATCGCCACAAAAATACCTGCTATAAACATGCATATTACTTTGCGCACCATCGGCAGAACCATAAAACGCGAACATGATTTCCTTATTCGTCAGTTTATTTTTAACTAACCAGAGATCAGCAAAATTTCCTTCAAGATCATAGATATCCATATCTATGACTTCTTTTGCTTTGGCCTTTGCTAATGCGTAATTCTCCGTTTTATTCAAAGGCCAGCCGGCCATCGTTAAATATACCTTGGCCAATAAGGCTTTTGCAACGGCTTGGTTTGCCCGACCCCTTTCAGGAAAAGTGGGTGGTAATTTAGCTTCCGCAGTTTTCAGGTTTTCGACAATGGAAGCATAAATATCAGCAACGCTGGATTGTGGGACCTCAATTATCCTATGCTGATTGTCCAAGGTAGTCAGTTGAACTTCACCCCAAAGCCTGACTAACCAGAAGTATGAAAAGGCACGCATAAAGCATGCTTCTCCTTCAGCTTCATCAAGCACTTTTTGCGGAACACCATTTGCTCTGCCGGTTTCAATATTGCCGATAACGTTATTGGCATTGGAGATCGCCTTATAGAAAGACTTCCACATTGATGCTATTACGGTACTTGCAGGCGAGGCATTACATTGATCGATATCGCTAAAAATGGGCCATGGTGAGTAAACATCCTCCCCTCCGGCGGTCAGAATAAGTGGAAATTCGCAATCAAAACCTGACCAACCTCCGTATAAACAACTGTAAATGCCTGTAACTGCTGATCTGAAGTCGCCTTCTGATTGGAAAAAAGACTCAGGAGACAACAAGTGCTTGGGTTTTTCCTGAAGAAAAGAATCATTACATGCTCCGCCAATTATGAGAAACCCCAATATTATAATGCCAATTGATTTTATTGTTGTAAGTTTCATCTTTCTAATATGGTTAGTTATTTTTAAAATCCAACATTCAATCCTACCGTGAAACTTTTCTGGGAAGGGTATATGCCAAAGTCAATCCCGCCATAAGCATCAACACCCATTGAACTCGATTCCGGATCATATCCCGAATACTTTGTGAAGGTAAATAGGTTCGTGCCCGCAAAGGATATTTGAATGGAGTTAACACCCAGTTTGTTACTAAACGGTTTGGGTAAATTGTACGCCAGGCTTATATTTTTAACCCTGATGTAAGAACCGTCCTCAATGTATTCGCTACTGGTTAACGGGTTAAAATTATAAATACCCGGTTTTTGTATATCAGTCTCATTTTCAGGACTCCAATAATTTAGTCGTCTTGATCGTAAGTTCCTGTCAACATACAATCTGGCTACATAGTAAATATCGTTCCCTTGTACTCCCTGTATGAGTACATTCAGATCAAAATTTGCATAACTAAAGGTATTGTTAAAACCAAACGTGAAATCGGGTTGTGTAAACCCCAAATCTTTTACATCATTATCATAATCCAACTGATAATCCCCATTTTGGTCGACATATCTATTCTGACCGGGTACGGCTCCGTATTTCGCCGCTTCCTCGGCTTCCCAGCTTTTCCAGGTACCGGCAAATTCAAGTGTCCTTACAATACCCATTGGTTTGCCAACGACAAGCCAAAGGGTATTCTCTGTTCCCGGCGTATTGGTACCGCCAAGATTTATTTCGCTAAGGTCATCCATTAGCCTTAACACTTTATTTTTATTCTTGGCGTAGGTGATACTGGTAACCCATTTGAATTTCTTATCAAAGGGTGTAGCTTGTATAAGAAGCTCAATCCCTTTATTCTCTACGGCACCTATATTTTCCAGTTTCGTGATAAAACCTGAAGCTGCCGGAACCGGTCTGGTCAAAAGAAGATAGCATAATTGCCGGAAC
>OBJA01001665.1_pt1 | contig 14590 bp, 18 predicted proteins | sample 1519751 | NCBI WGS metagenome assembly OBJA01 (sample SAMEA3881238, study PRJEB22517) | soil metagenome | biome: lake sediment; feature: soda lake sediment; material: sediment, water from around vicinity | place: India | collected 2013-12-23 | depth 3 m | reverse complement strand
TCCTTTTGATAGGCGTCAAAAGGACGCAAAAACGCCTCCACTGCGTGGGGCAACTGGAAATAGACGGTAATCTCTCGTTTTTTCTGGTCCATATCTGCTCAACGGTCATGGTCTGGTTATCAAGGTTTCAACCTGGGAGCCTGCTGAGCTGTGCTCAAGCGGCCTTAACGTGGCGGACGCTGGGTTATTGCTCTGAAGTGATTGACGGGAGGGTTTGATATGCCGGGGACCGGCTCCGCAGGGGGCCTGTCCTCCCTGCACCATCCTTACCACAGGACAATCCCTTGCTCACGGGCGTAATCCACGCCTTTTTTGCTGAGACAATAGCGCTGAAAAAAACGCCAGTGCTGCTTTATTCCGATCAGACCTTTCTTGTTCAACGATTGCAACACGGTGGTCAATAACATCGACTCCATGTGGAGCTTGCGAGTCAGGTCACGGAGACTGGCGCCCCCGCCCCCTGCCTGGGCAAGCTGGACAAAAACCATATAGTCGATACCCTCAAGGCACGTATCCTGTTGTCCTGCTACTTCCAGATTATAGACATGTTCGGAGGAACCCTGAGCGCGAGGACGGCGCATTGACACGAGATAATCGATAAAACCGATGATGCGTTTGCGTAAAAACGGAGCCGCGCCGATCAGAACAAAAATTGCCAGAAACAACCGGGCAAGCTGTTGTATCTCGTCGATGTCGCCAAAAAAAGTTATCAATCGGCTACCTCGCTGCCATTACCGCATCTCACATTCTTTGGGTTCTGACCCTTCCTGTTGTCGATATGATGATATTGACTTGCCGGTCACCGCTAAGGGCAATGATGGTGCCGTTTGACACCCCCGGCATAAAGCCGCTGGCCTGATACCTGACCCTGTTTCTAACGTGGAAGTTACCCTCCATGGTCACCGGACCGCTGGACGGTCCATATACCCGGAGAATCTGCATCGCGCCTGAATCATTCAAATAATAAATGATCCACCCCTGCTGCCATCCGGTATTACTGGTATCACAGGTTTGTGCGTCACTACTTTTGCACACGGTTACCAGAGTACCACGAGTGATCGCCTCATTGCGGGCATAATTGAAGCTGGAAACCAGATCATGAACAGCGCTGCCGACCTGAGAACTCTGAGCAAAACTGCCAAATGACGGCATAGCAATAACAACCAGTATGCCGATGACAGATAAAACTGTCAGCAACTCCAGCAGAGTAAAGCCACCGGAATGTCGACGACTACGAACGCACTTTTCCCCTGAATACATTGTTCCCCCCTCACAAATAAAAAAAGTACGCCGACAAGCACGTGGCCCATCAGCGATTGAACACAGCGAGGGGATTTGAATTGATCAACCAGACAGATGTCGCAAAGCACCGACAGCGAGAATAAGGAAACGAACAGGCCCCCCGCCCTGCTCGTAGGATATGAAAAGACTTATAATGTTATCTCTTCGAAAGACATTTGCAACTCAAAAAACTGTTCATCCTGACCGCCATGACCGTCATCGACAACAACCCTGACAGGAAAATTACCTTCGGGCATAACATCGAAATTCCAGGTGATCAGCCCAGTTGAGGCATTTATGATCATTCCTCCCGGAGCCTCTTCAAGGTGAAACACCAGGGAATCACCTTCAGGATCAATTGCGACTATCTGGTAACGAAATCCTGATTCGGACAATTTTTCCGGTGGTTCCGAAGTGATGGTCGGCGGAGCATTAATGGCTTCAATTGGGCTAGAAGTGACCGGTGCTAATTGTTCCCCGGAATAGGTAACAGGAACAACCTCAACAGTAATGATATCGCCGCGCTTGAACAAATGACCGGGCAGTTGAGCGGATTTTTCAAAATATTGCTCTTCACCGTTGATAAACCAGCGGTATTCAAGAGAGACATCCGGTCTGTCGTCTGCAACCCTTGACTCTACGACAACTCCGGTAGCAGCGCTGAAAGGCAACGGCCCGATACGAACGAAATCAAGTATCGCCACAGATGGGAGTGCCGTTGCCAATAAAGCAACGAAAGCCAGCAATAGAATCTTTAAACCTGTTGGTTTCATTTAATTGCCTCGTTAGCAAACCTACCAAGAGTCGCAACCATCGGGAAATACGGTTCTGGCCCCCGCCTGATTAATCTGCAACCAATCGCAACGATCATTAAAATTGGCTGTTGCCCTGACGACAAATGCTGTCGCTGTTGGATTACCTTCTGCATTTGGATCAGCAGGGCTACGATATGACAGAACATAGCGACCACCCTCGACCGCAACCAATGCGGGGGGATTAACGTACGAGTTAGTTCTCACAAAATGTCGCTCCATCGCCTGTGCCTGTTCCATCAACGCGGCCTTGGCGGCTGAACGAAACGCCGTTGCCCGATGATTATTGTACATAGGAATGGCGATGGCCGCCAGAACACCTAAAATGGCAAGAACAACCAGTAATTCATTCAGAGTAAAACCATTTTGATTTACTTTCATACAATCTCCAATCCAACCGACAGATAAACTTTACTGCAACTGCCGCCATGAGCGACGACCGAATTCATCTTCATCTCCTGGTGTTGTCGTTACCTTTTCAACATTACCGCCTTGCCCACCGAAATACATATGATCACCAGTAGGCGACTGAATAACTGCTGGAGTTTTAACTATCCCAACTTTGGATTGTCGGCCACCGTAAGCAGAACTGTCGACAGTGCCATCCCCGGTGACATCAAAAACTGGCTTTTGTGAAAGAACACCAGTAGTTGCATTTAAAATCATCAACCAACTGGTACCTCCAAACGAACAGGGGTCATTATCGGGAATTAAAGTCGTAAAGATGACCTGTCCACGGCGCAACAACGGCGCACTTACTACCCGCTCTCCTTGCTCGTTAAATTCAGGTGAAACCAGATCCATGTACCACCCACGCTTGGCAGGGTAGTTAACAGCATTCTCAGAAACGACACGGTAACTTGTCTGATTGATCTGCAAGTCTCCAGCGGTAATCGTTGCAACATCAACAATTTCACCGTCTTCAACCGTCACTGTCACTTCGTCCAAAATTTCCTGTGACACCAAAGGAAAGTTTACGTTACCGCGATCAGTTATGGCAATCCGATTACCATTGTCCCAGATTCCATAAAAAGACTGAATCCCGGGATTCGTTGCCGGATTGCTGACATCATTGTCAGCATTTTCGTAATACTTGCCGGTGCCGAAATAAACCATGTATCCACTCTGTCCAGAGGGTGGCACACCAATTTCTAATGGAGCGGTGATGGGTTGGACCTGACCAGCAACATTTCGAGCAGTAAACAAGGGAAGCTTGCTGCCGCCTCCAGAAAACGCAACGTCCCACTGGCCCGTATTCGAGGCATGGCTTAAATCAAATTTCCATAAATTGCCCAGCAAATCACCAGCGTAAGCAGTTATGATAGTTCTGTTGCTGTTGGCCAAAAGAGCCGGGGTAGAAAGACCGTTTTTTGACATAGAAGTACCAACTCCGGTGTCAATCTTTTTTATCAGGGTGCCACTTTCTACATCAACAATAAACAACATGGCTTTATGATTGTCACTGCCATATCCATTACCGAAAACAACGGCCCATTTTCCATTGGCCATCCTCACCAAAGTCGGCTGACCAAAAGTATACCCCAAGTCTGGATCTGTGAATTCCCATAATACATTTGCTTGGTTAAAAGTATCAGGATCGGTCACATCAAGAGCAAAAACACCCCTGCCACCCGCACCATATGTTCCTATGAGGATTGTCCGCCACTCTGCACCATCACCATACAAATTTACATAAGCATCGCCTACAATGGGTGAACCATCGACATAATAGCGGTGGGAATACTCCGGGTCAGTCAGTTCTGCAATGTGATCAAAGACACTAGCCGGCATGAAAGCGAAAAGCTCCGTGCCGCCATCAGTGTTACTCAAATCAATGCGATTTGCATCAAAAGCGTGCAGCATGCCATCATTAGCACCAACATAAAGAACGCGCTTACGATTGAAATTATCGGCCCTGAAGGTCTGATAGGTACTTTGTCCCGGTGCTGTAGTCGGCAGCAACTCATAACGGAAGTTTGGAACGCCAACAATCAGAGGGTCGGAATTGACGATATCACCCAGAACCGCACTGCGACTGCGCATACCGGCAACATGCTCTCCACGGAGCCAATTAAGTCGCTGTTTACCAACAGGCTCATCATCGGAGCCGACAAGGGCATCCTGCTGCGCTGTTGACAGATTGTCCCATTGGGCCTCGGTAAAGGGTATTCCTAATGTCCCATTCCAGGTAAAAATTTTCCTTACACTATGAGAAGGAATTTTATTAGCATCATTGGTACTCCAGCCCGGAAATGGTGGAATCGGCAATAATGGGTAACGACTCTGATAATAACTCGCCCATTGCTCAGGCGTATAAATAACCGATCCGTCAACTTGAATAGGGTAGGCACGAATTTCACCACTCCAGTCGCGACTGTCAAAACGTGCCTGATAAATCAGGGAGCCATCAACCAAGCGCGTCGTGTTGGTAGCGACAGCAGCGGCTGAAGATTCGGTCTCATCAAGGATGCTCTTTAAGGTCTCTGATAATTCTCTCGCAAACACATCAGGATCGGATGTTGAAAAAAACCCTCCCCTGCCATTGATTGAGGCATGAAGCAAATCGTCAATACGCGCACTACAAGCCCCCGCCACCTCACCACAATTAACGGTAGAATAATTAGGATCAGGCCACTCTATTTCAGTTCCATCAGCCACAGCCGCCAATGCGTCAGCATAGCTGATTGCGCCTTCAACACCAAGACCAACACCAAAGGTCACCATATGCTGCCAGAAAGCTGGATTTCGCGAAGTCACAGGAACGCGGTTAGGCAAATCTGAACGCAAATCACGCTTCCAATAATACATGGCAACATCGGCCAGAGTGTCCGCAAACTCATCCTGATAGGGATCTTTCGGCTCATATTCAAAATCCAAGTTTGAATCAGATGGATGCTCATTAGTTGTGTTCTGGGCGGTAGAGCCATCAGTATTGGCTTTACGATTATTGTGAGCAGCATCCCAACCACTACCTCCTGTTGCGAAGCCATCAGTCATTAATATGGCAAAACTTTGACGACACGGAAGATGATCTGCGGAAGATTCTCCCGGAGTATCAACTCCCGGAGTACAACTCCAAGGCCCCCTGACGTCAGATTGGCTGAAGTATTGACCAACACCATCCAGAGCACGGCGTAACGGAGTGCCATCTGCGGGTATAGGGCGCATGTAGAGTTCATCATAAAAACTGTTTCTATCTGCACCGGTAAAAGGTCTCACACCGCGAATAACGGAGCGCTGACCGGTCATCCCATCCAGCGTCCCCGTCGATGTTCTTCGATAGTTGATAGATGCATAACCAACACGCACATTTTCACCAAGATCCACAAAAGCTCTTCCAATACCACCCCTGGCTGTAAAAATACGACTCCGGTGGTAGGTGTACCAATTTGCAAAGTTCTGAATTTCTTCGTCGTAGGTACAACTTGGCGTTGCCTCTGACGCATTTTCACAATCTGAACGATTCTCGCGACCATGTCCAAAAAAGGGAGCGTTTTCTTCTTTTATTTCAACATAGGTATAGTTTGATGCAGAGGCTACACCGCCACCATTGTAGAAATAATATACGGCCGGATAGAAATCCAGGCTGGCATTTGAAGTTCCACCATCATCCCGGCGCCAAAGGGCATAGGTCATATCATTAGTCAAATCGACCCGACCAAAATCTGTGTTACCAGTGACGGTACCATCAAACAGTGGTCTGTTTGGTGCATCTGTCGGTGGAGATGGTAACATTTCTGAGCCATCTGAATTGACCCAGGGACGGTATGTCACGGCAGGATCATAGTAAACCGGATTGTTATGTGACGAACGGACCCTTGCGGCAAAATCGCTGATGTTCCCATTGTTGTCTAAGCGAAAAAAGGGAATGCGCCAACTAACACCCGAATACTCGTTACCGTGAAGGTTGGAGATTGGTGGAAAAACCCAATGCAAGCGCTGCGCAGAGCTGCTTCCAAAAAAATACGTCAAGTCGTCAGGCATCGTCTCCCACATCATTGATCCGGAGTCATCAATGATAAACATTATATTCGGATCAACGCCTCCTGTCAGAAATAATGGCGTCTGGGAGATATCAGCACTAATGACTGGAGCGTACAATATAGACAGCAAAATCAATAATAAAAAAGCCCTGCCAATACGATTCAAAACAGTGTGCAACATGGTAGCGTCCTCTATTCGCAACATATATTCCTCCCTCTTAACAGGGCGCAACAGCGGCGTACGTTCCGTTAATTACTTATCCACTACCATCAGATAAACAATTTCCTGCCCCCGATTAGGACTGTAGCGCGTGTCAAACTCGACACGAGAGCCTTCCAATTCGGTAGTTAACACAATCTCATCATCTGGCGCAGATTGCCTGTACACTTTGGCTCCAGAAACAAGTTGGTATCGTTGCTGATCAATAATTACAGATCGTATATCAAGCAGTACCACCTGGAGAGTCCCCCGTTGAACAGCAACTGCATGAGCAACAGAACCAACAACGAGGCAGATCAAAACACCAGCCAGAATGAATTTTACTTTCATATCGTCCTCTCAGTTTGTTCTACATACTTAAATCAAGTGAATAGCCAGATTATCGTAGAAATGTTGACTGCAATATCACCACACTGCGTCCATTGGGGCTGACACCACGACTGGTGATACGATACATGCCAGCTGCGTCTTCCGGCGCGGCCCCGAACTTCAGCGAATCAGATCCGGAAACATCAACTTCAGCAAGAAACTCAATATAGTAGCGTGGCAGGATATACCAAGGATCAGCTGGATCGACGTTAATATCGTCCGGGGCATAAACTTTGTGGTTCGCCTGTGTCCAAGTATCCGCCATTCTCCAGATACTTGATGTTGTCTCATCAACTCTGGCACCGCCGGCCTTTAATAGCCCTGTAGTGGGAGCATTATGCAGACCCACACTTTCAGGAATCCCCGTACTGCTGTTGTTAGCGGGAGGAATAGCAACCAGATTATTCAACCAGGCTTCGCCATGTCGCAACCCGGCTTCAGCCATTTCAAAGGCAATATCACGCTGCTCCATGTTCCCGGCCATGCGCTCCTGTAACAGACTACTCTGCATAGTTGTAATACCCAGAATGCTCAGCACAACCAAAATCAGGAGACCGGCAATAAGAGCGGCACCTTTTTCGTTAAGCCTGTTGTGTTTTTTTATTTTCATGATCAACCTCTTAACGCAAACGGTTTCTGATACCGGTCGTAGTACTCATAACCATCCTCAACCGACGATCGTCTCCAGGGGCATCAATGTCTGTCCCATTGACGCTGTAGGTTGCAGTATCAATATCGCCGCGCAACAAATCATTGGGGGAGCGCAACAGTAAACCAACTCGAACACTGACAACACTATCCCAATCGGTAACCCCATCAGCGGTTACATAAACATCTGCAGCACGGTTTCCAGTGGTGTCTTCTCCGTAGCGAATCTGCATGTTTTCTATTCCCTCGACAATCTCTCGTGCAGGATTGGCATTCTCTTTTTCAAAAAGTGCTGGTACCCCGGCAGGATTATTCTGGACAAAATATGTGCGAGTTACATATTTTACGACCTCTGAATCCGGTCCGAAACGCTCATCAGGAGGAGCAGAAGCCCCACCCCAAGAAGTAGGGTCATTCCCCGGCGTGCCCGAGGAAGGATGAGTAACATTGAGTTCTGAAGTTCCTCCACCACCAGTTACGGTAATGTTTCCGGCCTGGAAAATTCTCGATTTACTACAATCAGTAATCATCAAAATGTCACCCTGACAAATACCACTGACTCTTGTAGTACCGTCGGAGCAGGCATTAGGTTCCTGAGTGGTAACTTCCAAAAAAATCTGAGCCGATGAATTGTTTTTTACAACTCTAACCGTGTCGTTATCAGCATTACCTCTGATAATAATTACGTCGGTGCCAAGTAAAGGAGAGATAGATGCCGCAGTTAGGTAAGCTGGTAGAGGAGCGGAAACATTATTAAATCCCTCTATTGCAACTCCGTGGTTATAAGGAAGAGTACCTTGCTCTTTTAGTGTGTTTGTTAAAGGACCAAAAGTATCACACCCGCGAAACCCGGCCATGCGTATACTGCGAGTCAATACTTCTGTTGCAAATCGTCCATTCTCCTGCATACGACTCAGTTGTTCATTCATGGAGTTGGTAGTTGTACTGCTGACAAAAGAGACATAAACACCTCCTAGCAAAATCATGCCGACAACCATCGCAACCAGCAATTCCACCAGCGTCATACCCGAATTATTAGTCAACCCTTTAGTATTCTTCATAATCTGGTCACCATTTCAACTTCCTGCATACCAAAAGAATCTGTCCACCGGATAATTACTGTGACAACATTACCGTCAACATCAACAGAACCAACTCCTGAAGGAAGGTTTCCGGAAAGAAAGAATTTCCACTCCGCCAGGTCGGTCAAAACCATGTCGGCATAACCCATATCATCGAGTTCATCTACGAGTTCAGCGAGAGTCGTCCACTCATCAGGATCGGGTTCATCAATCTCGATAGCGTACTGGGCCATGGCTGCCCTGTTAGCCCGCATGCGGTCAAGAATATCTTCCGCGCCCAGAATCGCCTGTGATCGCAACAGCGCACTGTTGCCGCCGCGCAAACTGGAGGTCTGCATGCCGGCAACTGCCAGCAGGCCAATGGACAGAATCACCACTGCGACCAGCACTTCAACGAGGGTAAAACCACGATTATTTTTCAACATATCTGTTTGCATTGTCGCCTCTTAGCCCCCGAAAACTATTCTGTACGGACGCGCCCATTGGCGCTGACCCTGACCGATACCGTTCTGCCATCTAAACCTACAGCAATTGTTCGTTGTGCATCGGTTCCTGTGATATTTGCGAAACCGGTTGGCGCATAATTGATAAAATTAGCTACCGAGGAGCCACCTGTCATTGTTGTTCCACCTGCCTGGGCAGAATAAACTCTGATAATTTCATCTCCGGCATCAACCGCACCGTTGCGGTTAACATCAGTGAACACAATCCAACCCTGATTCCAATGACCGGTTGTCACACACCCTGTACCAGCTGCATTTCTCTTACATACGGAAACAGGCGTTGACCTTGTGACCGCTTCACTACGCGCAAGGTTCAACGCCGACACCAGATCATTGGCCGCGCTGTTAACCTGTGAACTGGTGGTAAAGCTGCGAAAAGCGGGAAAGGCGATGGTGGCAAGAACTCCTATTATTACCATGACAACAATAGCTTCAATCAGCGTGAAACCATTTTGTTTTTCAAGAGGAGCCCTGTGTCCTTTGATCTGATCCATAAAAACACCCCATGGTAAAATGAATACAGCGTTACATGATGAATGCAAAAGGTGATCCAACGAACTAAAGATTAATCACCTCTATCATTTCAGGCATTTTTGATCAACCGATTAATCATTAGAGTACTGATTGTGCAAACTTTGCATGGTCAACATGTGCAGAAAATGCTTGTGGGGTAGGAGTCAGGATTCAGAATATAGAATATAGAATATAGAATATAGAATATAGAATATAGAATATAGAATGAAGAATAGTGTCTTGAATATATAGTCGTAGGGGAGCAATTTATTGCGCTCGGGTTTTGCCTTGATCCGAAGTCATCGGGCCGGTGCGTCTGACCACCCCACCCCTGTCGGGGCACCCCTCCAAGGGAGGGGAATTTTGAGGCCCGTTTATATTCCCCTCTTTGGAGGGGAGGTGTCGTCTGGCGGTACGCGAACCGCCGTCTTTGACTAGGATTCCTTTACCCGATAAATATTCCCATGGGCTTCGGTGTCGGCACGGTGGGCTTTAAGGTCGGTGGCAACGCCGTCGATTTTTTTCGTCAAACGTTTTTCTACAGAATCAATTTTACTGTTCAGACGCTCATCTGTGGCTTTGAGATCAGCGGCGACGGCATCTATTTTTTTATTGAGCACTTCAAATTTGAAGTCGACCAGCTTGAAACGCTCTTCGTTTTTTACTGCCTCTTCGCGTATTTCCTGACGTAGGGCATCATGGCCTTCGAGAACCAGATTGAATTTACTATCAATACTTTCAAGAATCACTTCAAGATGGTCTTTATGCATGGGCTCCCTCCTAGCGTTGATGTGGCTGATCATCATAGCGATGATGCTTGGTGGGGGCAATGAGAAATCTCCGGCGGCAACCGCACAAGCAAAGGGGTATAGAAGCAGGGTAGTGTCTTCTCGCGATCGAACCAACGATTTATTAGTCGTAAAATCAGACCGCTACCCTGCCGCGTCGAGATGCTTATAAGGTTTTATCCGATTCTGATAGATTTTCATCGCGGCCAATAGCTTTTTAACTTCTGTCAGCCGCTATCAGAATCTATAAAGGTCTGATTAGGGCAATCATGGAAACCTCTTTGTTGCATCCAGATCCTGAAATAAACTATATTATAGTCTTCCTAGTCAGACCATAAAGGAGAAAATATGGATCATGCATGGCAAATCCAGGAAGCTAAAGCGAAGCTGTCTCATGTTGTCAAACAAGCCCAGGAACAGCCCCAGAAAATCACCCTTCACGGCAAAACCGTGGCGGTTGTTGTATCACTCGATACTTTTACGCGCTTGACCAGCAAACAGGAATCGCTGGTCGATTTTATTCGCCGCTCCCCGCTCTGCACAGCCGAAGATCTTGACCTGAGCCGTGACCCATCACCGGTGCGGGAGGTGGAGCTGTGAGTTATCTGATCGATACGAACGTGATATCAGAACTGCGGCGATTAGCCCCTGATCCAGGTGTCGTTGAGTGGTTTTCCCAGCGCCCGACAAGCAGTTTGTTTTTGAGCGTACTAACATTGGGTGAGATTCGCAAAGGCATCGAAAAGCTCAAGGACAGGCACCAGCAGATACAATTACTTGACTGGCTTGAAAACGACCTGTTGATATTTTTTTCCGGCCGGATACTCAACATTGATAGCGCTGTTGCCGATCGCTGGGGTCGGTTAGTCGCAGGTGCGGGGCGCACGCTTTCGGCTATCGACTCGTTACTGGCAGCAACTGCAGTAGAACATGACCTCATCCTGATAACGCGCAACATCAAGGATATTGAAGGGTTAGAAGTGACCACTTACAACCCCTGGCAGCAATAAAGCAGCGTGTTATAATTTGCCAACCTTCGAATTTTGACCCCGGCCGAGTATCTGGAGGCAATATCATGAGCACATTAACTATCAGATTACCTGACGATAAGGCCGAAAGGCTCAAAGCTTTAGCACGCAGTCGGGGCTTAAGTACCAATAAACTGATCGAAGAACTCAGTTCTCAAGCTTTGGCTGCCTGGGATACGGAAAACCACTTTCGTGCGATGGCTGCAACGGGTAACGTTGACAAGGCGCTTGAGATACTTGATCGCCTTGATGCCAAGGACAAACAGTAAATTTTTGCTTTACTGATCAGTTGGACATCAACCGCAGGGGAGCAATTCATTGCGCCCGGTTTTTTCAAACGCACAGGCAAGGGGAACAAGATTCAAGTAAGTATTTCCGGCAACCTTTAACCCCCATGCCGGAAATATCGCACTGATTCAATGTCAGAAAAATGCACGTCCTGAGTCCAGAGCACGGCATCATACTGCCGGGCCGTTTCAAGAATGATACTGTCCGCCATCGGCAGGGACAACGCAAGGCTCGTCTTTGCCGCCAGCATGGCAAGTGATGGTGACAGCCCGACAAGGTTACCTTGCTGCATCAAAGCTGCGGCCTGGAATGCCGCATCTTCTCCCCGCTGACGCAAAACTATTTTAAAAACTTCATAGATGGTGATGGTTGGAACAACGAGGGCAGGAAGATCAAGAAGCGGCTCAGAAAAAGCCCCGGCGTGTGGCCCATCAGCAAAATATTCAAGCCACCCCGAAGAATCTACGACGTTCATAACCGATCGTCTTCACGTTCCACGCGTGTGTCTATACCATTCAGAAATCCACGCATAGCGCTGATCGGCCGCTCCGGAATCAGTTCAATTCGATTGCCATAGGTGATCACTTGCATTTTTTGTCCAGCCACAAGATCCAACTGCTCGCGCACCGCGCGAGGAATCACAACCTGAAACTTCGAAGATAATTTGACGGCTTCCATCCATGCCTCCCTGATTGATGGCCTTATCGTTAAACGATATATTGATCGATGGCAGTTGTCAAATAGAATGAGCTGACTTACGATTCCTTCACCCGATAGATGCTCCCATGGGCTTCGGTGTCGGTACGGTGGGCTTTGAGGTCGATAGCTACGGCATCAATTTTTTTCGTCAGGCGTTCTTCAACAGAATCAATTTTACTATTTAGACGCTCATCCGTCGCCTTCAGATCAGCGGCAACGGCATCGATTTTTTTCGAAAGGTGATTATTGACGGTATCGATCTTGAAATCGAGCAAAGAAATATCCTGCTTGAGTTCATCATGCACAGAGTCAATTTTGCGATCAAGGGCATTGTAGCTTTCAATGACAACATTGAACTTGCTGTTGATATCTTCCAGAATGACCTGCAAGTGGTTTGTTTCCATGGGTTCCCTCCGGGGTGTGACGTGAGGGATAATCATAACGATGATGGCTGATGAGGGCAATGAGAAATGGCCGTTAGAAAAACCAGAGAAAAACACCCTTGCGTAATTCCACATTCTCAACTTCTGTATTCTGCCACACCATAAATCATGCTATATAACGATCCATTTTTACGCTGAAAGATAATGGCTTTATTGCGAAAGCATCAAGGATCATTCTATCAATGGACACTATCACCCTGATCGGCATTGCCATTGCCCTGGCGATGGATGCCTTTGCTGTGGCACTGGCCGCCGGGCTGACCCTGGCAACGGTGACCTATCGTCATCTGTTTCGGTTCGGCTTTCACTTTGGACTGTTTCAGGGGATGATGCCGGTCCTCGGCTGGGCGGCTGGAGTGGGTTTACGCCACTACATGGAAGCCTTCAGTCATTGGCTGGCTTTTGTGCTATTATCCCTGATCGGTATCAAGATGCTGCGCGATGCTTTCTCAGACGATGATCAGGAAACAGAACGCAAGGATCCGACCCGTGGCATGTCCCTGGTTATGCTATCGATCGCCACCAGCATTGATGCCCTGGCAGTGGGTTTCAGTCTGGCGCTTCTGGGAGTGTCTATCTGGGTCCCGGCCCTGGTCATCGGTGTGACGGCCTCTGTCTTCACCCTGAGCGGCATGCTCATTGGTCAACGCCTTGGCACCTTGTGGAGCAGCAAAGTGGAATGTGCCGGTGGCTTGCTGTTGATCGCCATTGGCTTGAAGATTCTGCTCGAAAACACCTTGTTTAAATGAAAGGCTTTTGGTCCACGGAAAACAAGGACAGGCACGGAAAATGAAACCTTAAAAGGCAAAAACACCCCCTCACCCTGTCCCTCTCCCTCAGGGAGAGGGAATAAAGCGTTATCCACAGCAGATTGGTAATATTCAATACAAAAAATGAAATATCGAGTCGTGTTGGATTAGTGAATACAACAACTAATAGAAACAGTTCCTGATTGTCTATTTTCCGTGTAGTTCCGTGTTTTCCGTGGACAACAAAGCAAGAGAGAGCAAACTGATGAATCAAACCCTGCAATCCAGACGTCGCCTACCGGCGGAATGGGAAACCCAGGATGCGGTGCTGCTGGCCTGGCCTCACCAGGATAGCGACTGGGCTGAAATTCTCGATGAAGTACTTCCTGTTTACGTGGAGTTGGCACGCCGGATCAGCTGCTTTGAACAGGTCATCATCGTCTCACCCGAGCCTGAAATTGTCGCTGGACAACTGACCGACGCCGATGTTGACAATGATCGGATTCACCTCCTCAACATCCCGACCAATGACACCTGGATCCGTGATTTCGGCCCGATTACCATTCTCGATAACAACAAACCGCGCCTGCTCGACTTCGGCTTTAACGGTTGGGGGCTGAAATTTGCCGCCAACCACGACAATCTGGTAACGCGGCAACTGTCAACAGCACCTTTTATCTCCAATATAGACCTGGAAACTGTTGGCCTGATTCTTGAGGGTGGCAGTATCGAATCTGATGGCAAGGGAACCCTGCTGACAACCTCCAACTGCCTGCTGGGTCCGAACCGTAATCCCCATTTAACGAAAGAGCTCCTCGAACAGGAACTGCGCACCCTGTTGGGAGCACAACATGTGCTTTGGCTCGATTACGGCTGGCTGGCCGGGGATGATACCGATGCCCACATCGATACCATTGCCCGTCTCTGCCCCGATGACACTATCCTCTATGTGCGCTGCGACGATCCCGAGGATGAGCACTATCTGGAATTTGTGCGCATGGAAGAACAGTTGCAGCGTTTCACCACCCGAGAAGGAAAACCCTTCAAGCTGGTAGCCCTGCCCTGGCCGCAGGCACAGTACGACAAAAAAGAGCGCTTACCGGCGACCTATGCCAATTTTCTGGTTATCAACAACGCGGTGCTGGTACCCTGTTATCAGGATGCTGCTGACAAGACCGCCCTTG
>OBJA01001663.1_pt1 | contig 14598 bp, 13 predicted proteins | sample 1519751 | NCBI WGS metagenome assembly OBJA01 (sample SAMEA3881238, study PRJEB22517) | soil metagenome | biome: lake sediment; feature: soda lake sediment; material: sediment, water from around vicinity | place: India | collected 2013-12-23 | depth 3 m | reverse complement strand
TTAAAGTAGGAAAACCTACGGGGGTGAAAAAAAAAATGTTCATGCGTTTGCCCTGCCAAAAATAGCAAACAGAGCCTGATAATTCCATATCTTTAGCGACTGAACCAAAACTATTTCAATTATGAAACAAAACATCCTCTTTATCCTTGCGCTGGTTTTCCTTATCTCGTGCGGATCTGAAAACCATTACGACTATGCAGTAGCCATGGAAGCTTCTGATGATTATGCTGTGCCGATGGACGAGATAACAGACGATGAGACGATGGATCCGGAAGAAGGCATTGAGCGAAAGATCATCAAAAACGGCATTCTTGAACTGGAAGTCCGTGATCTTGGCACTGAAAAACGCATTCTGGACACATTGGTAAGGAGTGTGAGGGGTTACTATGAGAGGGAGGAGCTCAGCAATACTAGCCGCAGGACTTCTTTCTATCTTAAAATCAGGATTCCGTCAGCCCATTTCGAGCAATTCATTGCAGCGATTGAACGTGGTGGCAATGAGATCACCAGTAAGTCTATTGAGGCAGAGGATGTGACAGAGGAGTACATTGATCTGGAAACCAGGCTGGCGAACAAGAGGAGTTATATGGCGCGCTACCAGGAGTTGTTGAAGAGTGCCAGAAGCGTGCAGGATATCCTGGAGATACAGGAGAGAATACGTAAGCTGGAAGAGGAGGTTGAAAGCACCATGGGAAGGATAAAGTACTTATCACATCAGGTATCTTACAGCACACTCTATCTGACGATGCATCAACCGAAGGAGTTCGTCTATCAGCCCGGACAGAGGGCAAAGGTGTCAGAGAAGATGAAACAATCTGTTATTGGCGGATGGCATGAGTTTATTGACTTCCTTTACATTCTCCTGTACAACTGGGTGCTGATACTGTTCATAACTGCAGGAGTAACTTTCTGGCTGGTCAGAAGGAGAAGAAGGAGAGCAGGAAAGGGTTCAAAGGAATAAGGCTCGCTGAGATTTACCAATATTTTCTTACTGATAAGTCCGATTTCAGGGTCTCATGCATATTTTCGGGATTACCTTTTACTTTTGCCTTTAAAAAGAATCCCCGGTGCTGCCACCGGGGAAATTCTTTCAAAATAAACCAACTGAAAACTTACGGGTAATCCTTAAGGATTTGTCAGATACAGCTAATACGTAAATTCCCGGCTTAAGTTTCCTTTTGATAAATAATTTCTGGTCGCCGTCAACAAATATCTCTTCGCTGTGTAACAGTTTACCCTGGGCATCAACGATTTTCACAGAAGCTTTTCCCTGTCCAAAGTTTTCCAGTTCCACAGAGATGCCATCAGGCATGCACCTTACCGAAGCTATCCCGGGTGATCTGTCCCTGAGGTTTTCAGCACTGACCTGAACAGAGTGCGACAGGTGAACCTTGCCGTCGTAATCTGTTTGAGCCAGCCGGTAATAGGTTACGGGGATGATTGGCTTCTCATCAATAAACTGATAGCTTCTGAAAGCTATTGAGTTTCCTGCACCCTCTACCCTTCCTGCCCACACAAAATGGTTTCCGTCGGCCGAGCGCTCAATGGTGAAATGGGAGTTGTTCTCCTCAGATGCCGTTTGCCATTGAAGCAGTATACCTTTGCCGGGGATGAAAAGTCCCCTGAAGCCTGCCAGTGTCACCGGTAGGGTTGTTGTGCTATAAACCTCTATGTCGTCAACCCGCCATGCAGCTGTCGTTGACGATGCTTTCCTCAGTCTTATAAGTACGCTGTCGGAATTGGCATAAGGGCTGAGATCAACTTCGCACACAGTAAATGCGTTTGACACTGTGTTGTCGTTACTGAAGGTATCTACAGGTGTAAAATCAGTAAGCCCTCCATCCGTAGATATTTCAACGATCATCAGCTTATCTGCCGTTGAAGTTGTCCTGCCAAGCTGAAACCTCAGCAGGCAGGGGTTACTTACTGCCGGAAGCGTAAGGCTGCCGGTATGACTTCCGAATGATGCCGCTGCCGGAGCAGAAAAGAACGATCCTGCAGAGGTAACCCTCGTCACAGAACTTGCAACCCAGCCTGCCTTGGGGAAGATCGTATCAGTAAAATCCTCACTCAGGAATAACACTCCCTGAACCTGGGAGTATGCTTCGCCGCTTCTGCAGATGGCTAAAACCATGCATGCCATAATAATAATGTAACAAAATCTCTTCATAGCTTGTCCCTCCATTTTTGTTTTTTTAGGTATTTATGCCTGAGAATTGAAAAACGGATAAAAATCATGAATAAATTTTCCAACCTGAAAAACCTATGATCCCGGCAGAAATAGTAAATTTGCTTTTATTATGCTTGCAAATTACCATACACATACCGTTTTCAGCGATGGACGGGGAGAGCCTGCAGCCTTCGTGGAACATGCGCTCAAGAGAGGTTTCAGCCACCTTGGTTTTTCGGAACATGCCCCTGTACCCTTCAGCAATGCCTGGAGCCTGAAGTGGGAAGATGCCGACAGGTATACAGAAGCCATTGAAAGCCTGAAAGCTGAATACAAAGGGAAGATTGGAATCTATCGTGCTTTGGAGATTGATTATATCCCCGGAATTTCAATGCCATTCTCTGATCTGAAAAAGCGTTTCAGGCTGGATTATACCATAGGAGGGGTGCACCTTGTGAAACACCCTTCTGTTGACAAACTCTGGTTTATCGACGGATCAGAAAAGAAAGAGTATTCGATGGGCCTTGAGGAGGTTTTTGATAATGATATAAGGAGTGCGGTAACACATTACTATGGTCAGCAGATTGAAATGATCGAAAAGCAAAAGCCTGATATTGTAGCGCATTTCGACAAGATAAAGATGCACAACAAAGGCAAATACTTCGATGGTAATGAACCCTGGATAATCAAACTGCAGGAACGGTTGACGGATGTTTTCAGGAAGCATAACACCCTCGTTGAAATCAATACCAGGGGAATATACAAGGGGAGATACGACGAGTTTTACCCGTCAGAAAAGCTGATCCTTCAATGCATCAGCAAGGGCATACCGCTGATGCTTAGCAGCGATGCGCACACTCCTGAAGAGATAGACGGATGGTTCGGTGAAAGCCTTCGTGTCCTGAAATATCTCGGTGTAAAGGAGCTCATGATATTCGATTACGGGAAGTTCAGGCCTGTCCCTTTGAACTTTTTCAGGAGCCCGGCACAATAGCTTTGGCCTGTTTCAATATTCGTGATAATTTTAGTGTGCACAAATGGGTGCTTATAAGCACTTATTCCATCTATTAAGCTGTTCTTAATATTTTCTTGCCGATAACTGGCTGAATACGACCTTATTCTTGATGTAAAAAAAGTTTGGCACGACTTTGGTAAAAGCTTTGACTGAACAAAGAAAATGTTGAACCTCAAATAATAGTCGTCATGAAAGCAATAGTTGTAAGAGAAAGCGTTCTTTGGATGGTCTATATACTTGTAATGGGAATTACACTTGCAGTGATGTTGTCATAAACCCAATCATATATATGCGCCAAAGCATACCCTAGAATGAAAACGCGGGGACTGCAGAGCTCAGAGGGGCTCTTTCCAGTCCCCGCTTCTTTTTATAAGATCTTTTAAGGCTTCAACTGCAATATCTTCAGAGATCGATTTCATCACTGCCTCTTTTCCTTTGTAAAGGGTTACTGTTCCATTCCCTGCTCCAACATATCCGTAATCGGCGTCGGCCATTTCACCCGGTCCGTTAACGATGCAACCCATAACCGCTATCTTCAAGCCTGTGAGATGTTCCGTTTTTTTTCTGATCATTCTCACTGCATCCTGAATGTCGAACCTGGTTCTGCCACATGACGGGCAGGAGATATATTCGGTTGTGGTTATCCTTGCTCTGGTAGCTTGCAAGATCTGGTATGCTGTTCTGTTGGGTTCAGATCCTGCCGGAGAGTCTATCCACAGGCCGTCAGCCAGGCCGTCAATAAGCAAAGCAGAGGCAACGACGGGCGCATTGATGATGACATCCTGGTAATCTGCTTTCTCACAATTAATTTTCAAAACTACAGGAAGTCTGATGTTGAACTTTTCGAACAATGCTATCCAGGCTTTCAGTGATCCGGTATGTTTCAACAACCCTGTCTGAAGCACCAGAATTACGTTTTTTACCTTTGACAGTTCAGAGATCAATTGATCATCAGGATCTTCAGGTAATAAAAGTGCAACAGTGGCCATACCTGAAATTATGCCGGCATTTATCTCTCTGGCTGAAATAACCGGAATATGCACTTCTGTACTTTTTGACCATACAATACCTGAATCTCTGTTGCTACCTGCCACAATGAAATCTGGCCTTTCATCTTCTGCATCAGAAGGTTCAGTACCAATAACTACAGGTATTGATAAGTTCCCGATAGCGGCAAGTTCAATGCTTTCCCTACGCTTATAGGAATGAGGATCATAGGGTATTACTATCTCTTTATGAGGGGATTCATCCAGTGTAAAGGTGCTGTATCTTTTGATGAGCATTTTTGCTACAGGGATCTCTTCAACAGGATCTTCGGTAAGAGAGACGCGTATTGTGTCACCAATACCTTCATCCAGTAGAAGTCCGATCCCTGCTGCCGACTTTATCCTGCCTTCTGTTCCAAATCCTGCCTCTGTCACCCCCAGATGAAGAGGATAGTTTAAGCCATCATTGGACATTGCTGACACCAGTAGGCGGTATGCCTGCACCATAACCCTCACGTTGCTCGACTTCATTGAGATTACCATGTCATGGAAATCGTGCCTGCTGAATATCCTGACAAACTCCATAGCGGCTTCAACCATTCCGTGGGGGGTGTCGCCGAACTGCTCCATTATCCGGGGTGATAGTGACCCGTGATTGGAACCGATCCTGATCGCGGTTCTGTTTTTGCGGCATACATCCATCAGTGGCAACAGCAGCTCCTCCGTCTCTTCGAGAGCACGTTGCCGGGCGGAGGCATCCCAGCGCTCCGGATTTAGTGAACCGGGCTTACGGTAGTTGCCCGGATTGATCCTCACCTTTTCTACAATCTCTGCTGCAATCTCTGCAATACGGGGGTTGAAATGGACATCCGCCACCAGAGGAACCTGAACACCGGCAAGAGCAAGTCCTCTCTTAACCTTCTTCAGGTTATGAGCATCACTGACGGACGGGACGGTCAATCTGACCAGCTCACATCCCGCTTCAGAAAGCCCGATGATCTGCCGCACTGTGGCGTTAATATCTTCGGGGGGAGTGTTTACCATTGACTGTATCCGTATCGGATTTGCCGCTCCTATGGAAATATTCCCAATCATCACCTCACGGGTCGGGAACCTTCTGTACGAATACTGGTATGGAAAATCTGCCGTCTTCATCCCTGGCGCGTGATAGTATCCCAGTCGGGGGCGATGAAGAACTTCTTTCTGTATTCCTTCATCCTTTGCCCGTGCAAGGTTGCTTCAATGACACATTCAGGTTTGTTTCCTGCATCATGGATGATGTGTCCGAAGGAATCTATCACCATTGAATCCCCGGCATGGTCGATACCATTCCCGTCAACTCCCGTTCTGTTCACCCCGATCACAAATGCCTGATTCTCTATTGCCCTTGCCACCAGCAGCGAACGCCAGTGGTAGCTCCTGCCGGCAGGCCAGTTTGCAAGGAAGAGCAGAAGATCATATTTGTAGGAGCCCTCCCTGTAGCTGTTCATGCTCCAGCAAGGAAACCTCAGGTCGTAACATGTGAGTGGCAGTATGTTCCAGCCGCAGACAGAAAAGGTTGTCTTCTCCCTGCCTCCTGAAAAGTGGCGGTCTTCGTTTCCCATCCGGAACAGATGAAATTTGTCGTAGCTACCCCTCCTGCCATCAGGATAGGTCCATATCAGCCTGTTGTAGTATCTGCCTCCCTCTTCGACCATCAACGTTCCGGCAATAACACTGGCCGTAGCCTCTGCCATCTTCGCCATCCACACCGCTGTCGGGCCTTCATCTGGCTCTGCCAGAACCTCAGGCCTCATAGAAAAGCCCGTGTTGAACATCTCCGGCAACAGAATGAGATCATTGCCCTGTTTCAATCCTTTTATCAGACTTGTGAACAGGTCGAAATTGCCCTGTTTGTCCTCCCACTTAAGCGGGGTCTGTATCAATGCTACTTTCAGATCATTCATGAATATTTTATTTCAGGATATCAAAAATACATCATTAGCTGGAATTCTTCTATTTCTCTGATATTTTTTTGTTTGGATTGAACTCTTTGCTATATTTGGCGAAATTCATAAAAAGATCATTCTCATGAAGCTAAAAACCGTTGAAGATGCCAATTTTAAGGGGAAAAAGGTTCTGATAAGGGTAGATTTCAATGTGCCTCTGAACCATAACAGGCAAGTTACAGATCAGACGAGGATCAGGGAGTCTCTGCCGACCATCAACAAGGTGCTTAATGACGGGGCTGCTATAATACTTATGTCGCATCTGGGACGTCCGAAGGGTGGTTTTGAAAATGATTATTCCCTCACACCGGTAGTTCCTATACTCTCAAAGCTTTTGAACCGCAACATCATTTTCAGCCGTGATCTCTTCGGGCCAAAGACTTTTGAGGTTGCGGGTGCACTCCAGCCCGGTCAGATACTTTTACTTGAGAACCTTCGGTTCTATCCCGAGGAGATTGACGGTGACGAGACCTTTGCCAAAAACCTTGCTTCACTGGCAGATTCATATGTGAATGATGCGTTCGGCACATCTCACCGGCCACATGCTTCGGTATACACTGTTGCGAAATATTTCAAGAAGGAGAAGTATTTTGGTTTGCTGCTTGCCAATGAGATCAAGAATCTGGAGCAGGTGCTTCACGCTACCGGCTCCCCGTTCACTGCGATAATTGGCGGGGCGAAGGTCTCATCCAAAATCTCTATCATCAAAAACCTGGTGAACAAGGTTGACAACATGATCATCGGGGGGGGGATGGCATTCACATTCATCAAGGCACTTGATGGCCAGGTTGGGGATTCACTTATCGAGGAAAATAATATTGATCTTGCAAAGAGCATGGTGAAGGAGATGATGCTTAAGGGTGTGAACCTTTATCTGCCGACAGATGCTGTGATTTCGGATGCCTTTTCGAATGAATCCAATGTGCGGGAGGTTTCATCATACAGCATTCCTGACGGGTGGATGGCTCTGGATATAGGCAGGAAGAGTTGCAGGAGGTTTGCCGAGATCATCAACAACTCACAGAAGATTCTATGGAACGGCCCGATGGGTGTTTTTGAGTTTGATCAGTTCAAGCAGGGCACGAAGGCCATAGCGATTGCTGTTTCAAGTGCAACTATCAGCGGGGCGTTCTCCTCTGTCGGTGGCGGGGATTCTGTAGCGGCCATCAACGAATATAACCTTGCGGATCAGGTATCCTACGTTTCAACAGGTGGCGGTGCCATGCTTGAGTATCTCGAAGGCAAGGAGTTGCCGGCAATAAAAGCATTGCTGGATTCCGGGAAATAGTTGCTGCTGCTTTTACTCCTCCTCAGCAGAGAAATGCTTCCTTATCTTCTGATGCTCTGCTTCCAGCTTAGGAATTACGGCAGGAGCAAACTGAGATACGGGTTTATACATCATGGATTCTTCTCTTAACTTTTCAGGAATGACTTTCATGTCAGTGTCTATTCGTGCATAAAGATAAAGCACTATGCTGATTATGAAGGCAACTTTCAGGAAGGCGAAGAGAGCACCGGCAAGCCTGTTGGGTAGGCCCAGGGCCAGGTGCTCAGCCATTTGTGTGGTCATCTTCCCAACAAGGTGTACTACTACAACGACACCCAGGAAGGTGAGGGTGAAAGCAACAAGTGAGATATACTGATCTTTCATGTCGAAGAGATTTTCAATATATCCACCAACAAACCATGAAAAGTGTACAGACAGGTATATCCCTGCGATAAGAGCTGCCAGGGAAGCAATTTCCACGATCAGCCCTTTGTTGAAACCTTTGTATGCAAACCACAGGAGAGGTATTCCGAACAGTATATCTAGGAAATTCATTAGGAGCAGATTGATTATTGGTTTGTTTTCTTATCCCCGGTATCCTTAAAATGTCGGAGGATCTCATTTGCATAGATGAACTGCTGTATTTCCGGGTTTTCGGATTCGAGAATTGAATACCTGTTGCCCTCCCACCAGAGTTGCCCCTGATGAATAAAGCTAACTTTATCGCCTATTCCCAACACTGAATTCATGTCATGGGTATTAACAACCGTTGTCATGCCATACTCATGCGTTATTTCAGCTATGAGTTGGTCAATAAGAGCAGCTGTTTTCGGGTCGAGCCCTGAGTTGGGTTCGTCGCAGAAGAGATATTTGGGTTTTATTGCTATTGCTCTGGCAATGGCGACACGTTTCTTCATTCCGCCGGACAGTTCGGCGGGCAATAAACGGGTTACGCCGTGGAGGTTCACCCTGTCGAGGCATTGAAGCGCTCTTTTCAGGCGCTGGTTGTATGTCATGTTTGTCAGCATCTTCAGAGGGAACATCACGTTGTCGATCACAGACATTGAATCAAAGAGAGCGCTACCCTGGAAAAGCATCCCCATCTCCTTCCTCAGCTCCTTTCGGTTATCTGTGTTCATTTTAGTAAAATCCCTCTCGTCAAAGAAGATGCTTCCGGAGTCAACTTCAAAAAGACCGACGATGCACTTCATCAGCACGGTTTTTCCCGAGCCACTCTCCCCTATGATGAGGTTTATTTGCCCGGAAGTGAGGGAAATATTGACATCTTTAAGCACATGGTGCCCTTCAAAGACCTTATTTATTTGTTCAGTACGGATCATCCGAGGAATAGTTGTGTCAGGATAAGATTGAATAAGATAATCATGATACAGGTGACCACTACCGCTTTGGTGCTGGATTTGCCAACTTCCAGGGCGCCGCCTGAGGTATAGTAACCGTGGAACCCGGCTATTGAGGTTATCAGAAATGCAAACACAACGGTTTTTGTCAAAGCATAAATCACCTGAATAGGCTCAAAGAATGATTGAATCCCGAAGATATAGTCATTTGTAGAGTAGATACCTGTCATGGCTACTGCTGCCCAGCCGCCTGAAACACCCAGGAACATTGATATCACAATGAGCAGGGGGTTTGAGAATATTGCAGCAACGATTTTAGGGAGGATGAGGTGCTGCGCTGAATTCACACCCATGATCTCCAGGGCATCTATCTGTTCAGTAACCCTCATTGTGCCGATCTCTGAGGTAATCCTGCTGCCCACTTTCCCTGTCAGAATGAGCCCCAGTATTGTCGGGCTGAATTCAAGGATGATACTTTGTGCAGTTATATAACCCACGGTATAACGAGGCAGGAGCGGGCTGTCGACCTGGAAAGCGACCTGGATTGCAACCACTGCACCCATGAATACAGATATTATAAGCACTATCCACAGGGAACCAACGCCAAGCTGGTTTATCTCTGTCAGAACCTGTTGCCAGAAGATCTTCGGCTTTTCAGCACGCCTGAAGACCCGGCTCATCAGAAGGATATACTTGCCCAGTTGAATTATAAAATTCATGGATAATGGTTTTTACAAAAATAGCGCTTTTTTTTTCGGAACCACTACTTCTTGTCCGAATATATGTCGGAATTTCCGGCTGCATATTGCTCAAGTGCCTGTATAAGCTTCTCTTCAACATCGTTTTTCAGGTGAACAGGTTCAATGACTTTTACCTGAGGCCCATAACCAAGAATGAGTTGATAGAGTTCGAAAGTTACCAGAACATCCAGTGAAATTCGGAATTCTGTTTCATTGTCGGCCAAAATCTTCTGTGACTGGTGTATAGGTTGTGTTTTCAGATAGTTTCCCTGCAGAGGGGTGAATGAGAGGATCACTTTCTCCGGGTTCAGCCCGGCTTCAGTTATACCTATCGAATGGCGGAAATAGATATCAGGGTCAAACTCATCCTGTCGTATAAAATGGCGCTCCAGAATTTCCACCTCGTGCAGCCTGTCGAGCCCGAAACTCTGTATCCGTTGCTTCTCATGGTCAAAGCCGATAACATACCATCTGTTCCTGTACTCTTTCAGCAGGTATGGATCAATAGTTCTGAAAGTGGGAGTGTCATCCTGGTATTTGCGGTGAATGATCTTTATACTCATTTGATTTCTGATAGCCTGGAAGATGGTTTTCAGAAAGTGCGACCCCCTGAACCAGGGTACAGTCTCAAACTGGACGATGTTTTCAACAGGCTCACCCTTTCCTGTGTCAAGATGCGTATGCTCAAAGATCTTTTCAATGGCAAAGGCAAAAGGCTGAAACATGCCGACATCCCTGAAATGGAAAAGGGTGTTTGCAGCGAAGGCAAGTGCATCGTTCTCTTCTGCAGAGAGGGGTTTCATGCCGATATCATATTCAGGGTCTCCGTAGTAGTAGCCTTTATGTTCACGGCTGTAAAGGATGGGAGCATGATATCCCAGCAGATCATCTTCCCGCATATCCCTCAGGTCTCGTTCAATGGTCTTTTCAGAAAGGTTGGTGCCGTCGCAGGTACCATAGATTGCCTCTTCACACTGCTGACGCAAATATGATTTGTCAGGGAATGGATGGTATTTGTTGGCCAGGCACCTGTGGATTATACGGTACCTGAGCAAAGCATACTTGTTGGCAGGCATGACTCTTTAACAGGCTAAATCTCGCCGTTCTTCCTCATCCTGTAAATAGTGGATTTGCCAACATCAAGTTTCTTTGCCACAACCATAATGTCATCGTTATACTTCTGCATGAAGTTTCTGATGATCTGCCGTGTGTATTCGTAAAGGGTGTTCTCCTTGAGCAGCAGATTAGCCATCGGATTTGTCGAGTAGAAGTTTATGTGTTCCGGAAGTACCACACCATCGATCGCCATAACGGCAGCAAGGTCAATGATAGCTTTAAGCTCGCGTATGTTTCCCGGATAGGGGTAATTTAGAAGCTTTTCCATCGCTTCGGGAGCGATATTTATTTTCTCAAGCTCATTTTCGCGGCAGAACTGATTAAGGAAATATCTTGAGAGGTATATGACATCATTTTCCCTATCCCTGAGGGGTATTATCCGGACTGGCAGGCCAAGCAATTTGTAGTAGAGGTCCTCCTTGAATTTTCCTTTATTGACATAATCGAGCAGGTTGACCGCACTTGAAATTATGATACGGGAATTGAACTTCATAGGGTTCTCCGAACCTATCCGGCAGAAGAATTTATCCCTGAGAACATTGGCGAATTTCTCCTGCATCATCGGGGTTAATTTGTCAATCTCCTTGATATAAAGAGTCCCTCTTTGTGCCTCCTCAAATTTTCCCTGCCTGATCTCCTTCTCTGAGTGTATAGGTGTTTTCTCGGAACCAAAAAGCTCTACTTCAACCAGCTCTTCAGGTATAGCAGCAAGGTTCACCTCAACAAAGGGGTTGTTGCCATAGCCTGAATGGTAATGAATTGTCTTTGCAATAAGTTTCTTTCCGGTACCTGGCTCTCCGAAAAGAGAAACCGGAATGCTTGATTTGGCAGCTTTGTCAATAGTTGCATAAAGCTCCTGCATCCACTGGCTTTTGCCTCTAAGAATGTTCGTGTATTTGTATTTTTTGCCAAGTTCAGTCCTTAACCGCATCAACTCCGATTTCTGGTACACTTCCAGCAAAGCATTGTTTATTACATCCCATATCCTGTCTTCGCTGTCCTTATCCCTGTTTATGAAGCTGTATGCACCAAGATTCAGAAGCTGTGATATCTGATCCGTTTTGCCTTCCGGCGTAATGAATACCATTGTTATATCAGGATCATATTTTTTGATTTTCTTTAAAAACACACTACCGGTTAAGTCTGACATTGCAATGCTGAATATAACAAGCTGAGGGTTTTTGTGGAAATCCTCCATGCAGCTTTTCCCGTTCTTATATGTGATAAAATTGACAGATTCGAACTGTTTCAACACATCCTGGATCCTGGTGGTTGAGGCTTTGTCTTCATTTGCAAGGAATACAAGTAGTTCTTTCATTTTGGTTGGTTTTGATTTATATTGCATGAAATTATTTTCTGTTATCCCCAGTGGTTTCCCCAATTAGGAATGTTTTCCAAAAATACGAAAAAATTTCAGAAAAAAGCAAATTATCTGAAAAAAAATTTATGTTCATTTGGGAAAATGAACATGTTCAGCTGGATATGTTACAGGCAAATTATCAGAGTTTATCAACAACAACGCCCTGAACAAAGATCTCATAGGTGCCTACATCCATCAGCACGGTGATCTTTTTGTTAAAGACTCCACGGCTTTCAGCATCAAAGGAAGTTCTTATTGTTCCTTCGCGGCCCGGCAGGATAGGTATCTCATCATACCTGGGAACAGTACACCCGCAGGAAGCCACAACTCGTGTTATCACAACAGGGTAAGGACTCACGTTCGTAAATTTGAATTCTGCAAAGACAGGCTTATTTTGAAGGATAGTGCCAAAGTCATGTGTTCTCTTATGCCATCTGATGTTGCCGTCGTCAAGCTGACGGGTACCCTGGGAAAACGAAGCTGTTGTTATGACAATAATAACTGCTGCCAACTGCATTAAAACTCTTCTGATGTTATTAGATTTCATAACTTTTCTGTTGTTGTTTTGCTTTTGTTAAACATAAACCCTGCCGGAATTGTTGTGTTCAGAGCCCAAAAATATTGACATGCTATCATTATTGCTGTTAAAACGTGGTAAAAAGTTGTAAACGAAATGTAAAACATCATATCCATACACATTGCCGTTGTTATGGTTTAGTGAATATTCCCTATTTTTACGGCTATGAAAAGCAACGGAATACGATTACTGCTGCTCTTTGGAACGATCACGCTTGTGGGCATCATTGTATTTCAGGTTTATTGGGTTAAGAAGACCTATGATATCAGGGAGAGCCATTTCAATCAAACGATGAGTATTGCACTTTTTGATGTTGCAATGAAGATTGCTGAGTTCAACAATTCGGTGCATCAGGGGAAGACACCTGTTCACCAGATCTCTTCAAACTATTTCATCGTTGAGGTAAACGACATTATCGACAAAAACATTCTTGAGCTTTTTATCAGGAAGGAGTTTCTGAAACGTAACCTGATACTTGATTTTGAATATGCAATTTACGATTGTCATGAAAACGAGATGGTTTTTGGGCGATATGTGAGTATGTCAGACCCGGATGATACGATATCTTCCGGATATGTTTTTGAGAAGTGTGAAGACTGTACTTACTATTTCGGGATAAATTTTCCGGGAAAGCATAATTACATCATCAGCAATATGAATGTGTGGATCATCTCTTCAGTGATACTTGTTTCGGCAATAATCTTTTTTGGATGGTCTCTTTACCTTGTGTTCAGGCAGAAGCGTTTGTCGGAGATACAGCGTGATTTTATCAACAATATGACTCATGAATTCAAGACGCCGATCTCCACGATTGCGATAAGTACAGAGGTTCTCATGAAAGATGAACCGATAAAGGATCCACAGAGGGTACATAACTATGCAGCGATAATTTCGGAACAGAACATGAGGCTCAAGGAGCATGTTGAAAAGGTTTTACAGGTGGCTAACATTGAGAAGAAGAGGGTTAAGCTTGAGCTCAGGGAGGTTGGTATTGTAAAGCTCAGCATTACTATTGCAGAGAGTTTTTCAACTCTGGTCAGGGAGCGCTCCGGGAACATTGCTGTAAATGCTGATATTGAAGAGGCGGTAATTATGGCTGACCGCTTTCATCTGACCAATATTCTGGTAAATCTGCTGGATAATGCCATCAAGTATTGTGTTGAAGCACCCAATATCACAATCAACATCAGCCACCCCAAAAGCAGCAATGGTTTGCATATAGGCATCTCCGACAACGGTATAGGGATAGAGAAAAGGTATCACAAGAGGGTATTCAGCAGATTTTTCAGGGTGCCGACCGGCACTGTCCATAATGTAAAAGGGTTCGGGCTGGGGCTTCACTATGTATCCAACATGGTGAAGGTGCATGGATGGAAGATAGGTTTGGTAAGTGAGAAGGGAAGGGGCAGCACTTTTGAGATAGTGATACCCAGGAGGGCGTTGTCGTTGATTCAGGAGAGCAGTAATAAATCAGAGAATTCGCATGAATGAAGAGAGAAAGCCACGGTTGTTGTATGTAGAGGATGATGAAGCCCTTAGTTATGTAACGCGTGATAACCTGGAGATGGAGGGTTTTGATATCACCTGGTGTCCGGATGGCCTTGAGGGATGGAAGGCATTCCACAGGGATGAGTTTGACCTGTGCATACTCGACATTATGCTTCCAAAGAGTGACGGGTTTGAACTTGCAAGGAAGATACGCAGGGTAAATGAGGATATACCTATCATCTTTCTAACTGCCAGAAATATGAAGGAGGACCGTATTAAGGGTCTCAGGCTAGGTGCTGATGATTATCTTACCAAGCCATTTTCTATCGAGGAGCTGAAGCTCAGGATCAGGGTATTTCTTCAAAGGCCGAAGAAAGCTTCCAGGACAGAACAGGAAAAAACCACAGAGCTTGGGTCATACCGGTTCGACATTTCCAATCAACTGCTCATACGAGGTGCAAGCGAGAAGAAGCTGACGCAGAGAGAGTCTGAGCTGCTGGCATTTCTGGCCAGGAACAGGAACAAGATCATTG
>OBJA01001662.1_pt1 | contig 14601 bp, 11 predicted proteins | sample 1519751 | NCBI WGS metagenome assembly OBJA01 (sample SAMEA3881238, study PRJEB22517) | soil metagenome | biome: lake sediment; feature: soda lake sediment; material: sediment, water from around vicinity | place: India | collected 2013-12-23 | depth 3 m | reverse complement strand
TTTGCCTGGGAGTATAAGGGCAAGCGCAAGGACCTGGATCTTCTCCGCTTCGTCCGGTAATCCTCCCAGAAATTAATCGACTTGAAAACTGGACTTCTCCGGCGTTGATTATCGACGGAGACGAGAATGAAGAAATCGAGATTTACCGAGCCCCAGATCCTTGCGATCCTGAAACAGGGCGAGAGCGGCGTGCCTGTGCCTGATCTCTGCCGCGAGCATGGGATCAGCAACGCAACCTATTACAACTGGCGCAGCAAGTATGGCGGCATGGACGCCTCGCTGATGTCTGAGATGAAAGCGATGGCGGATGAGAACCGCCGGCTCAAGAAGATGTATGCCGAACTGGCGATGCAGAACGAGCTGCTGAAAGATGCTCTCGGAAAAAAGTAACTCGGCCATCTCAAAGACGAGAGATGGCCAGAGAGGCTGTTCGGAAGAAGGGGGTGCCTGTGGCGCTGGCGTGCCGCACCTTTGGCATCAGCGAGACCTGCTATCGGTATGAAGCGAAGCTGTCGAATGAGAATGCCGAAATCGCGGACTGGCTGGTCAGGCTCGCGGCCTCGGATACGACCCGGCGCTGGGGCTTTGGTCTGTGCTACCTGTTTCTGCGCAATGTGAAGGGCTTCCCGTGGAACCATAAGCGCGTTCGCCGCATCTATTGCGAACTGGAGCTGAACCTGCGGATCAAGCCGAAGAAGCGGCTAGTTCGGGAAGTTCCTGAGCCTCTGGCCGTTCCGGAGCGGCCGAATGAAATGTGGTCGATGGACTTTATGGCGGACCAGCTCAGTGACGGGCGATCCTTCCGGACACTGAACGTTCTTGATGACTTCAACCGTGAAGGCCTTGCCATTGAGGTCGACTTCTCACTACCGGCGGCCCGCGTGGTGCGGACACTCAACCAGATCATCGAATGGCGCGGAAAGCCGATGGGCATTCGCGTCGACAACGGCCCCGAAAATGTCAGCGCCGCACTGCAAACCTGGGCGGCAAAGCGTGGCATCGGGATCTTTTACATCCAGCCCGGCAAGCCGCAGCAGAATGCCTATGTCGAGCGCTACAATCGGACGGTCCGCCAGGAATGGCTCGGCCAGTTCATCTTCAACACGATCGAGGAGGTCAAGGAACACGCCACCCGGTGGCTATGGTCTTACAACAACCAGCGCCCGAACATGGGTATCGGCGGCATCACCCCCGCCATGAAACTCAAACTTGCCGCGTGAAGTCCAGCAATCCGGTCGCTTAAAAATGGGATGATTACCGCCGGACGCGATCGTGTCGCGAAGTATTTCAATGTCGGCCTTGGTCACTTTCGAGAGCCGTTTCGTGCCGAGCACCGGCCGGACATGGATTTCGAGCCGGTCGACATCCCAACCTCCCGCCAAAGCGAAAAGTGTTACCCATGTGTCCGGTACAATCTGTCACCTATGTCTCAGGTCGCTCAATCAATGCCTTACCGGAAGCACCACATTTCCAAAAAAGTACGTGGAAGCACAGTGGAAGCACGAACTTAGAAGCCAGATTTCTACGGCTCCTTTTCTTTTCTGGTCGGCCGCCCCGAAACTTCCCCCCCCTTTTGACGAGCTGGCATCCCTGCCAGTGTTCGCAGCGAAGTCTGTGAATTTAAACGCAGCCCTAGATGAACCCCTTATGTCGATCGGTATTCAATCGACGTGGCAAAGTGACGGCAATATGGTCGGGGGCAGACAGAGCGTTCATCTGCAATCGGGCAAACCCGGACATAGTGAAACTGCGGTGATCCGTAAGTAGTTGGCTAAAGCGGCCAGTCGTCACGTTCACCGATAGGTGAGTACGCGTCGATACATGAACAAGCAGCCGCTACACGAAATGAAACTTCAACCCCATGGAGCCGCCGTCGCATAATCGAAAGTGCGAAAGATTCTGGACACAACCTGCAAGCAGGTGACGCCAGCGCGATTGATATGTAACGTCGCTGTCAGTGAGGGAGGGATGAACAGTGAACCGATTTCTGAGAGCATCAATTTTGGCGCCGATACTGCTTCTGACAGTTCTGCCAATGCCAGCCGCTGCTCAAATCTCAAGAATTGATGCGCTATGCCTATATGTTTCAAGCCGATCTAAAACTAAAGACCCCCATACCGCTTTCGAATATAACTACCAAGTAATTGTCTACGGAGCGGCAGGCATCTCATCTGAAGGCTATGAGATACTCACAGATGAAGAGTTATCCCATAAAGTTCAGGACGTGTGGGACCGCTATATTATACATCAGAGGTGCGGCCCAATGGGAGTGCCCAGCACGGGTGACCCTCTGAAATTCGCGATCCATACTTCATTCGACGATTTCATTAGAGAGGCGATTTCGTTATGGAAAATTGATCTGAACCGGATTGACGAGCACGGAACATATCTTGATTTCCTAGAAGAAAGGATCGCCAGGGCCAGCGGATCTATGAGAAGCAATCTTGAAAGGTACAGACGCAGCTTCATCGAAATGGGGGCTGTTCGATCACAAGATCTTCCGAAGCCTGAATGATTACCAGTGACCCGGCCCCCTGATCCGGACCCTCGCAAGGCGCTGGAAAATATCAAGATCAACCGCTCGCTTCGATTAATACCAGCCGATCTCCAGCTTCGACCCGCTTACCGCACGAGCGAGGAGTACGAACTCAGCAATATTTTCTCGGACTTTTTGCCAGCTCATCCCCCACCCCCAGAAACCTCAGTACCCGTCCGATGTCGCCTACGCGCCAGCAACCCAAGGCCCACCCGGCTGCCACGTCATCCCCACCATGGTGGTGCCCACATTGGTCGTCATCAGGGGCGAGACGAATTCCGCAATGAACGCGATCAGTTCAGGGAGGGGTTCGGGCGCCACGGCGATTGTGGTTCGCTTCAGAAACGCTCGCCACTGAGACTGCTTCCCGGCGTCGCCTGAGAAGGTCCTGGTCAGCGCAACAGGCGCGCCCTGTGGAAGCGCGGTGCCTCGGCGCTCGAACGTTGCGGCGACGGCAGCCGCCAGCGTGGGACCGTCAAACGCGAATGTCTTCGCGATGACCCAGAGGTCAAAGAAGTCTTTCATCCGGCTGTTGCGCATATCGAGCGAGACAAGCGCTTCGAGCTTTTCCGCGACAACAGTCTCTGACGGATAGGCACGCAGAGACGGGGACGGAAAGCCAAGAAGCGACGGGTAGTCGACGTTTGAGGCGCCGGGCGTCACGGCGTCGCCAAATCCGATATCGATCTGGATCGACAGGCGGGCACCCGCAAGCGTAGCCCTCAGCGTGACACGAACACCGCGATAGTCTTCGTCGTCGCGGACACTCTCCGCGCCTACGCTCGCAGCGTCGTAGACAACACCGTCATCCTCGACGGCGGCGGAGCAGATCGCTGAGAATATCGCCGCCATGCGTTCCGGCGCAGGATCGCCGTGACCAAGCAGATCAAGGTCACCGGTGCTGCGATAAGGAACGGGCGCCCAAAGGGAAAACAGCATGGCTCCCTTGAGGACGAATTGATCACGGTAGCCGCTCCGGGCGAGCCGATAGAGGAGACGCTCGATCGCGTAGCGGAGAAAGACACGGTCGACCGCGTCGCCTTGTTGCTTGGCGAGAGCGGTCAGGCGCGCGCGAACGGAAGCAGCAATATTGGCGGCCATGGTCCCGTTCCTCCTAACCCATCGCTTCGAGATAGGGCCGCATATATGTCAGTGCGCGGCGGCGTTCAGCAATACGCCAGACTTCATTCAGGTCGACTTTCCGCTGCCGCCGGGCATCGCGAAGGGCTTCAATCGCCACGTCGAGACCGACTTCGCTGCGTCGTTTAAAACAGTCAACAATCGTCCGTGCCGTGTTGGTGATCTTGACCGGCACGCCGTCGATAACGTGCTCGTCGATCCCGAGTGTCAGCCCGTCCCCGTCCACGCGGAACACTCTGAGCTTGACGGGCGCACGCGCCGGAACACGCGCCTTGCGGCCGATATAGACCCATACTTCATGAGGTACCTGGGTCGTCAGGCCATGGAAGCGAAGCGCCGACAGGAGCGCGACCACGGCATGCGGTGTCCGGCGCGCCACCTCGGCAATCGAGGCTTCCGCCGCCATTTCACCGCCGACGCGGCGATAGAGTCCACGACCGGGTTGCTCGAGTTCACCGCTCTGCACGAGACGGCGCAGCGTTTCACGTGCAATGCCGGCATCGACAAGATCGCGCGCCCGCAGGAGCGGTGTCTTGTCGAGGAGCGCAAGTGCGCGCTCCGCTTGCGTGAGCGCGCGCCCCTTTTTGTTAGATGAACGGAGTTTGCGAGGCGACTGTGACATAATGTCGGCTTTAATAGCACAAACGCCGACGATTCGTCACCAACGAAAGTGACACTGGACAGTAGGCACAGACTTTCGCGTCAGATATCCGGTCAGCTTCCATGCAGCGCGCGGTAACCGAACGTTCTCTTTGAGAGATGTGCACGATCGTGCACTTTTCGGCGGGAACATACCTGCTGTAGCGCCCGCGCTTGCCATGCGCGCCGGTTGGTGACAGCGGCGAGATTTCATCTGGTCCGATGGGGATACACGCGACCGAGAACTCGGCAAACTCGGCGAGGAACGCGTCGTCCTGTCAGACCTGACGCGACTTCGCAGCAAGGGCCTAGACGGTGATGGCGCCGGATACGACACAACTTAGCCTCATGCCTGCAGCCAACTGACTATGGCCTTGCCGCGAGTACCGATGAACCTCAAGGATGATGGCAGGCACGATCATCGTCGTGCCTGCGCCAGCAAGCCTTAGACGACAGCATTCTCAAGACCCGGCGGATAGCCATATTGCTGCAAGATCCGCCTCAGCATGCCCCGAACGCGCCCATTCGATGGATCAGGCTCAGGAGATGTCAAAGCGCACTTGATTTGTAATGTTATAGTGTTACGCGCTGTTTCCGGACACAAATAGGGGGCTCCTGAAATGGCGACCAAGACGAGATTTCTGGTATCTGCAGCGTTTACTACGGTTGCAGCCTTTACAGCAGGCTCGGCCAGCGCCGAGACAGCAACTGAAACGCGGGACGTTTCTGAGGAAAGCCCACTCATTGCCGATAAGGTCATCGTCACCGGCCAGCGGGCCACCTACGCGCCGCCGACCGCAAGCACAGGCAGCCGTGAACCGGTCTCCATTCTGGAAATCCCCCATTCGATAAGCGTGATCACGCGCCAGCGGATCGAAGACCAGAACATGGCCGCCATTGAAGATGCGCTCAGCCAGGTGATCGGCGTAACCGTTTCGCCCTGGGACACGACCACGTCGCAGTACCGCGCCCGCGGCGCCATTCTGGATCTCTCCTATGATGGCATTGCCGCCTTCAGCACGGGCGGCCAGCCGCAGTTTGATCTTGCGATGTATGACCGGGTGGAAGTGCTTCGGGGCCCGGCTGCCCTGTTCCGCGGCAGCGGCAATCCCTCCGGCTCGGCGGACCTCATCCGCAAGCGGGGACGCGAGACGGCCGGCATCGCTGCCGCCGTGCAGGCGGGCTCCTGGGACAATTACCGGGGCGAGCTGGATTTTGGCGGCCCCCTTTTGGAAAGCGGACAGCTACGCAGCCGTGTGGTGCTGGCCGGTCAGGACCGAAGCTATTTTCATGACCGCACCGGCATGAACAAATGGCTGGGCTATGGCGCGCTCGATTTCGACCTGACGGAAAACACCGTTCTCTCGGTCTCCGCAGCCTATCAGGACAACGCCACCGACTCACCCAGCATGGGCCTGCCCGCCTATACCGACGGACGGTTCCTGGATGTCAGCCGCAGCACGCATGTCTATCCTGACTGGAACCGCTATGCGTACGAAACAGACGAATACACTGTCGACCTGACGCATGAGACATCCGGTGGCTGGATGTTTCGGGCACGGGCAATGACCGGCGCGCAGGACTACGCCTATCAGGACGCTTACCCCTCGACGGGGGTCAATCCGAACACCATGACAACCACTTATATGCGCCGAGCCTGGGATGTGTGGGTCGGACGCGAAGCGCTGGATGCTTATGTTTCCGGCCCGGTCTCACTCTTCGGACAGACACATCACCTGACCTTCGGGTGGGGCACGCAGCTCTACGAATGGAACCAGACAGGCATCGCGACAACGCAGTTTCCCAATGTCTCGATCTTCAATCCCAATGTCATTCCCCAGCCCGCCCTCAACTATACAAGCGGATCTGCCGGGGAAACCAAACAGACCGGCGCCTATGCGCAGGCCCGGATTTCGGTAACCCAAGCCCTGAAACTGATCCTGGGCGGACGTGTCAGCGACTTTGAAAACCGCTCCCGCACAATCCCGCCGGGCACGGCCACAGATTGGCGCACAACGACAAAAGAGACCGGTGAATTTTCACCCTATGCCGGCGTCGTCTATTATCTGCGGCCCAACATTTCGGCCTATGCGAGCTATACGGACATTTTCATCCCCCAATCGGCGCAACAGGTGACTGGCGAGACGCTGGACCCGCGTGTGGGCCTGCAATATGAGGCTGGGCTGAAAGGGCGCTTCTTCAATGACGGCCTGACCGCCGCGATCGCCCTGTTCGAGCTGCGTGAGGAAAACCGCTCCCTCGCCGACACCGCCAATCCGGGCTTTTTCCTGCCCGCAGGCGAAATCGAGGTGCGTGGCTGGGAGTTCGAGATTGTCGGAAATCCGGCCGCCAATATTGATCTGTCCCTTGGTTATTCAAATCTGGAAACTGAATATACCGTACACCCTACACTCGTGGGTCAGGTGACATCACCCTTTGAGCCTGAGCACACTGTAAAGCTCTATGCGCGCTATCAGTTCACCTCCCCGGGGCTCGAGCGTTTCTTTGCGGCGGGCGGCGCGCAATATAGCAGCGGTATCATCGGAACCGGCGTGGAAGGCCTGCGCGAACAGGGAGCCTTCACGGTCGTCAACCTTCAGGGCGGCCTGCAGATCAACAAGAACACCTCGCTGTCCCTTTCCGTGAACAATGTTCTGGATGAAACCTATTGGGCACGGGTGGGCGGTCTCAACAGCTACAACACCTATGGCGATCCGCGCAGTGTGATGCTGGCCCTCCGGGCGGCCTTTTGAGCGGACCCAATCAGGTCAGGGGCATGTCTGTGGCGCCAGCTTACCGCTCCTGCAAATCCGCGCCGCCCATTGGCCGCGCCTCATTTCCCTCCTACAGTCTCCCGCGATAATAAGGGAAGGAAACATCATGGATCTCGGGCTCAAGGGAAAGAATGCCATCATTCTGGGGGGCACGCGCGGCATTGGCCGGGCGATTGCCGATACGCTGGCCAAGGAAGGCGCCAATGTTGCCGTCTGCGCGCGCAATGCCGATCAGGTCGCCGCTGCCGTGGCCGAGCTCAAAGCCCTTGGGGTCAATGCAACCGGCGCCTCAGTGGATGTGACGGACGGGGACGCTCTCAAAGCCTGGATCGCAGAGGCAGCCAGCGCGATGGGCGGGCTCGACATCCTCATCTCGAACGCTGGCGCCATGGCGCAGGGCAATGATGTCGCCGCCTGGGAATCGAACTTCAAGCTTGACGTGCTCGCCGCTGTAAATGCCTTCGACGCCGCCCAGCCTCATCTGGCCAAAGCAGCCGCCGCTTCAGGCGACGCGGCCGTCGTCATCATCTCTTCCATCTCCGCCGCGCAGGCGGACCGGGCAGACTCCTACGGCCCGGTAAAGGCGGCGCTGATCCACATGGCCAAGGGGCTTGCCCGGCAATACGCCAAGATCGGCCTGCGCGTGAATGTTGTCTCGCCCGGCATGGTCTTCTTCGAGGGCGGCGTCTGGCACACGGTGAAAACCAACGCGCCGGATTTCTTCGCCCAGGCGAACGCCCGCAACCCCACCGGCCGCTGCGCGACCCCTCAGGAAATCGCCAACGCAGCCGTCTTCCTCGCCAGCCCCGCCTCCTCCTACACGACCGGCGCCAATCTGATCGTGGACGGAGCGGTGTCCAGCCGGGTCAATTTCTAGGCTGGCCCCAGCAGAAGGGGCAAGTTCAGAGAAGTGTTATGCAGGAACCGCATTATTCTGCGGGCCTGTCTGCCCTTTCATGAAGCGCCGGCATACCTATTTGCAGGACAACATGCTGCGCAGGCCGGTCTGACCCTTCAGGCTGGCCGAACAAAAAGGAGGCCAGCTCATGAGCAAGACAGTTCTCGGCCGCTTCGGCAACAATCAGGGCCACTGGGTCGGCGACGGTTTTCCCGTCCGCTCGCTCTTTTCGTATCACTCGCTCGGCGAGCATGCGAGCCCCTTCCTCCTCTTGGACTATGGCGGCCCCCATGTGTTCGCGCCCACAATGCAGCGTCGCGGCGTGGGCCAACACCCCCACCGCGGCTTTGAAACCGTCACCATCGTCTATGATGGCGAGGTGGAGCACCGTGATTCCGCCGGCAATGGCGGCGTCATCGGGCCCGGGGATGTCCAGTGGATGACTGCCGCAGGCGGTATCATCCATGAAGAGTATCACTCGGCAGGCTTTGCCAAGGCGGGCGGGCCTTTCAGGATGGTTCAGCTCTGGGTCAATCTTCCGGCCAAGGACAAGATGGCGCCCGCTGGCTATCAGGGCATCGTCTCGGCTGACATTCCGGTGGTTGACCTTCCCGGTCACACCGGAAAGGCCAGGATCATCGCCGGAGAACTTTACGGCGCCAGGGGCCCAGCCAGAACCTTCACGCCCGTGAATGTCTGGGATGTGCGTCTTGATCCGGATGCGGAGTTTTCTCTGTCTCTGCCCGAAGGCCACACCACCATGCTGGTGGTGCTCAGCGGCCACATGACGGTGAATGGCACTCAGCCGGTTGGCGAGGCAGAGGTTCTTCTGCTGAGCCGGGAAGGCAAGGACGTCAAACTCCATGCCGACGGCGAGACCACACTCCTCGTCCTGACGGGCGAGCCTCTGGGCGAACCCATTGTCGGCCATGGTCCCTTCGTCATGAACACGGAAGCCGAAATCCATCAGGCCATTGATGACTTCAACAAGGGCCGGTTCGAACGCCTTCCTGCCTGAAAAGGATCGGCCCCCGGAACACATCCGGGGGCCGATTATTCTATACCGGCAATCTAGAAGTTTGCCTTGAAGCCGAATTTCGCAGTCCAGCCATATTCTTCATACTGAAGCAGGCGTTCGCGGTCCGGGCCCTTCTGATAGGCTGTGTAGGTCGCGTCATTCAGGTTCACGAGCTCGGCAAAGAGCTGGAAGTTCTGGCTGAAGCGGTACTTCGCCGAAGCATCCACCTGGAAGTGCGGCTTCACATACCGGTCGGTGCCTTCATCGCTGCCCAGCTCATCCAGATAGGACGAGCGGCCGGCGCCGGAGAGACGCAGGCTGACAGGGCCTTTGTCATAGCCGATGACGATGTTGTAGGTGTGCTCCGAAGACGTCGGCAGCGGGATCGTCCGGCCCAGGACTTCCCCTTCTGCATCGGTGTAGGTGTAGTTGACGTTCGCAATCAGGCCATCAAACGGCGCCGGCAGCATCGTGAAGGCCTGGCCGTATGAGAATTCGAAGCCCCGGACCTCGGCAGACTCGCCATTGATCGGAATGATTGCCTCGTCATAGGCGATCCCGTTGAATACGCCGCTCTCGAACTCGGCATCGACGATGAAGTCGTCAATCTTCTTGTAGAACACGCCGCCCTGGATCACCGCTTCCGGCAGGAAGTAATATTCCAGCGTGGCATCGAAGTTCGTGGCGCGATACGGATCAAGGTCTGGGTTACCGAACGTGCCTGTGCGTTCATTGTCGTCATTCTCTTCGATGATGAAACGCGGGGCAAACTTGCCGAAGCTCGGGCGGATAATCGACTGGAACGCGCCGGCGCGTGCCACGATCTTGTCGGTAACATCATAGCGGATGTTGAGGCTGGGAAGAACGTCCGTGTAGTCCTTGCTGACCGAAACCGGCGTGATGAACAATGTGTCCTCGTCCAGTTCCACGCCGCCCACGACGGCGCCTTCCTCAACCAGTTCGGCGCGGCTGCCATTGGCGTCCACATCCGTCTGCTCGATACGCACCCCGCCGATGACCCGCAGCGGACCGCGCTGATACTTGGCCATCGCATAGCCTGCCAGGATCTGCTCCTCGGCGTCATAGCTTTCGATCGTCGATGCGAAGGCCGAGTCGAGGTCATTGCGCTCGAAGGCGCCCAGACCATTCACCGCAATGAACGCGCGCACCTCCCCCAGATCCGGCAACGCACCCATGTCAGCGAGGCCATATGTCTGTGAACCAAGCACATCGGCCAGCGTCAGATCGCCGTCAAAACCATCATAGATGTCGTAGACAAAGTTCAGCGACTTGTCGCGCTGGCGCAGCTTGGCGCCCGACTTCACTTCAAGCGTGCCATTGGTCAGCGCAAACTCGCGCGCGACATCGAATTTGAAGGAGGCTTCCTTGTCCTTTGCGCGCTCCTGCGTGGTGCGCTCGAGAACAGAGAAACCGTATCTGGACGGATCGTTGAAGTTCGCGGCGCCAAAGTCGAGGGCGTAGCCCGGCTTTTCCATGTCCGAATAGTCGAAGGTCACGCCCAGCGCGCCCGGCGTCTGGAAACGGGCCTGGAAGCGGAACGGGTCGAGCGAACCGTCTTCGGTCTGGTCAGCTTCGGAATAGGCCGCATCATAAGTCAGCGTCCAGGGTCCGGTCTGCGTCTTGCCGCCCGCAGAGATTGTCCGGATGGTCTGGATCTCGCGGCGGTCTTTCAGATCGCGGCGGACCTGGATCCGTCCGTCTGCAGAGTCAAAGCTGGCTGTGTCGCCGGTTCCGCTGGCGGGCGCCTCGCTCATGCCGAAGACAAGACGGCGGCGAAGCTCGGTGTCGTCAAATTTGGAATAAAGGCCGCGCACATAGAGATCGGTATTCTCGGTCGCCCGGAAATCGATCCCTGCGGTAAAGCCATAGCGCTCGCGGCGCACGTCATAGTCGCGATACTCGACATCTTCGGCATAGACGACGCCATCATCGCTCGTCTCCCAGCCATCCATCTCGATATTATCGGTCGAGAACTCGCGGTCATAATAGCTGAAGCCGCCCGACAGGCCGATCCGGTCACCGATCAGTTTGATGAAATCGATCGAGCCCTTGGGCGAAGTCTTACCGTTGAGGTCGTTGTAGGAGCCTTCATAGGAAAGCGAGAACAGATCCTTCTTGCGGTCGAAGGCGCTGGTCGTGTTGATCTCGACCGAGCCGCCGATCGTGTCGGCGTCCATGTCCGGGGTCAGCGATTTCTTGATCTCGATGGATTCGATCAGCTCCGACGGGATCACGTCCAGGGCAACCGCGCGCTCGTCACCGCCCGTTGCCAGAACGCGGTTCCCGTTGATCGAGGCGGAGTTGAGGTTGGGGTCGAGGCCGCGCACGGAAACAAAGCGGCCTTCGCCCTGGTCGTTGAGCACGTTGATGCCCGGCGCGCGGCGGAGGGCTTCAGCCACGTTTTGATCCGGGAACTGACCGATTGCGTCGCGCGTCAGAACCGTATCCACCGTATCGGAGGCACGCTGGCGGGCCAGCGAGCTCAGAAGGTTGGCCTGCTGGCCGATGACCAGAACCGTGTCCATCACCGCCGTCTCACCGCCGGCGCCACGGGCAGCCAGGGCAAAGGATTCAACCGTGGTGCTGGTTTCGGTTACCGTGATCACACGGGTCTGTTCTTCCGCGCCCGGATAACGCACGCGCAGTGTATACGTGCCGGCGGGCACGTTGATGAAGCGGAATGAGCCGTCCTGACCGACTTCAGCGCTCTGGCTGAGTTCGATCAGCGAAACTTCAGCGCCGCGCAGGGTGCGCGTGCCCGTAGCATCGGCGACCTCGCCGGAGATCGTTCCGGCATGCGCGGCGGAAACACCCGCCACAGTGGCAAGCATACTCGACGCAAGGAGGCGCGCCGTCAGGCTGCGGCCGAAGAATGAGGCGTGGAACATTGGGAAACCCTTCCGCTGGAATTTGAAGCGGCGGGTATCAGCGGAGTATTTCAGACTTGCGACGGTTTTGCGTACTTATTGTTGCAACGATTTTGTAGGCTGAAAACCGTGGCGCCGCGGCCACGAAGATACATTTTTATGTATATTTTTTGCGTCTTCTGTATTCGTTCGTGCACAGATTATGACACTTACGTGACGCTCTGAAAGCCAGCTCGGGATCAGGAAGGATCGCCGACATCCTTCGCCGGTGAAATTTCGGAAGCAGCGGTGGTTGCGGCCTTGGGCCGGCGGACAACGCCTGCGAGTCGTGTCCCGGCCCGCCGCACCAGATCGGCAGCCAGCGCGCCCACGCCGGGGTCTTCCTCGTCGATCACAATTCCGACCGTACCGACCCCGCCGGCATCGTCGAGCGCGCAGACCACAATATCCACGTCTCCGATGGACACCCGATCTCCAACAACCGGGCTGCCACTGAAGGATCGCTCCAGGAACTGTCCCGCCGTCACACCCTCGCTGGCATCAATGTCTTCCAGCCCGTACTGGCGCACAAGGTCTGCCATCTTTGTGGACCCCTTTACGCGAAACTGTATGTCGGACTCCGTCGCCATTTCATCCCAGGGGCTGGCATAGATCTGGTCCAGCAGGCGGATGCGGCGGGCAGAGGCAAAGAGGTAGACCTGGTCATTGGCCTGAAGCGGCCCGATCGTGTGGACCGAATAGGAAAGCCCGTCGCGGATCACCATCACCGGCCTTGCCCAGCGGGGTACGCGTTCGCCCTTGGCGATGGCGCTGTCGGGGTGGATCTTGTAACCGACCAGCTCCATCTCGGTCGCCCCGCGCAGCTCCAGCTCCACCCGGTCCACCAGTCCCTGCTCCGAGGGCAGGCTCATCTTCAGAAGCTTCGCCACCGGCTGAAGGGTCCACCCCTGCACCAGCAGGGAGACCAGAACCATCACGAACACGACGTTGAAATAGAAACTGCCATTCTCGATCCCCGCCAGCCCCGGCAGGATCGCCAGCAGGATGGAGACCGCCCCCCGCAGGCCCACCCAGCTGGTGAAGGCAGTCTCACGGGACTTGAACTCAAACGGCAGCAGGCAGAGCCATACGGCGACCGGCCGGGCGACGAAGATCAGGACGGCCGACAGAACGAGGGCCGGGATCAGGATCTGCGGAAATTCTGAGGGAGTCGCCAGGAGGCCGAGCGCCAGGAACATCCCGATCTGGGCCAGCCAGGTCATGCCGACCTGAAACCGCCGCAGCCTCTGCGCAAACCGCACCTTGCGGTTTCCGGCCACGACGCCAGCCACATAGGCGGCCAGAAAGCCGCTGCCGCCAAACAGGGCGCACACGGCGAACACAACCAGCGCCGCAGCCAGCCCGGAAATCGGGTAGAGGCCAGGATCAAGGTTCACCAGCTTGTTGAGTAGCCATGCGATGCCAAAGCCGCCAACAATGCCGAACAGAATGCCCAGGCCCATCTGCTGGATGAAGGTCATCAACACTTCAAAACCGAACAGCGCGTCGGTGCCGGCATTGGCCGCGATCAGTTCGATCAGCAGGATGGTAAGGAAGATGGCCATCGGATCGTTGGCCCCCGATTCGATCTCGAGGGTGGAGCCGACCTTCTCGCGCAGGCGGATGCCCCCTGCCCTGAGCAGGAAGAACACCGCGGCCGCATCCGTGGATGCCACGATCGATCCCAGCAGAAAGGCTTCCAGCCAGCCGACCCCGAACAGGAAATGCGCCGCCACCCCCGTCGCCCCGGCGGTCAGCAGCACGCCAAACGTCGCCAGGCTCAGCGCCGGCGCCGCCGCCACGCGGTAGCTGCGCATCGGCGTCTCGAAACCGCTGTCGAAGAGAATGATCGCCAGCGCCAAAGAGCCAATGAAATAAGCCGCCGATCCGCTGTCGAACTGGATGCCCAGAAGCCCGTCTTCGCCCGCAAGCAGGCCGATCCCGAGGAAAACGAGCAGCAAGGGCGCGCCGAAGCGCTGCGACACCAGACTCGTCAGAGCGGCCAGCGACACAAGGGCTGCGCCGATCAGGATGGCAATGTTCACAGACTCAAACAGCGTCCGGACCTCCTCTTCTTTGTCACGGCGGGCAAAATGTCATTGTAGACGGGCAGTCTCGTAGCTAAGCTTTGGGCAGCTAATGCGCTAGAGGCGAAGCGGATTTTCCGCTCCCCAGCGTGCATTTCGCGGCTCGCCCGTGCAAAAACATCACGAAAACGTGAGAGCTGCTTAGACGGAATCTTTCGCTTCTTTCGTTTAAGGAAGCGCGCGGCGGGTTAACTGCAAACTGCAGGCCGTTGGCTTGATTGGTAATGTTCTTCGTCTAGTTCGGAAAAATATGACTGAAAGAATGGTTCCCCGGTACGCGCGCCTGTCTGGCGCGGCGGCGCTCGCGCTCATTATGGCGGGCTGCGCCTCTGTGCCGGAACGGCCGGTTGCCGAAGCACCCCCGGCGGCCGGAGACGCTTTCCGGGCCGGCGCCAGCGCCGAAGCGGTCAGCGCCGATTGGTGGACAGGCTTTAACGATCCGGTTCTGGCAGGTCTGGTTGATGCCTCCCTGGAGGCTTCTCCGGCCCTGCGCGCGGCTGATTTCTCGGTCGCCGAGGCGGAAGCTGCCCTGCGGCTTGCCCTGCTCGGCGCCATCCCGACCGCCTCCAGCCGCGCCGGCAT
>OBJA01001661.1_pt1 | contig 14611 bp, 22 predicted proteins | sample 1519751 | NCBI WGS metagenome assembly OBJA01 (sample SAMEA3881238, study PRJEB22517) | soil metagenome | biome: lake sediment; feature: soda lake sediment; material: sediment, water from around vicinity | place: India | collected 2013-12-23 | depth 3 m | reverse complement strand
AGGGGGTATGAGGTGCCGGAGGGAACGACGAATGATATGCCTTATTGATTAAGGAGATTAAGGACTTTAAGAAGGTTAAGGAATAAGTTAAGGATTTTAAGGAACATTGACATGGATTTAAGTAAGATTGATTTGACGCAGGTGCTTTATGCGATAAAATACAGGATGGACAGCCAAAAACAGGTGTATGTGAATTACGAAGTGGAGCAGATGGAGAAAAAGCTGCGGGCGGGGAAGATTTATGAGGAGGAGCTGGTTTTGCTGAAGGTACTGAAAGAACGGGTTGATTCGAAAATGAGTGCAGTGAGCGGCATTATTACCCGCGACCAGAACCGGCTCCAATACAAACGGAAGGAAGTGCCAACCTCAGGCACCTGGAAAGGGATTGATGTTGACAAGGTGAGGGAGTTTATAAGGGCAAATGAATTTCCGGACCCGGAGTTTGGGTGGGACTCGGTGGAGGATAAGATTGCTGAGGGGGTTTTTAAGAAGTATTTGAAGTAAGATTTTTAAGGAGGTTAAGGACTTTAAGGATAGACATAATAATGAACAAAATGGAAATAAATCAATCGTTGATAAAAAAGCTATATGACTGGCTTGGTAAGGAAAATCTGAGGTGGTTTAAACACCTTAAAGGATTAAAGGGAACCTATTCTCCTGTTCTTAAACTGAATCGAAAACGAAAATTTATTCCAGTTCATCCAGTGCATTTAAGGGAAGGAATGCAGATAAGAAACTGGATGAGACAGCAGCCAGAATGTAAAGGATGGAACGCCCACGACTTTGATAATAACTGGGCAAAGCTTGTGGAATTAACCGTTGAAACCTATTTATAAATATTAACAATGCAGTTCGATTTAGGTAAAGAATATTATAGCTTTTGGGGAGGTAAATTATACACAAAGTGTATATACATGGGTTTAATTATTGACATTGAAAAATATCCTAGTGTTCTTTTAGCGCATATTAAAAATAAAAAATTGAATGCAATAAATGAACCATATATGAATGAAATTGGGCTAGGTATAACAAAGGAAGAGGCCAACATTACTTATGGTCAATTAAAAACAAACTGGTTTAGAGGGTTCTATAAAACCCGAAAGGAAGCAGAAGAAAATAACAAAAAATTCCTATCGAAATATGGCTACAAGGATGAACTGAAAAATGAAGCTTCATTGGATTTTTATACTGATAAATCAAAAACTAATGCTATGAAACCTTATGAAAAAATAAAAAAAATAAGAAGAGAGAAAAAGATTTCTCAAAATGAAATAGCTGTAGCAGCTGGAATGGTTCGCTCTACATATGCAAATTTTGAATGTGGCCGAAATTCTGATATTTCCGTTGAAGTAGGAAAAAAAATAGCTCAAAAATTAAATGTATCGTTTAGTGAATTATTTGAAATTGATGAAAATAACAATAACAAAATAGATTTAAACGAACATGAAAATTCTCCAAAACAGAATGTTTTTCAAACAATTAAGAAATTAAGAAAAGAAAAGAAAATATCACAAACAGAACTAGCTGATTATATAGGAATGAAACAAGGGCACATTAGTGCTATCGAAAATGGTTTGGTAAAAAATATGACCATTGAAACGAGTAAAAAAATTGCTGAAAAACTAAATATTCCTTTTGATGAGTTATGGTTTAATAACGAACCTGGTATTGAAAACCAAGATAATAATGAAATTAGTAGCCCAACATACTCCAGTATATTAATAAAATCCATAATTAAATCAAAAGAAATTAAATGCCTCGTATTTACTCCTAACAATGAATTTTATAATACGATTGGAATAAATCAAAAGCGTTGGGGGCAAATTTATAGAGGCGAAATTGAACCAACTATTATTGAGGCAAAGAACATTGCAAATTATTTTGAATTCCCTGTAATTAAATTTTTTGAACATTAATAATTCACAATCATGGAAAAACTATTATTAAAACTGTATGAATCAGCAAAAGACAACATTCAAGTTATAAGAACATTGAAAATTTTAGCGGTACAAAATCACCTTTTTGATATAGCTTCTGATTTCCGCTCCAGGGAAAGGGAACTTATTGAAGAAAATGAAGAAAAATGTTTTTTAAATGTATCTGAAATGTGGGTTGATTTTAAAAAACAAAAACCAAATTATCGGGGTATTTATATGGTCTATGGAATTTTACCAACCCCGGCAAAGCGTTGTACTGTTTTTCAAGCGCAGTGGGATGCAGAAAATAATGCATTCTATGATACAGATCCAGAATATGGTTTAGATGTTTTGGATAATAACATTTTATTCTGGTTTGATTTCTCCCAAATTCCTAATCCAAATTTATAGAACACAACTAGAAAACCAATACGATGCCAATTAGTAAGAAAAACAAAAAGAACAGGCGTAGCCCTTCTTCAAAAGAATCGGGGGAAACACAAGGATTTAATCAATTAAGCAAGCAGGAACGGGAACACTGGCAAATGGGTGGCGCTCCCAAAATTGACAAGATTTATATTTATCCCATTAGATAAACCCAAACCAGAATTACCAACCATTGTAACAGCAAAACTAATATGAAGATATCGGGCTTAAACATAAACAAGAACGCAGCGGCACAGAATAAGGTAGCGGAGGTTAAGGATTTTTTGAATGAGCATTACTCGATAAGGGTGAATGAATTTGACCCGAGCAAGAGCGAGATTAAACCGAAAACCCGGCAGTACGACAACCCCATTACTTTTGATGATATCAGCCTTCACCTGCTTGAAGAAGGCATTGTTGTTTCGGATAACATCCTGCGCAAAATTTTGCGATCGCCCAACCAGGTGCAGACGTTTAACCCGATTGCAGAATATTTTGAAGGCCTGAAAGGAAAGTACAAGGGGATAAGCCACATTGATTTGCTGATGAGTCACCTCAGGATGCGCGAGTTTCCCGGGCAGCGGAAAGATTATTACCAGGAACGCATGTACCGGTACATGAAAAAATGGTTTGTGGCTACAGCTGCATGCGCATTAGGTATCCACCCGAATGATGTGGCTATGGGACTGGTGCACGCGGATGAAGGGATCGGGAAAACTTTCTTCTTTCAATACATAATACCTGAACGCCTCCGTAACCTTATTGCTGACCCCAAAGAGGATGGCAAGTTTAATCTTGAGGAATCGTTTGCGAGAAACTTCCTTGTGTACTTTGATGAAATGTTTGGCCTGACCCGGCGCAATACGGAGGAGTTTAAAAAGGTGATGAGCGCAAGTGAGATTGATGTGTATTTCCCACGGGAACCTTACCCGGTACGACGGAACCGGATTGGAAGCGCCTGTTTTTCATCGAACAAAACCCCGGAAAAGGGTGGATTCCTGACCGGCTCGATGGGGTACCGGCGATGGCTGGTGTTTGAACTGGACAGCATTAACCAGGATTACAGCAAAAAGGTGGATGTGGACCAGCTGTGGGCGGAGGCTCTACTGCTGATTGACCAGGACTTTGATTACCAATGGACCATGGACGACTGGAACGAGTTCAGGGAACACAACAAAATGTACATGGAGGAAACTACATCGATGAAGTATGTGAAGATGTATTTTGAGCATCCGCAAAATGGAGAAGGCAGCTGGCTGCAGCCGCGCGAGATTTTAAACATGCTTGTTGCAACCAGAAAATTACCCCGGGAGGACCAGAGTAAAGTGTCGGATGTGAAAATCGGGGAGGCGCTGGTGGCACAATCGTTCCAAAACAAAAACATCCGAAGGCCAGAAGGGGTGCGGAGTTGCTACTATGTAAAGCCGTTGTTTTAATCTCACACCTGCATCTTATTTATAAAATCAATTTTTAAATATTACTTATAAATATGTCAAAAACAAAAGAAAAACATGAAAGTAAGGGTACAACAGGTACAACACGCTGCAACGTGCTGACTGTTAGACGCAATTTGTTGTACCCTTATGTTTTTGCACAAGGGTACAACAAGGGTACAACAGGGTACAACAAAGGGGCAAATTTGGGGGCTGCAACAGGTTAATTTATTTTAATACAGTGGATTAAGGGTTTGTTGTATGTTGTACCCTTAGTTGAGAGTAAATTTTTAAAAAATAAGGAGTTTAAAGAGATTAAGTAGGTTAAGGACTATGAAGAATTTAAGGACAGAAGAGGAGCCGCTTAAATCGAGGCAAAGTTATATCGCCCGTCGGAACATGAAAGAGTATATAAACTATAACAGAAAGTTTCTAATGGGGTTCGCTCTTTCATTCATCCGCCGCGGCTCAATGAAGGGGGTGGCCTGATTTAACCGGCGTGCCAGGTGCCAAAACAAGTCTGCAGGGCAGCAGCAATTAAGTATGAGTACTATAGTTAAAACACTTGAAGAACTGGAATTGGGTGATATCATTATTGTACCGGGGGAGCCTGGTTGTAGCTGGCCGCAATTCAGAGAAGACCAGGAATACACCGTAGAGATAAAGCATGAGGATAAGACTGTGAAAGTGAAGGAACTTGGCGGCGTGGTTGTAAAAATGGATAAATATACTGTGAAGCTATGAAAAAGGAATACTGGGTACAATATTCGATTAAAGTTCATCCGAATAAAAAGGAGATGGATGAGTACGGAAGGTGGCAACCTAACCATTATCACAGTCATGTTCTTAGAAGCTGGCGGTACCCGCAATGGATTGTAAAAAAGCATGATCATTTTTTCCATTGGGTTGTGGCAATTTACCAGGTGCGTTTTCCGAAACACAGGATTACACCCAGCTATTGCGCCTATATTCCTGAAACCCATGAATTGCTTGCATCGAAACGTCAGCGGTCGATTTTTGCAGCGAAGGCACAGGTAACTAAGTATGAGAATAAAATAAAGCTGCTGCAGGAGTACTGTGCCGGTACCTTATTCAATGATTACACCCAGCACCCAATTTACCCGAGATTGAAATTGAAACTGGAGGAGAAGAAATTTAATTTAAACCAGGCTGTGATGGCCGAAATAGAGGAAACGGTATGAATGAAATTACTGCAGGCGATTTTTTAGCAGGCGGCGGTGGTGTTACCGAAGCTATGAACCAAATATCAGGAATGCAGGTGAAATGGGTTCTTAATCATGACAACATTGCAATAAGAACAAACCTGTTTCATCATAAAAATGTGAAACACTACTGGGCGGATATTTACAAACAGGATGAACATGAAATGGAACCGGTGGATTTTGTGTGGGCATCGATAGAATGTACTCAGCACAGCCAAGCTAAAGGCGGAGGAACAAAAAATATAGGATCCTATATGTTGGGATGGGAACTGGTAAGGTATATCAAACATATAAATCCGCTGGTTATTGGAATTGAAAATGTGCCTGAATTTAAAAAGTGGTCGCCGCTTGATAAAGAAGGCCTCCCGGACAAAAAGCGCAAAGGAGAAGAATTTAATAAATGGAAAGCAGCAATTTGCGCCCTGGGCTATGACTATACAGAAAGAATTATGAACGCCGCTGATTATGGGATTCCAACCCGCCGGGTGAGGTACTTTGCTTTTTTTGTAAATAAGTCGCTAAATTTTGAAGTACAGTGGCCGAAACCTACTCATAACCGCGACGGAAGTAACGGACTTAAAAAGTGGGTGGCATGCAAAAGCTTTATTGATTTGAATGATGAAGGTAACAGCATTTTCGGAAGAGAATTTAATCCTAAAGTTCCGAAAGGAAAACGCAAACCTTTGTCGGAAAAAACATTAAAGAGGATTGCAGGTGGTATTAAGAAGCTGGCGCCGGAACTGAACTTTATATTTCAGTACTACGGCAATGGGTTGAACATACAGAAGATTGAGAAGCCTTTAAACACCATAACTGTTAAAGACAGGCATGTGCTTGTAACTATTGAGAAGAAGCAGTTTGTTCAGGACCATTGCCATATGGATAATTATAATATTCCGGATGAACCAATGAACCCGGTACTGACCCGGCAAACAAAACAACTTATTACAGTTGAAAAGCAGCAGTTCCTGCAGGATTATTACGGAAGGGATGATACGGCTCATTCGATTGACGGTCCGGCAAAAACAATCAGAACTGAGAATTCAAAACATCTGATTACGATTGAAAATAAGTTAATGGTACAGCATTATACCGGAGATCATTCTTCGGATATTAATCAGCCATTACCTACTATTACAACTACAGATCATAATACTTTGATATCAGCAAAGGCCCAGTTTCTTTCTGCTCAATATAACTCGAACGGAAAACCTGAAGCAAACAATTACTGTATTGAAAGCCCACATAAGGCAATTACTACCCGACAAAAAAGCCAATTTATAACGGCTTACTTCAGCAGCAACGGAAACCAGGGTAGCCAAAATCAAAGTATTGATTTGCCTTTGGGATCTATATTAACAGGACCGAATAAAAAGGCACTTGTTACTGCACTTCAGAACGGTGAAATAGATTTTGATATTAAAATGCGGTTTTTGCATCCTGAAGAGCTGAGCCGTATATCGAGCTTCCCGGAAAAGTATTTCACTAATCCACAGCTGAGGCTGACAAAGAAGGAGCAGGTTAAACTTATAGGTAACGCGGTTCCTCCGGAATGGGCGAGACAAATTATTGCACCGGTGGTTAAACAACTGCAGGAGGTAATGATAAAAGAGGAAGCAATTTAAGTAAGGATTTCAATTAATAAGTGATATTATGAAAACAAAAGGAGAAGAAGTTAAAAAGATTAACGAGGTTAAGGACTTTAAGGAATTTAGGGAGGGGACTTTTAAGATGGGGAGGTGTGATGTGATTGTGACGATTGATAACGGGTTGTGGCACTTGAGTATTTCGTGCAGGAAAAACCAGCCATCGTACAAGGAGATTAAGGAGGCCAGGTACCGGTATGTGCCGGATGATGTGATTATGGCGCAGATTTTCCCGCCGATGCGTGAGTTTGTGAACGTGCACCCGTTTTGCCATCATTTGTGGGAGATTGGTATAGGGAAAGAAAAAGAGGTGAGGGCGGTGGGGCCGGCAAAGAGGAGGGTGAGGAAGAGTAAGGAGGATAAAGAGGTTAAGGAGGTTAAGAATAGGAAGCTAAAAAAGGTGAACTATTTTGAAATCTAAAATAATGAACATATGAAAGCAAAAGTTACTGTAATAATAGAAGTAGGTGACGAGAAACAGTATTTCTCAGAAAAAAACGACAATGCAAGTTATCGTGATGTTGTTGACCTTATCAATAACGCTTCAGTACGGGCAGAGGAAGTGTATTTTACGAAGTATATAGATGAAGTTAATAGTGAAACAGAATACATTGAGGAGGTTTGTGAAATGTGTGGAAAAGCAACCAAGTTAAAAAGCGACAATCTTTGTCAGGAATGTTGGGATAGCCTTCCTTAATTAACATTATTCAGCCGAATTAAAATAGGTTGACTTTGTGCAAACGTGGTAGTTTTTTTAAATGGTGTTTTGCTCGCGACAATAATGTCGTGAGCAAAACAACCCTGCAGGTGAGGGAATGTCAACTCTTGAAGGGATTGGCAACAGATTTTCAGGGGGATGAGCAGGGTTTTTAACAAAATAATATTATTTTAGTGGTGTTGTTTATCCTGGTTTGGTGCTTGTTTTGGAATCTAAATTAACCAGGTATGACGAAACCGCAACAGAAATTCACTGTAAGTATCCCGGTAAAACCTTATGTAAAGCGATTTTTGGATATTAATTATGGAGCTCCGGCAGATTTTTCACAAAGTCCTGCCAGCCATAAATTTTTCCAGGGACTTTTACGAAAACCAAATTCTACAAACGATAAAAAATATCCTGATTCTATTTGTTCCTACACCGAAGTGGTGGAAGTTATAATTTCGGAGCATGATTTTTACCGATATGGATGGGAGCTGACGAAAACCAACATTGTTGCTTTTGGAAAATATTTTGAGGATAAAGCAAAAGTGATGATGCGGACGGTAGTTGGTGTGAATCATGGTTTGGGCATCCCGATTAACAAAAGCATTGAACGGTTCCAGGAGCGGTTCAGGTTTGATGAAGATGTATGGCGATACGAAGCCATTAAAAAAGATTTTTACCGCAACGGGCAGGTTGAAATTGTGGATTTTGATAAAGAAATATTTCATAAAATTGAAAAAATAATTCTGCGGAATCTGTATGATTTAGGGACAGTTTCTAAACAACTAATAAAAGAATATGAAACAGCTTAACAAACCGACTGACAATATGGGCGGCCTGATAAAAATTTGGGCAATCCCAAGCGACCAGGTAACGGTGTCGGGAAAGACAGTGACAATTGCCAGCATAGAAAATGTTTATGAGATTTATTGCAGTGAGGATTCCATGTCGCATAATGAATCTTCGGAGCGGACAAATGCCGGAACTCTTTACAATACAACCATTAAGGGATTTGCCCCGGGATTTTCGGAGGAACTGGAAAAGGCACTTGAGTACATGGATCCTCGGAAATGGGTAATTTTATTCATTGACGGAAATGGAAATTATAAGCTTGCAGGCAACAATACTCAACCTTTAAGGCTAACTTCCAGCGTAGATACAGGTCAGTCAACTTCAGACCGGTCGGGGTGTGAATTTATATTTTACGGGAACATACTTGAACGGGCACGGTTAGTGAACAATCCTTTCTGAAAATGCTGTAAGGCTTGTAGAATCAATATATACAGGCGGTTTTTGTCCTTGAAACCGCCTTTTTTGCATGCTTTATTTGCTTGTAAAAGAGCAAAAAGTATGCAATTATCGATAGCAAAAGATATTTTCGGTTCACCCTGGCACATAGATGCAATGGGACTACAACAATACCGGCCTGTTGTAACTGGTATGCTTAACGGTGCTGTTATAGCTGAGGAAAAAGAACCTTCTGAAAATATTCCATTTGCTGTTTCTGCAAAAACATTAATACCACTTGACTGGAGCACTGCTGAAGATGATATTGAAGACGATGGAGAACCTAAAAGGGAAAAGGTTGTGCATGTGCTACCGGTAAGGGGTGTAATGATGAAACATGATATGGCCTGTGGACCCAGAGGAACCCGTACGCTTGCTAACAGATTAAAGCAAGCTGATGCAGATCCTGCGGTTATTGCGCATATAATGATTTTTGAAGGACCGGGAGGAGCAGCAAATGCAGTTCCGGAACTTTCGGATGCCATGAAGGCATGCAAAAAGAGAATACTAGGTTTTGTTGACGGCATTGCTGCCAGTGCACATCAGTATGTTTTGTCGTTCTGTGATGAAAAATGGGCCAGTCGGGAAACTGACATTGTAGGAAGCATTGGTACAATGATGATGTACAACGGCCGGAAATCGAAAAGTGATGAGAATTTATTTAAGGACATTGAAGTAACAATATATGCTGACGATGCCTTTGAAAAGAACGAGGAATATGAAAAGGCAATCAATGATTTTGATTTTACGCTTACAAAAAGCAGAATACTAAATCCTCACAACAAGAAATTTCAGGAAGACATTAAGGCCAATTATAACAATAAGGTCGAGGATAAACATCTTCATGGAAGAACTTTCCAGGCAATAGAAGTGGTTGGTTCATTGATTGACAAAATAGGCACGTTTGAGGATGCTGTAAAACGAGTCATTGAGCTTTCGAACTTGAATCTTGAAGAAAAAGAATCTCAAAATAAAATAAAGATGGAACAATTTACTCATGTGAATGCTGCTTTGGGCGTTGAGTCGCTTGAATCAGTAGATGATGTGGTTAGCCTGAATGCTGAGCAGATGCAAACGCTTGACACTGCTCTGGGCAATGCTGACCAGGTTGCAGCCGAACGTGATGCAGCTGTTCAGGAGCGTGATGCAGCAACGGGTGAACGCGACACGGCTGTTGCCGAGCGTGACACTGCTGCACAGGAACGCGACACGGCTGCACAAGAGCGTGACACTGCACGCGAGGAACTGACCAATGCACTGGGTGCATTTGATGCAATTGACGCTACTGTGGCAGCTGCGGAAACTCCGGAAGCAAAAGCAGAGGCTGTAAGAGCTTTGCTGGCTTCGAAGCCGGGTGCCAAAATAGAAGGCAACCATGACGAAGAAGATCCGAAAGGTGGCAGCGCTACCGACGCGGACTGGGACGCCATAAATGAACTGCCTCACAACAAGGCTGTGGACGAGAATTCTTAAAATTTTTATAATCAATCATTAAATCATGGCAATTACTACTACTGACATTGTAAAGGAGTATGGGGCATATTACATTGATGCCGGACAGAATAAGAAAAGGATTCTGACCATGCTTTCTCAGGGTCGCGAGATTGTGAATTACGCCACCCCTGTCAAGACGGATGATACCATCTTCCGCCTGGCCAATGCAACCTTCAGGACATTGGTTCAGCCCTTCCAGAAAACATTTACCCAAAAGGGTGGTGTTGATATTGTACCTAAAGAAATTCGTCAATACCGGTTTAAAATCGACGACGAATTTATGCCCGATGAGCTTTATGCAACCTGGCTTGGCTTTTTGACCGCTTCAAACGTGAACCGCAAGGACTGGCCGTTCGTGAAATGGTTGATTGAGGTTTATTACAAGAATCAGATTGACCAGGACATGGAACTGAATGAATACTACAAAGGTATTTATGCTGCTCCTCAGGCTGGTGTTGCCGGCGCTGATGGTACCGGGATGAATGGTATTCAGAAACTGCTGAAAGATGGTGTTGAAGCCGATAAGATCAAGTCGATTGATATTGGTAAATTGGATGCATCGACCATCTTTGACCAGGTGGAATCTTTCACTGATAAAATTTCTGAAGTTTACCAGGGCATTAAGATGAATGTGTTTATGAGCAGGAAGTGGTTCAAAAAATACATGCAGGATAAACGTGCCCAGGGTTTCTATCAGAAAACTTCGGACAAGGAAATTACCAGCGGTATTGATTTTACACCGCTTGATGTGGTGCCTCTGGCCTGTATGGTTGGAACCGATGATATCTTCTGTACGCCGAAACCGAATTTTATTCATGTTTCGCCGGCTACCATGACCAAAAACAATTTCAAACTGGAGGAAGCCAAACGTGCGGTTGCCGTAATGGGTGACTGGAGCGAAGGACTTGGTTTTGGTATTGATGAAATTGTTTGGACGAATATTCAAAAGACTGGTTCAGCATCTGCATAGTACTTTAACCCGGAGGGTTCAGTAAAATGAACCTTCCGGTATCTCTTTTAACCATTAACAAAAAACGACAAATGGAATTTACTGATATCAATAAGAACCTGCCCAACGGTGAGAACATGGGGGGTATCGTTCAGAAAGTATATTTTGGTTTCTGGGCGGATGTGGACCAATGGCCTACCAAGCCGAGCAATCCTACCACGGTTGAAGAAAATGGGGAGCTTACGGGTGATGTGGTGATGAAAGCGGGCAAACGCATGTTTGAACTTTACATAACTGACGACACCGGCGAATTCAACATTGAAAGTGTTGGAGAAGTTGACGGCAAATCGTTTGTAGAGCATCTCAATTTTTTCCACCCTGGCCTTCAGAAAAAGATTCTGGGATTCATGAATGCCGCAAAAAACGACAACCTGTTTTTTATTGTGACTGATGCCGAAGGGCAAAAGTACCTGATGGGTGACGAAATGCGGCCGGCAGTTTACCAGGGATCGCCTGACGGAAACGGAACCGGCAGGGAAACTGCAGCACGTAAGGGGATGAGTGCAGAGTTCACTTACAAAACTCCGAACGTATATGTTTATACGGGTTCAGTTCCGTTGACTGAAGCTGCAAGCGCTTAATCTGAATTTGTATGTGGCGAAAGTATTTTAAACTTGTAAAGCTGGTTCCGGGGCGGGTTGATGTGCCGGGGCATGGGATAATTGATTTCAGCAGGGATGACCTTCCGGTTGACCTTTGCAAAAAGTTATATGAATCCGATTTCAGGTACCTGGAGATTACCGAACTGGGGAAAGAGGAGCTTTACGGGTTAAAGATTAATCCGCCTCAAGCAAAGCAGGAAAAAAAGCGTAATAGGAGGTACACTAAAAAAATCAATCCTAATACAGATTAACTCCTTTCTTTTTTAATTGAACTGAGAGGCCTTGCATCAGATGCAGGGCCTTTTTTTGTTAAGGAGGTTAAGGACCTTAATGAGGTTAAGGAGTTACAGAAAGCCGGTGCAGTTGAGGTGCAGCGGCTTTTTTGATGTCCTTTCGTGCCAAAATGCTGCCATATAAATTAGCAGAAAAACAGGCAGATGATTTGGTTTTTTACTCCTTTTTCTTTTAACAAGAAGCTTTTTGAAGCTTTTGACCAGTATATGAATTTAGTACCTGACCCGGAGGACTGGGTTGTGATGATGGATGGAGATACGGCATTTTTGCTGCCAAATTTCGGGCACCAGATTAAAACTTACACGGAGAAATATCCCGACACAGGGCTTTTTACCTGTTATGCGAGCAGGTGCCATTACCAATGCCAGGTTCCGACAAGTGCGAACATGAACAGTGATTCGATTTTATATCATAAAAAAATAGCGAACACGCAGTATAGTATGCTGAATGGAGAGGTAAAAGAAATTAACCGCAGGATTGCCGGGCACCTGATGGTGATGAAGAAGAAGACGTGGTTAAAAATCAGGGATGAAGTGAAAAGCACTGCCCGGGGAAAAAACATTTTGGGGGTGGACACGAAAATAAGCAATGCCATATTGAAGGCCGGCTTAAAAATACGGTTGATGCAAGGGATGTACATATTCCATTATTTGAGGATGGAGGAAGGATTTAATTATAAAAAACACCTGGAATAAATACTAAAATTACACAGGCATGGAAAATAATAAATTGGACGTTGTTTACGTACTTGGAACGGGCAGCAGCTGGAACAACAATGAGATAAGATTCAGCCTGAGAAGCATCTGCAAAAACCTGGGGAATGTGCGAAATGTAATTATTGTGGGGGAACGTCCGGAATTCCTGCAAAACATTATTCATATACCTGCAGAGGATATTTTCAACCCGAATGAAAATGCAGACGGAAATATTATAACGAAAGTACTGGCGGCCTGCAATGATGAACGGGTGTCGGAAAACTTTCTTTTTATAAACGATGACCACCTGGTGTTGAAGCCGATGAATGTTGGGGAGGTTCCGGCATTGCATAAGGGAGATATGACTACTTTTAATGACAAGTATTGGGAATTTAATTTTTGGAGAGGAAGGTTAAAGCGGACCATGGAGGTTCTGATTTCGGAGCATTACCCAACTATGCATTACGATTGTCATACACCAATTCTTTTTAATAAGCATGTATTTAAAGAAGTTGTTAGGCGGTTTAATTATGCGGAAGGAATTGGCTATACAATGAAAAGTTTGTATGGCAATCTGGTTTATAAAGCAAAAGGTGTTTTACTGACCAATGAAAAGAAAACCATTTTCAAAAATTATACTGTTGAACAGATTCATGACCGGCTTAAAGATGCAACTTTTATGAGCTTTAACGATGGCGGGTTGAACAATTCGCTGAAATGGTGGCTGATTGATAGCTTCAGCAGCAAATGCAAATTTGAGAAATATGTACCGGACGATCGGATTTTTGACCTTTACTTTTGGATGCTTCACGGTAAAAAATATAAGGAAGGGGTTGAGTTATTTGAAAAGTGGAATAAACATAAAAATCTTATAGAAATGTTTAAAAGCAAAGACAGTGAATACCTACGTAAAAAACTGAATTATAAATTAATGCAAACCATAAATGAGCTATGACAACACAACAACTCGAAGTAATAAAATGGTGGCACAGCGGAAGAAATTTCCAACATGGAGTGATGTTGCTGGCACGGTTCTGTAAAAATAAAGTACTCGTTCATACATTGATGAAGCCAGGGAAGGAAAACTTTGAGCCTGCAGTAAAAAAGCTTCAGTATGAATTGCCGAAAAGTGTGGGACTGGACTGGTTGAAGATACCGCAATTGGAGGATAAGGAGCTTAAAAAACCTAAAGACTCTAAGGAGAAAACACAGAGTACACCACTACAAAAGAAAACGGTAGAAAAGAATCAACAGGAGAAACATGTGCCGTTGGTAAGTGATAAACCATTGGACCAGTACCCGGTGATTATTCGAAGGATTAAATACCAATATTCGGATTTGTATAAGCAACGCAGCGTTAAACATAAGGCCTTACGTGAAGTTGCACCGGATAACCAGGAGGGGAACGTAGAAATAAGGGCTACATTGCTGGGCCAGATTAAGAAGATATCGGGAGATATGGATCATTTGTACCGGTTTATTGAGGAGTACGAAAAGAATGGCACGTTGCCGGCTGAGGAGATAGTTTGGCCACCGGCACCCATGCAGAAATCAAACGAACTGCCTGAAGATGCTGCGGAACTGCGAAAATTGAAGAAAAACCTTCAGAGTTCGAATACCAAGGACCGGAACCGGCTGCTTTATCAGCAGCGGACACAACTTGAACGTGAACGGCCAATGCCGAAAGGGCCAAAAAGAACAAAAATTGAGTACCGTATAAAGAAACGGGAGGAGGAGATTGAGCGCATTGATGTGAAAATAATTGAGCTGGAGAATGCTGGTTAAGCCTTCAAATATAATTGCCCGAATGAAAACGGTTCCGGAGCCAATGGAGAATAAGAAGCCTGAACCGATATCGGTTATTATTGATGAAAATGAATCGG
>OBJA01001660.1_pt1 | contig 14614 bp, 10 predicted proteins | sample 1519751 | NCBI WGS metagenome assembly OBJA01 (sample SAMEA3881238, study PRJEB22517) | soil metagenome | biome: lake sediment; feature: soda lake sediment; material: sediment, water from around vicinity | place: India | collected 2013-12-23 | depth 3 m | reverse complement strand
CAAGCGGTGGGAGCGGACTTGTTCCGTGACCGCGTGCCTTTTGCATAATGGGCCAGCGAGTTGCTTTGCCGTGCGAGGTTAAGGAGTGATCCGAAGCCGAAGCGAAAGCGAGTCCGAACAGGGCGTCGAGTACGGCGGAGCAGACCCGAAGCCGGGTGAGCTATCCATGAGCAGGTTGAAGCTCGGGTAAAACCGAGTGGAGGACCGAACCGTTGTAAGTTGAAAATTACTCGGATGACTTGTGGATAGGGGTGAAAGGCCAATCAAACTCGGTGATAGCTGGTTCTCCCCGAAATATATTGAGGTATAGCCTCGGATTAATCTTGCGGAGGTAGAGCACTGACAGGGCTAGGGGCCTCACCAGGTTACCAAACCCTATCAAACTCCGAATGCCGCACAGATGATGTCCGGGAGTCAGACGGCGGGTGCGAAGGTCCGTCGTCAAAAGGGAAACAGCCCAGATCGCCAGCTAAGGTTCCTAAATCCATGCTCAGTGGGAAAGGAGGTGGGGTTACCTAGACAGCCAGGAGGTTGGCTTAGAAGCAGCCATCCTTTAAAGAAAGCGTAATAGCTCACTGGTCTAGTGACCCTGCGCCGAAAATGTAACGGAGCTAAGCATGGTACCGAAGCTGCGGGAGTAGCTAGTCTACTCGGTAGGGGAGCGTTCTCTTCTAGGATGAAGGCGCAGGCGCAAGCCACGCTGGACGAAAGAGAAGTGATTATGCTGGCATGAGTAACGATAAAACGAGTGAGAAACTCGTTCGCCGTAAGCCCAAGGTTTCCTGGGTAAAGTTAATCTTCCCAGGGTGAGTCGGCCCCTAAGGCGAGACCGAAAGGTGTAGTCGATGGGAAACGGGTTAATATTCCCGTACTTGTGCATGTTGCGACGGGGGGACGCAGGAGGGTAGGCCATCCGGGTGTTGGACATCCCGGTGTAAGCAGGTAGGCGTGCCGCGCAGGCAAATCCGTGCGGCTTAGCCGAGATGCGATGCCGAGCCGCAAGGCGAAGTGGTCGAGCCCAGGCTGCCAAGAAAAGCCCCTAAGCTTCAGACATGTGCAAACCGTACCGCAAACCGACGCAGGTGGGCGGGTCGAATAGACCAAGGCGCTTGAGAAAACTCTGGCTAAGGAACTCGGCAAATTGACCCCGTAAGTTCGCGAGAAGGGGTGCTCCTTTAGGTGTACGTTTCACTACGGAAGCCCAAGGGAGCCGCAGAGAAATGGGGGTGGCGACTGTTTACTAAAAACACAGGTCTCTGCTAAGTCGCAAGACGATGTATAGGGACTGACGCCTGCCCAATGCCGGAAGGTTAACGGGAGGAGTCAAGGCGAAAGCCGGCAGCTCTGAACCGAAGCCCCGGTTAATGGCGGCCGTAACTATAACGGTCCTAAGGTAGCGAAATTCCTTGTCGGGTAAGTTCCGACCTGCACGAATGGCGTAACGATCCGAACGTTGTCTCAAGGGTGGGCCCGGTGAAGTTGTATTACGAGTGAAGATGCTCGTTACCCGCATAAGGACGGAAAGACCCCGTGCACCTTTACTACAGCTTGATATTGGATTTAGTAGCCTCTTGTATAGGATAGGTGGGAGACGTTGATACTGGAGCGCTAGCTTCGGTGGAGTCAACCTTGGAATACCACCCTGGTTGTTATTGAATTCTAACTTCGAACCCGTGAATCCGGGCGGAGGACAGTGTCTGGCGGGTAGTTTGACTGGGGCGGTCGCCTCCCAAAGAGTAACGGAGGCGCCCCAAGGTTCCCTCAGCATGTTTGGAAATCATGCGTAGAGTGTAAAGGCATAAGGGAGCTTGACTGCGAGACCTACAAGTCGAGCAGGTGCGAAAGCAGGGCTTAGTGATCCAGCGGTCCCGTATGGAAGGGCCGTTGCTCATCGGATAAAAGGTACGCCGGGGATAACAGGCTTATCTCCCCCAAGAGTTCACATCGACGGGGAGGTTTGGCACCTCGATGTCGGCTCGTCACATCCTGGGGCTGAAGCAGGTCCCAAGGGTTCGTCTGTTCGCCGATTAAAGTGGCACGCGAGCTGGGTTTAAAACGTCGTGAGACAGTTTGGTCCCTATCCTATGCGGGCGCAGGAGATTTGATGGAAGTTGTCCCTAGTACGAGAGGACCGGGATGAACGAACCTATGGTGTTCCGGTTGTCACGCCAGTGGCACCGCCGGGTAGCTATGTTCGGCCGGGATAAGCGCTGAAAGCATCTAAGCGCGAAGCCCCTCCAAAGATAAGATCTCCCTGGCCGAGAGGCCCTCAAGAGTCCTGGAAGACTACCAGGTTGATAGGCAGGAGGTGTAAGCATGGCGACATGTTCAGCTGACCTGTACTAATCACTCGTGAGGCTTGGTCTCTTGAACTCATAAGATCAACTTTGATCCCCGCTCATGAAGTTCGTATTGCGTTCTTGTTCACCCTTGCATTCCTGTCAAAGATTTTTTGACGCAACGCGTCATCACAATTTTTGCCGGCGGCTATAGCGACAGGGTCCCACCCGTTCCCATTCCGAACACGGAAGTTAAGCCTGTCTGCGCCCATGGTACTGCGGGGGCGACCCCGTGGGAGAGTAGGACGTCGCCGGCATAGAAATTACCGGGCATTCCGATGAGAATCGGGATGTCCGGTTTTTTTTGTTTCAGCCGAGGGGCTGCGCAACGTGAATAATCACGGGTTCTTGCCACCCCATTTGAACCTGTGCAAATATCGCAAAGCATTGGGATTGCTTCGCTATGTTCGCAAAGACGAGGTGGGCGTCTGCGTTTTTTAGGATAATAAGGCTGTGTGGAGTTTGACGTGGCTGAACCGTTCCCTCCTGCTGATGGAACGGTTCACACAAATACGCGATGAACGCAAGGGAAACGCCGATGACAAGTATGGTTATGGTCTATCTGCTGGCGGGGTTTGGCGCGTACTCACCCCCGCATATGGGGCTGGACGCATGGTTCCTTGAAGTTGAGGGGGTGTGGCACCAGTTTCAGTTGTGTGGTCCTGCGCGGTGGGATCTGGACAAACCCTGGCCGCCGCTGAACCAGCCGGACCGGCCGCCGTTGCCGGCCGTGGAACAGGGATTATGTCACTCCGTATCCAAGGATCTCATCACATGGGAAGACCGAGGCGTCATCCTTACCGCAGGTCCTCCGGGGTCATGGGACGACGGCAAGATCTATACGGGGAATGTCGTCAAGCACGGTGATACCGTTTACGTCTTCTACACGGGCATCCGAGAGTTTCCACAACCCGGCGAGATGATGGCCCAGATCGGTTTTGCCACCTCCAAGGACCTGGAGCATTGGGAGAAGTACGCGGGAAATCCCGTGCTGATACCTGACGGCATTATCTATGAATCCTTTGCCAACTGGCGCGACTGCAACTTCCTGTGGGACGAAAGCGACCGGTTCTGGCATGCCGTCATCACGGCCACCATGCGCGGAGAGGGTCCGATGGAGCAGCGGGCATGTATCGGGTTCGCCCGGTCCGCCGACCTTATACATTGGGAGCACCTGCCCCCGCTGCTGGTGATGGACCGCTACAACCTCGGTCTGGAAAATCCCTTTCTGTTCCAGGAAGGCGGCCGATGGTACACGGGCTACTCCATGTACAGCGATTTCTATCGCGCGGAATGGCTCGAAGACAACCCTGATTATCGCGCCGAGGGCGGCGTTTACTACGCCATCGCTGAAAAACGGGAAGGCCCGTACACCGTTCCCGAGAATAACCGGCTGGGGACGCAGCCCGACCCGCCCCTCTATGCCTGCCAGATTATCGTGCATCAGGGGGAGCGCCTGTTGCTGCACCGCGGCCCGGCGCGTTGGGCAACCGCCCTCCCCAAACGTGTGGCCTTCCGTGAAGACGGTTCCATGTGCCTGGCCTACTGGTCGGGCACCAACAAGGCCCGCAAGGAAAAAATCGCAGCCATGGACGCGGCGATCAACCTGGAAGACGGTGGGTCAGGCGAGAAAATGCTTGGCGACACGGATTTGGGTTGTATGTTGGAGGCCCGGGTGGATGCCGAGGCGGGCGCCGCGCTGGGCGTGGCCCTTGGCGAAACCTTTCTGTTGTCCCTGCAACCCGGCGACAGGCGGGTGGTGCTGCTCGACCCGGTCACCCGCGAGGAAAACCCCGACCGTGCAGGAACCTGGGAGCGGGATGGCGAGGCGCATTTGATACTCGTGGCGGACGGCTCGGTCATCGATGTGTATGTGAACGATGTGTGGATGTTCGCCGCAAACCGCGCCAAACCCGAGGAAACTGCGGCACGGCTTCTAGCGCTTTCCGGCGGCAGCACCGTCCGCGATATTCACCTTGATGCCCTCGATACCGGCAACCCGGTCTATACCTACGGTTTCAACTATTAGCCGATACGGCCGCGGGGCTCCGCGCAAGGATTTTGGGTAGGAGTCCGCGCAGCACGTTGCCCTTGGGTTATCGGATAGTTACAGAGGGATACGCCTGATTACCGGCGGTAAAGCCGAAGGGGTTGGTGTATGTTGTGCCGCCGGGGCCGGTGATCTCCAGCCGCGCATAGGTGCAGGTCTTGGCGAGGTCCTTGTAGGCAAGAGAGGGCCCGATATGGACCTGCTGTCCGTTGGCGATCCATTTATATCGTTCATCGGGGACCGGACCGGCATCCGTTGCGGCGGACACGGATATTGTTCCTTCTTCACGGTCATGGCGGATTGAGATGATCCTCGGCGTTTCCGCTGCATTGGCGTCGTCGGGTTCGTGGAGGCGGGTGGATGCAAAATAGTAGCGCCCGGTTTCCAGGGCTCCCCGGGCTGTTTCCAGCGTGAGCGATTCGGCAAGGGCCACGACCCAGTCCCCGCCGAGATGCTGCATGCTGTGCATATCATCCACTGCCATTCCCCAAACGGGCCGGTCCGGCATCAGGTCGGCGAGCAGCCGATCCCATAATTCCCGGTCCAGGGGATATTCACGTTCCGGGCGGGTACGGTTGTGGACTTCTATGGCTGCGAGATGCGGGTGTTGTATGAACAGCCCCTTGAACTGTTCCACTGCCGCATCGGGCACGGTCTGGGGAAACTCGCCCGGTCCAAATGCAAGGGCATGGGGCGTCCGCAGTTGTGCGCGCAACGCGGCCGGCGCGTCGATGATGGGTTTTGCGGCAAGCGTGCCAAGGGCTTCCGCGGGGAACGGGCCGTCCGGATGGGCCGCCGTTTCGGCGGCAACGTCCCCGGCAAACCGGTACTCGGCCAGCAGGCCGTGGGTTTCCGGGAGCCCCTGCGCGGCGAGGGCTTCCACCTCTTCCTTTGCAAGGGCCCGTTCCCAAAGGCGCACCGCCGCCAGCTCCCCTTGAAACGCGGTATCGCCGGTTCGGGTGTCCCGGCCTATATGGAACGCCTCCCCCTGCAGTTCGAAGGGACCGGCGAGGTCGGGCTTTTTCCCGGCCAACTGACCGTCCAGGTACAGGCGCATTTCGCCATTCTCGCGAACACCCGCGAGATGATGCCAACGCCCGTCACGGGTATCGATGCCCAGGGCATCGGCGTTGACGTTAAGGTCCACGGTCCTCCCGGCACCGCCGGGATGCACGTAGAGACGCACACGATTCTCTGTGTGTAGTTCGAGGTTAAGGGCGCCTGCGTAGTTGGGCGAAAAGTTGCCCAACAATATATTTCTGCCTGCGTCACTGGTGCGAAACCAGGCTTCAACGGCGAACTCGCCCAAGGTGAGCGATCTCAACCGGGGCGCCAGGGGCACCGACAGACTGGGCGCGGTATGGTATTCCCGCAGCCAATGCATGGCGGGATGGCACAATACGCCCATACCGCCTGCCTCGGCCAGACCCTGCAACGCGGCCCCGTGGTCGGTTTCCTCGGTGGTGTACGTGGTGAACAGGCTCAGGGTGTGGTGGTGGCGGGACAGTTCATTGCCCGGAATGGCGAGCATGCCCAATTCGAGGGGACCGCGGCCGTAGTCTGTCCATGGCCAGGTATTCAGATTATGGTCGGTAATGGCCAGCCCATGATAGCCGCGTTGGTGGTATTCATCAATAACCTGACCGGGCGTCATCCGACCGTCACTTTCCGTGGTGTGGGTGTGCAGGTTGAATTTATACTGTTCGACCATCTCCCACGCGATGTCCGCATAGGGATTGACCGCAAGCGTGGCGGCCTGGCCGGTTGCACAGACCAGCAGGCATGCAAGCGTGCCGGCGAAGCGCGTGCGCATCGCCCAAGCGTTGACATGACGTTTGTTCCCTATTTTTTCCGTGCATATTTCTGTCATGGTTCTACTCCTGTTTACGGGTATGGCATACGACCTGAACGGCCGGATTAAACAGTGGTTCGGGCACCATACCGCCCTGTGGCGGTGCAAGTCAATCCGGCAGGCGGAAACAGCGGAATATCTGTATGCGTGCGGGAGCATGTTGGTGATATACTTTCCCTGTTGTGCCCCCAATTTCATTGCGCCCGGGAATCAATACTTACTCCGGGCAACAGCCACGAATTCGATTCCGGGATGTCATGGTCATACGAGACGCTTACCAAAGGCCTATTACTTATCTGCGGATTTCCGTCACGGACAAATGTGACCTGCGTTGTGTATATTGCATGCCCGCCCAGGGGGTTCCCCATCTGCGCCATGAGGATGTGCTGACCTTCGAGGAAATCGCCCGGGTGGTGGAGGTCGCCGTGGGCATGGGCGTCACGAAAGTGCGCATTACCGGGGGCGAACCGCTGGTTCGGCGCGGGATAGTCACCCTGGTGGAGATGCTGGGGGGCATGAAAGGGATTCAGGACCTGGCGATGACCACCAATGGTCAGCGGCTTGCCGATTTTGCGGGCGCCCTCGCGGAAGCGGGACTGCACCGGGTGAATATCAGTCTGGACGCGACCGACCCCGCGCGGTATGCCGAAATCACGCGCGGCGGCGATGTCAACAATGTTTTCCGGGGCATTCGGGCGGCGGCCGCGGCCGGACTATCCCCGGTCAAAATTAATTGTGTCGTGGAAGACTCCCCCGATGAGCAGGATGCCCGCGATGTGGCCGCTTTCGGTCGCGAGGCCGGCCTGGAGGTGCGTTTCATCCGGCGAATGCACTTGTCCACCGGCGTGTTTTCACAGGTCATTGGCGGGTCCGGCGGCGACTGCGCCTGCTGCAACAGGCTGCGTCTTACCTGTAACGGCATGATACGCCCCTGCCTTTTCAGCAACCTGGCATTCAGTGTGCGCGACCTCGGCGCCGCCGAAGCCATCCGCCAGGCGGTGGCGGCCAAACCGCAATGCGGCGATACCAGCGCATCCCTGTTCAACGTGATTGGAGGTTGACCATGAGTCAGAAGCGTTCGCGCAAACCGGACGGCAGCGGCGAGACCGCGCCGGGGATGGAGTCCGCTGTCCATGACGGGGGAGACGCGCCGACGCTTTCCCACGTGGACAGCCAGGGCCGGGCGCGGATGGTGGACGTGGGGGACAAACCGGACCAGCAACGTCTTGCCCGCGCCCGGGGATGCATCCGGATGTCACAGGCGGCCTTGCGACAGGTCAAGGAAAACAAGAACAAGAAGGGGGATGTGTTGACCGTGGCCGAAATCGCCGGGATCCAGGCGGCAAAACGCACTGCGGAATGGATACCCTTGTGTCATACCCTTGTGCTGAACAGCGTCCGGGTGAAAGCCGCTATTCGGGATGACGGGGTTGAGGTCGTAAGCGAGGTGTCGAGCCGCGGGGCGACAGGGGTCGAAATGGAGGCGCTGACAGCCGTCACAGCGGCGCTCCTGACCATTTATGACATGTGCAAGGCGGCGGACAAGCACATGACGTTGGGGGATATTGTCCTGCTTGAGAAAAGGAAAGGGTGATCCCTATTCAATCCCAGGCCCCGACGTGCGGCAGCCCCTTGTTTCCACAGGCCGGATTCGTGCCGCGAAGCGGGCCCATGATATACTACCGACTCAATATCAACCACATATCCGCAATCGGATAGGATCCGCGTGAAAGACATAGAAAACAATATTCATCCCCTTCCCTTGTTGGGCATTACCCTGGGAGACACCAACGGCGTCGGTCCCGAAATTCTGGCCAAGGCCCTGGCGAATCCTTTCTGGCGGCGCCACTGCAATCTGGTGATATTCGGGGATAAGGCGATTTTGGAGGCCGAAGGCGGCGAGCTGCCCGGCATGCCGAGACTGTATGAAATCGGAAGCCTGTCCGAGATCGACCCCGGCAGCGACGCCGTACCCGTGCACCAGGCGGGGTGCATTGCGCCCTCCCATCGGCCGGGTGTGCTCGACCCGGATGCGTCCCGCTGCGCCGAAATCTGGATTGAGCGGGGGGCGCGGCTGGCCTGCGATGGGCGGATTCACGGCCTGGTAACCTGTCCGGTCAGTAAGGAAGGATTGCTGCGCGCCGGGTGCCTTTATCCCGGACATACGCCCATGCTGCAGGCGATTTCAGGGGTTGACCATTGTCACATGAGCCTTTTTCACGCGCGGATGCGAATCGTTCATGTCACCGCCCACCTTTCCATGAAAGACGCTGTTGCGGCGGTTCGGACCGACACGGTTCTTCGCGCCATTGAGGCGGGCAGTTTCATTCTGCGCCGATTGGGTTTTTCCGAACCGCGCATTGCCGTGGCCGGTCTGAATCCTCATGCCGGTGAAAGCGGCGCTTTCGGAAATGAGGAAAGCAGGGTGATCGCTCCGGCCCTCGACCGCGCCCGAGAGCAGGGTATTTCGTGCTCCGGGCCCTATGCGCCCGATACGGTGTTTCACCGCATGTATCACGGGGAATTTGATCTTGTCGTGGCCATGTATCATGACCAGGGACACATTCCCTTCAAACTCGTTGCCATGGATGAAGGCGTGCATGTGACGTTGGGGTTGCCGTTTATACGCACCTCGCCCGACCACGGCACCGCCTACGACATCGCCGGCGCCGGGAAGGCCCGGGAACACAGCCTTTGCGCAGCCATCACGCTGGCGGCGCAGTGGGCGGGACTGGTTGAATACGACGCGCGGGAATGCCCATGATGCGAAGCCATAGGTTGCACAGCATACTTTTCGCAGGCCTTCTCCTGTTCAGCGGCCTGGCTGTCGGTCAGGGCGCCGCGCGCACCTTTGCCATGCCCTCCAGAACCTTCCAGGTCGGGCCGAATCCCCACGCGCTGGCGGTTGCGGACCTGACGGACAACGGGTTGCTCGATATTGTCACGGCGGACCGGGGCGAACTGCACGACCCTCGTGAGGAGCGCCCCGCCAATGACGAATTGTCGGTGTTGTTCGCAGAGAACCCCTTTGATTATGTGCGGCGCCATCCGTCGCTCAAGACGGGATTTGCGCCCTATGCCCTTGCCATTGCCAATGTGGACGGCCTGAAATGGCCCGATATTATCGCCGTGAATTTTCTCGCCACCCGCAACCGGCATGTCTCGGTTTTCCTGAACCTGAAGGATGAAGGCGTTTTTAAACCGCTGGAATTTCGGGTTCCGGAACAGGGGCTGAACTACCACCGGCACCATGACGGCGATGGCATCCCCCTGTTTACAGTTCCCGGACTTACCTCTGTACTGGTGCGGGACCTGAACGGAAACGGCCTGCGTGACCTGGTCGCCACGGGATGGAGCAGCGATGTGATCCTGGTCATGCCCGGCCACCAGGAACAGGTGTTTGATGAACCACGGTTTATTCCGGCAAGCGGCGCGCCCCGGGCGCTGGCCCTGTCGGACCTGGACGGCGACGGCATTCTGGACATGGCCGTTGCCATGTATGCCACTTCCGAAGTCGCCCTTTTCAAGGGCGATGGCAGAGGGGGCTTTACCCCCCATACCCGTTTCAATTCGCGTGGAAATCTTCCCACCACCGTGCATCTGAGCGATATGAACAATGACGGTCGCCCGGACATTGTGGTCAGCCATGCTCATGCCGACGATACCATCGTAATTTTTTACGGCGAAGGCCCTTTTTCCTACTCCGTATCCCAGGAAATCATGCTCGGCAAGAACCGAGATGTCCTCGAGCACGAAATCCGCGATGTTGCCGTGGCGGATTTATCCGGAAACGGCCGCATGGATATAGTCGCCGCCTGCCACGCCTCCGGAAGCGTCATCGTCCTGTTCAACGAATCCGAAGGCACTTCCACCCGGCAGCAATTCCGGCGCGAAGCCTATCAGTTTAATGAAGGCCGGCCGCGCGCCCTGCGCGTGGCCGATTTTGACAATGACGGGCGGCCGGATATCGCCGTGGCGTTGTGGGAAACCAACAGCGTCGGTCTCATGCGCAATATTCGCCAGCGCCAATAAGCGCCGGTTTTCATCCGGGCGCTTTCGGCGCTGGGCCGCGCCATGGATGCCGCCCGGTAAATAGCCATGAACCTGCGGGGTTGCAAAAGAGATGGCGGAAAAACGTTTCAAAAAGCGCGTTCTGGTGTTCCCTTGCGGCACGGAAATCGGACTTGAAATACACCGCGCCCTGTGCCATTCCACGCATGTGGAACTCATGGGCGCCAACAGCATTGAACCCAATCACGGCGCCTATGTGTTCAGGAACTATTTCGCGCCGTTGCCGATGGTTTACGACCCTCTTTTCCTGCCTGAATTGTCCCGGCTTGTCCGGGAACATCTGGTGGACTTCGTCTATCCCGCCCATGATGATGTACTGCTTGCATTATCCCGTCACGCCGATGCCCTGGACTGCGAAGTTATCGGCGCGCCCAAGGCCACCTGCGAACTCTGCCGGAGCAAGGCCGCCACTTACGCGCGGTTTTCCGGGGTGCTTCCCGTGCCGCGGATCCATTCCCCCGCCGACAGCGAGGCGGTGTTTCCCCTGTTCCTGAAGCCGGACCGGGGCCAGGGATCGCGGGGCGCCAGGCAGGTGCATTCGGTCGAGGAATGGAAACTCGCCCTGCAGGGAGATCCAACCCTGATCGCGATGAATTATCTTCCCGGAACGGAATACACCGTGGATTGTTTCACGGACCGAATGGGGGCGCTGCGCTTTGCCGGGGCCCGCGAGCGCGTGCGAACCCAGGGAGGCATCAGTGTCCATGCACGTCCTGTCGATGATGCGTGTCTTGCCGATGCGGCAAGGCGCATCAACGAAGTGCTGGAATTGCGGGGCGCCTGGTTTTTTCAAATGAAGCGGGATGCGCAGGGGCGGCCCGTGCTGCTCGAGGAGGCGCCCCGGGTCAGCGGGGGCATGGGCTTGTATCGCAACCTGGGCGTGAACCTGCCGCTCCTGAGCGTGTATGACCGGGCGGGGCTGGACGTGGAAATGACCGCGATGCAGTGCGACATTGCCATGGACCGGGCGCTTATGGCGCGATTCAACCTCGGCATTACGTACGAGCATGTGTATGTTGACCTTGATGACACCCTGCTGCGTGCGACCGGGGTGGACCCGTTTCTGGCGGCCTTTCTCTTTCAATGCCGAAACAAGGGCAGAAAACTCCACTTGCTGACCCGCCATGCGGGCAATCTGACGGAAACCCTGGCGCAACACGCGCTATTGCCGCTGTTCGACACCGTCACGCTGCTTGAACCGGATACGAAGAAATCAGTTCATATGGCGGAGCGTCCGGGCATATTCATAGATGACTCGTTTGCCGAGCGCAAGGAGGTTCAGGACGCATTGGGCATCCCCGTTTTCGCCCCGGATGCCGTCGAGGCGTTGATTGACTGGCGTCGTTAATAGGGCGCATCCGCCGCTGGCGGACGCTTTCTGGAAGGAAACCGGACAAGCATGACACCTGGGACTGTTCCGAACATTGTACTCATTGGCATGCCCTGGTGTGGAAAGAGCACCACGGGCGTGTTGCTGGCCAAAGCGCTGGCCATGCCTTTTGTGGACACGGACGTGACCATCCAGGCGGCGGAAGGCCGGAAACTGCAGGACATCATCGATGGCGACGGCATAGAAGCCTTTCGAAGAATAGAGGAACGCCACCTGCTGAACCTCCATTGTCATGGCCATGTCATCGCCACCGGCGGCAGCGTTGTCTACAGCGTGCCGGCCATGGCGCACCTGAAAGAAAACGGTCGCTGTATTTACTTACATCTGCCGCTGACCAGCGTAGAGTCGCGGGCGACGAACATTGATTTCCGGGGGCTGGTGCGGGAACCCGGTCAAAGTCTTGCCGACCTCTATGCGCAGCGTGAGCCGCTCTACCGGCGTTACGCGGACGTGATTCTTGATTGTGCAGGTCTTGACCAGGAGGCGGTGCTTCATGGGCTTCTACATGCATTGGCGCCCAACTAATATCTGCATATCATATTTAGGGAAATATTATACAATTTGTAAGAGGTTTAATCTCTATAAAATAAATAAGATAGTCTCATTCATCCTTCCATCCCTTGACATTTTCGTGATTTTGAGGTAAAGTGTAGGTGAAAGGGTCTTTATTGATTGGGTATCTGGGGAAATCTTGGACACAAGGTCATGAGAGGGTAATACGTTGCAGCGCACGAGATTCAGGGTGGGGCGATAACGAGCTGTCAACTTGAGAGGTAAACGGCTTGGCAGTGCAGGTGGCACTGTTGCGCATCGCCAGTTTGCAGCCGCTATGGTCAAACCAGGCTTGTTCATATGGGCATGATATATGCCAAACAGGTTAAGGAGATGCACTCATGAGGCAGACAGCACGAGAAAACGACGGCAGCGTATCTGATTGGAGGAGGTTCGCGGCACTCATTGCCATGATGGTTATACTCCTTCCATGTGTGGCGCAGGGGGCCACCTATATTGTTGACCCTACAAATGCTCCGGGGACCACCCATACCACTTTCGAAGCGGCTGTGAACGCCGCCAACCTGAATCCGGGGCACGATATCATCGAATTACGGGGGACCTATTTCACGGCGAACCTCAATCCAGTGGAACTTTGGGATACGGTCACCATCCGGCCACATTCGAGCATATCCTCGCCCATCGTTATTGAAAAGCAGACCGCAACGGGTCAAGTGCTTCGCAACCGCGCCTATTCGGGCGCCAATATCGTTCAGGGAACGGTCGAAGCGCCGATTATCCTGCGGCAGACCGGGTCTACCGCCCCGGTGATCAATACGGGGCCGGATGTTGACTCGGAGGCCAATTGGGTTTTGGAGCATGTGGTGCTGGAACGGAACACATCGGCAGTCGGCGCATGGCTCAATTTCAACAGTATGAACCCCCAGCCACACCTGCTCAATCATGTTTCGTTTACAGGGGGCGGGGCGGGCAATACCCAGGCCGTTGTATTAATCGGTTCGGCTTGGAGTTCGCCTGCCAACATTCCCGTCATTATGAGCAACTGTGATTTCTCGGGCGCCCTTACTTCGGGCGCGCGGTTCGCGCTTTCTTATGTCAACCTGACGGTCACGAATTCCAATGTGTCCGCGCCGGTGGCAACCACCCCCGATTCTGTCGGACTGACGTTGCAGGGCCCGTTGACACTGCTGTCCGGACAGGTGTTTCGCTTTGAGGATTGCACCTTCCGTTCGGGCAACAGCAGGCTGGTTACGGGGATCGTTTCTCCGGTGACCATAGAAGTGTTTAGACCGATATTCGCTGGACGGTGCGGTGATACCGTATTTGACCTGACTGCCCACCCGGGTTCCACGCTTACAGTGAGCGGCAGCCTGAACAATGGCGACCCGCAGCCAGCCGGCGCCAAGAGCAGCATTGACGGACCCTTTGCCGGTCCGACGCCAAGTGAACTGTTTGCGAGCGCCCGGGGCGGTCGGATCCAGTTTTCCGACCTGGTTGGTGTCACGAGCGGGGCGAGCGGATTGGTGGCGACAACGGCCGCAAGCCTTCAGGGGGCCTTGAGACTGTACATGGACCGATGCGAATGGGCCGGCAGATCGGGCCTGGTAACCAACAACTCAACTGACGGGGATTTTCCCGTCAATCTGGATGCGGTGAACACCATTTGGCGGAGCGGCGGGGGAATCAACACGTACTTGAATATGCAGGGGGCAAACACGGTTCCCAACACGCTTAACTTTACCCATTGCACGCTTACCGGAGGCATCAGCGGATATCTAATCACCGCCGGGGCCGGGGACGTGGTTGCGGCCCAGGGCACGATTTTTGATTCCTCTCTTGCCGGCCTAGGCGCGCGCAATGGGGCGCTTAGCGCCTTGGGCACGATTCCCAATCTGGCCTGGCGGGTGGCGGGTGGAACGGGATTTTCCAGTGTTCCCCCAGGTACCATCAATCAGCATCCGCAGCTTTCCGGCGCCGGTCGTTTGACGGCGAACAGCCTGCCCGCGCTGGCAGCGGCAACGACATCGTCGATTGTCTACGATATTGAAGGTGATTTGCGCCCGCTCCCATCGGGCTCCACGAGGGATATAGGCGCCGATGAGGCTGCCTTCACGCCGAGCGTGGCTCCCTGGCCCACGGCGTCCGACATTACCTATGGCGAATCGCTCAGTGCGTCCACGCTTAGCGGCGGCTCCGCCTCGACGCCCGGCACATTTGTGTTCACGGACCCCTCCGAAGTCCCCAACGCAGGCGTTTACTCCGCCAGCGTGACCTTTATGCCGGCCAATGGATCGTTCTATCCGGTAATCGGGAGTGTTGATGTCACGGTTTTGAAGGCAACGCCCGTCATCACAACGCCTCCGATGGCGTCTGATATTACCTATGGCCAGTCGCTCGCG
>OBJA01001659.1_pt1 | contig 14628 bp, 11 predicted proteins | sample 1519751 | NCBI WGS metagenome assembly OBJA01 (sample SAMEA3881238, study PRJEB22517) | soil metagenome | biome: lake sediment; feature: soda lake sediment; material: sediment, water from around vicinity | place: India | collected 2013-12-23 | depth 3 m | reverse complement strand
CACACTGGCGCGCCAACTTTTTTGGTACTTACCATGTGACGGATGCCTGGGATGTCTCCCTGTCCGGCCGTTATACCAGCGATTCCTATAACGATCCTGATAACAGGGATTATAAGAACAACGTATTTGGTGCCCAGAGCGATTTCTTCTTCATGGATTTCAAGACCAGCTACCGATACCGGTTCAATAACGGGCTGAAAAGCCGGTTTTCATTCGGTATCAGCAATCTCAACAACGACAAGGCCTGGGTATTCCACCCCTATCCGCAGCGTACCTATCTGCTCGAAGCTGCGTTCAGTTATTGAAGTGTAAACAGTCAGAAGTCCGGCCATCATTGATTGATGGTGCGGACTTTGCTGTCATTCTATCTGCTCGTGTTAAGCCGAAGTAACAGAACAGCCTGCTAAAATAGGTATTGAAGCAAAATACCTCGGTCTGTCTGGTTTCAGGCAAGTGCCGGTTCCCGGTGTGAATAACATTCAAAGATATCAATCATGACAGCACGGCAGCAGGTACAGAATTTACTGGATTTTATCGACCAGAGTCCCAGTCCGTGGCATGTGGTGGCTTCGATCGAAACAGCACTCAGGGAATTTCAGTTTATCCGGCTGGAAGAAACAGATAAGTGGGTATTGCAGGCGGGTGGCCGATACTATGTGGTACGGGATGATTCATCCATCATTTTGTTTGTCCTAGGAAGCAAGGCGCTCGCCGAATCAGGTTTCAGGATTATCGGGGCGCATACTGATTCACCCGGGTTGCGGATCAAGCCAAATGCAGCAACTGCAAGTGATGGGATTGTCCGGCTCGGGGTAGAGGTTTATGGTGGCCCCATTCTTGCGACTTTTACCGACCGTGATCTGAGTCTGGCCGGGCGAATCAGTTATATTGATGATTGTGGGCAGCTTGTACACAGGTTGGTGCGCTTTGACCAGCCCCTGCTGCGTTTGCCGAATCTGGCGATTCACATGAATCGGGGTGTCAATGAAAATGGGCTGAAACTGCATAAACAGAACGAATTACCGCTGTTGTTTGCACAACTGGCCGACGATCAGTTGCCACAGCTTTATTTTCTGACACTGCTGGAACAGGTGGCCGGTATCAACGCTTCCCAAATCCTGTCCTGGGATCTGGCGGTCTACGATACTCAGAAAGGAGTATTCTGGGGAGCTGATCAGGCATTTTACGCCAACAGTCAGATTGATAACCTGGCCAGTTGCCATGCCGGGCTGCAGGCGGTGCTGGACGATGCCATTCTGAACCATGCTGAAAGTACGTTGGTATGTGCATTCTTCGACCATGAAGAAATCGGCAGCGGAAGTCATATTGGTGCTGGAGGCAGTTTCCTGTCCGATGTACTGCAGCGGATCAGCTTTGCAACCTCATCGGATACCGAGAACGCTGCACGCGCCCTGGCTCGGAGCTTCCTGATCAGTGCTGATATGGCACATGCCTATCATCCCAATTTTCCTTCATCCTACGATGCGGATCATAAAGTCTTCGTAAATCAGGGTCCGGTCATCAAATTCAACGCAAATCACCGCTATAGCTCAGAAAGTATTTCTGCCGCGCATTTTATGCGCTGGTGTGAAGCAGCTGACGTACCTTACCAGCGTTATTCACACCGCTGTGATCTGCCTTGCGGCAGTACTATCGGGCCGATTGCTTCGGCAAAGCTCGGTATACGCAGTATCGATGTCGGTTGCCCGATGTGGGCGATGCACAGTATCCGGGAAAGTGCCGGTGTCCAGGATCATGAATATATCATCAAAGTACTGAAGCAGTTTTTTAGCACACCTGTTTAAATCTGAAGTACAACGGTAAACCAAAAACTCTTTCGTTTCCGATTTCTATTTGCGGAACATAACGCTGAATTAACCCGTTATCCGTCTTTTCCGCTTCCAGGTGCGACAATTTGTCGCATTGTGATGTCATTCTGCCGGGCTTAAGATTGGCAGTTTACAGTAATTGCCAATACTAATAATTCCAGAGGAAAGAAAATGAAGGGAAAAAGGGTTAAACAAGCTGGGCTTTATGACTCATCGGGTGGGGAAATCACCGCCCGGAAGCCGCTTGTCATTGTACTGGCAGGTATGTTGGCAGCTATGGCAACGCCATTGGTGCAAGCTCATGAGGTTGATGAACCAGTACAGCTTGAAACAATAAAAGTGACTACATCTAAGGATGATTTACCCCTTACCGTGCCGAGTCTGCCGGAAGTGCAACAGAAAATGCGCCAGATTCCGGGTGGTGCTAACGTGATTGACAGCGAATCTTATGCCACCGGTCGTGCCTCGACGTTGCAGGATGCATTGGGTTATTCACCGGGGGTGTTCGTTCAGCCTCGTTTTGGTGCTGAAGAAGCACGCCTGTCGATTCGTGGTTCCGGTATTCAGCGTACTTTCCATATGCGTGGTATCAAGCTGTTGCAGGATGGTTCTCGTCTGAATCTGGCTGATGGTGGTGCGGATTTTCAGGCAATCGAGCCGCTGGCAGCACGCTATATTGAGGTTTATCGAGGTGGCAATGCGTTGCAGTTCGGATCGACCACACTGGGCGGAGCAATCAATTATGTGACGCCTACCGGTTACGATGCCGAGCGTTTCCGGGCACGTGGCGAAGCGGGTAGTTTCGGCTATAACCGTCTGATGCTTTCTTCCGGCGGAGTGCATGGCTCGCTGGATTATTTTGCCAGTGTGTCCCGCTACAGCCAGGATGGGTTTCGTGACTGGTCAGAGCAGGAAAACTGGCGCATGTTCAGTAATGTGGGTTATCGCGTTAACTCCGATCTGGAAACCCGTTTTTATCTCACTTATACCAAAACTGATTCACAATTGCCGGGTAACCTGACTAAGGCACAGTTGAGAGCCAATCCCAAACAAGCGAATGCGGTTAGTCTGGCTGGTCGGCAGAAGCGGGATTTTGATCTGATCCGGGTGGCTAACCGCACTGTGCTTAAGCTGGGAAATAGCCAGCAACTGGAATTCTCCGCATTCTATTCACACAAGAAGTTGTGGCATCCGATCTTTCAGGTGCTGGATCAGCCATCGCATGATTATGGCCTGGGGTTGCGCTATATAAATGAGATGCCGATTGCTGGCTGGCGCAACCGTTTTGTAGTTGGTTTCGAGCCGAGCTGGGGCACTGTCATGGATAACCGTTTCGTCAATATTGGTGGCAGAGCGGGTGCACGTACAGCCAAGTTTGATCAGAGTGCCAGCACTTATGACGTTTATGCGGAAGATCAGCTGTACGTATTGCCAGAACTCTCACTGGTTGTGGGTGCGCAGTACAGTTATACGACACGTAAACAAAAGGATCTGTTTGGGGCAGGCGCCCAAGATAGAAGCAAGAACTACCAGCGCTTCATTCCCAAAGCAGGATTGATTTATGAGTTGAATCCGCATATTCAGTTCTTCAGTAATGTCAGTACCAGTTTTGAGCCTCCCAGTTTTTCCGAACTGACTGCCGGGCCGGTGCAAGCACCGGTATTTGCCAAAGCTCAGCGTGCGATCACATTTGAAGTTGGCAGCCGGGGTCACTTCGGTATAGCCGAATGGGATGTGGCGCTGTATCGGGCGCATGTACGTAATGAGTTGCTTGCCCGGGTGGATCCTATCACCAGTTCTCCACTGGGTACGGTCAATGCGGATAAAACAGTGCATCAGGGGGTTGAACTGGGTCTAGATGTAGAATTGGCAAAGATGTTTTATCTGCGCCAGATGTATCTGTTCAATGATTTCAAATTCGATGGGGATGCTTCTTTCGGTAATAATCAGTTAGCCGGCATTCCACGTCATTTCTACAAAGCGGAACTGACTTACCGTCATGCTGATGGCTACTACGCTGGTCCGAATGTAGAATGGTCACCACAGAAATATTATGTGGACCATGCCAATACGGTATATGCCAATTCCTATGCGCTGCTGGGTTTCAAAATCGGCAAACGGAGCAAAAGTGGATTTGCCTGGTTTGCCGAAGCACGCAACCTGACCAATCGCAAGTACGCAGCCACTACGGGGGTGATTGATAATGCCAGAGGTATCGATCAGGCACAATTCCTGCCGGGAGATGGGCGCTCTTTCTTCGCGGGTCTCGAATATCGGATGTAGAAATAATGATGGGAGTGATGAGTTCATAAACAAGCCATCTTCAGGTTTGATTGGCGATTAACTTCAAGGGATCGACGATGTCAGTAAAACATTTCATTACAGCTGTTTCACTTGCTGTGGTTTCCACAGTGATTCCCCTGACCGTGACTGCTGAACAACATGCGCATGATGCTAAATCAGCAAAGTCCGGCCATGATATGAATAAAATGTGGGCGGAAATGCGCACAAAAGCAGTCGGCATGGCTGTTTCCGTAGCGGCTGATGAAAAAGGGAAATTATGGCTGGTACGTATGCAGGATGGCCATATCCGGGTAAGTCATTCGGAAGATGGCGGCAAGCATTTTTCTGAAGGTGTAACGGTAAACCCGCAACCTGAAGCGATTCTCGCAGAAAACCAGAACCGGCCGAAGATCGCGGTGCGCAACGGGGTGATCGCCGTAACCTGGGTACAGGCGCTGCCGAAGGTATTTACCGGGAATATTCGTTTTGCCCGTTCTGTTGATGGTGGCCGTACTTTTTCCGAGCCGGTAACCGTGAACGATGATCAGGGCGAAATCAGCCATGGTTTCAGCGCATTGACACTGGATGACAATGGCCGGGTGACATTGACCTGGTTCGACGGACGTGAACGTGATGCGGCTGACAAGGTCGGGCAGAAGTATGTTGGCACCACCGTTTACTATGCAATGTCGGAAGATGGCGGGGCGAGTTTTTCTGCGAATCGCAAACTGGCCGATCATGCCTGTGAATGCTGCAGAATCGGCATGACACTCGATCCGGATAAGGTACCGGTTGTGTTCTGGCGGCATGTGTTCGAGGGCAGCATGCGTGATTTCGCGCTGGCACGGCTGGATTCGCAACCCAGGGTGTTGCGGGCCAGTGAGGATGGTTGGGAAATCAATGCCTGTCCTCATCATGGCGGCGACATTGCAGTGGATGAAGCCGGTAGCCGCCATCTGGCGTGGTTTACCGGGAATCCGCAGAATCCCGGATTGTTTTACCGGCGTGCTGACGGTGAGAATATGACCGCACCGCACGCATTTGGTGACCTTGATTTTCAGCCGGGTTACCCAGCTGTATTTGCGCACGGAAAGAAGGTTTATCTGGTCTGGCGCGAATTTGATGGCAATAATTATCAATTGATGGCCTCCGTTTCGGCTGATCGTGGCGATACCTGGTCAGCAGCTCGTGCTGTGGCAACGACCGGTGGTGCAGCCGACCTGCCAGTATTTGTAGTCGGTGCACAGAAACCACTCGTCGTGTGGAACAGTGCCAGAGATGGAGTGCGCTTCTTTAATGCAGAAGGGGATTTATGATGCGTCGTTTACTGTTTATCTGGTTGTTGACGATAGCCGGTGTTGCATCGGCGACTGAAGGCGTGCGTCCGTTTGTACTCGGAAGTATGGCGCAGATTCAGGAAGAGCATGCAGGCAAGCCGTTCGTACTGTTCCTCTGGTCGCTGACATGTACTTACTGTCCAACTGAACTGAAAATGCTGGGTGAATTCAAGCAGCAGCATCCTGATGTGAATCTGGTGCTGATTGCGGCAGATACGCCGGATGATGAGCCAGAGATCGTTTCTCATCTGGCGGACTATGGGCTGAACAAGACCGAGCGGTGGGTGTTTGCCGAGGATATGCCGGAACGCCTGCGTTTCGAGATCGATCGGCGCTGGTATGGCGAGGTGCCGCGTACCTATTTTTATGACCAGAGCCATCAGCGTGAGGCCAAGACCGGTCTGGTCGGCCAGGAATATGTCAAGAGCTGGCTGGCGCGTGTTGGTGTGAATGCTTCATCCGCAAGCAAGTGACCTTCCAGATTTCCTCTGAGAATAACTTGTTTCCACATTTATTCAGGCAGATCGAACACTCGTTCAAACTGATCTGCCTCCACTCAGTCGGTAGATAAAGAATATCTGCGGCTGGCTTATCTTTTTCTATCAGGCAAAAAATTATATCTGTTTGCTACTGCACAGGAACATATGAGCAACCCGTGAGGCATGGTCGAGCCGAATGATCAACCCCGGCAGTAACAGCTTGCTCTTTAGGGTTCATGCTTGTAATCTTTTTAACAGAATTGATCCTGCTCTTGTTGTGAGCAGGTGGTATTTGCCCTGAAATCTGATCATGCGGGAGGTGTCTTGAGCAATCCATTCATCGTAAGAAAGGCTGCAGTACTGGGGGCGGGAGTCATGGGTGCGCAAATTGCCGCGCATCTGGTCAATGCCGGCATAGAGACTTTACTGTTCGAACTGCCAGCCGAATCCGAGAATCCCGATGCTAACGTACTGAAGGCGATCGAGAAACTGAAGAAGCAGGAACCTGCACCCTTATCGGTGATCGATCGGGCAAACTGTATTGAACCGGCTAATTACGAGCAGCATCTGGAAAAACTGAGGGATTGTGATCTTGTGATCGAAGCAATCGCCGAACGGCTGGAGCTGAAATCGGAGCTGTACGAGAAAATTGCTACTTATCTGCATGAGCAGGCGATTCTAGCCAGTAATACTTCCGGTCTTTCCATCAATCAGCTGGCCTCGGTCATTCCTGAAGCCTTGCAACCACGTTTCTGCGGTATCCATTTTTTCAATCCACCTCGTTACATGTATCTGGTGGAGCTGATCCCGAGCGCGCAAAGCGATGCAACTGTACTCGATGCACTGGAGAGCTTTTTGGTGACCAGTCTGGGTAAAGGAGTCATTCGCGCCAAAGATACCCCCAATTTTATCGCCAACCGGATTGGGGTTTTTTCCATGCTGGCGACCATGCATCATGCCCGGCAATTCGGCCTGGCATTCGATCTGGTGGATAAACTCACCGGTGTACTGATCGGTCGGCCGAAAAGTGCAACATTCCGTACTGCTGACCTGGTCGGGCTGGATGTGTTGGCGCATGTCGTGCAAACCATGCAGAACGGCCTGACAGAGGATCCCTGGCATGCTTACTATGCCATTCCCGACTGGCTGCAGAAACTGATCGATCGCGGTGCGCTCGGGCAGAAGAGTGGCAAAGGGGTATATCAGAAACAGGGTAAGGATATCCATGTATTGAATCCGGCCACAGATACCTATGAGCCAGCACAGAGTGAAGTAGACAGTGAAATCGAGGCACTGCTGAAACAGAAAGATCCTGTAGCCTGGTTTACTGCGTTGCATGACCACCCGCACCCACAGGCTCAATTCCTGTGGGCGATTCACCGGGATCTGTTTCATTACTGTGCGGTACATCTTGCAGCGATCGCCGATAATGCGCGTGATCTCGACCTGGCGATACGCTGGGGATTCGGCTGGGAACGGGGGCCTTTCGAGATATGGCAGGCAGCAGGGTGGAATACGGTTACCGCCTGGATAGAGGCGGATATCGCTGCCGGCAAGGCCATGGCTGAAATACCCTTGCCAGCTTGGGTGCAGACAGTCGGCCAAGGCGTTGTTCAGGGAGTACATGCGCAGGAAGGTTCTTATGCTCCGGTGACGGAAAGCTGGCAACCGCGCTCGCAGTTGCCAGTGTACCGGCGTCAGCTTTTTCCCGACAGACTGGTGGGTGAGGAAATCGTTTATGGTGAAACGGTTTTTGAAACGGATGCATTACGCATGTGGCATACCGGTGATCAGGTCGCTATCGTCAGTTTCAAGACCAGAAAACACACGATTGACAATATGGTGCTGCAAGGAATGCAGCAGGCCATTACCGAAGCTGAACACCATTTTCGTGCACTGGTGATCTGGCAGACCGAATCGCCGTTTTCACTGGGTGCCAACCTGAAAAAGGCAACCGAGCGGCCCAAAACTGAAGCACCACCAGCACCACCTGCTCCTCCTTCAGCATTCGAGAAATTCATTAAACAGATCAGAGGGGCTACTCAGTCGGCCATTCTGCAGGCAGCTCGCAGTCTGGATGTGGCCGATATGCTGATGGCCAGCAAGTTGGCTGAAGTGGAGGGGATGATTGCGCATTTTCAGCAGGTTTCACAAAATCTCCGCTACAGCCTGATACCCACCGTTGCTGCTGTCGATGGACTGGCGTTGGGGGGCGGATGTGAGTTTGTCATGCACAGTGATCGTGCGGTGACGACGATGGAAAGTTATATTGGTCTGGTTGAGGCGGGGGTAGGATTGCTGCCGGCCGGGGGAGGATGCAAGGAGTTTGCTTTGCGTGCTGCGCGTAATGCCGTTGATGGTGATCCTTTTCCTTATCTGAAACATTATTTTCAGACGGTGGCAATGGCGCAAATGGCGAAGAGTGCGGAACAGGCAAAGGAATTGCACTATCTGAAACCTGCTGATGTGATTGTCATGAATCGTCTCGAATTGCTGTATGTTGCCAAGGTCCAGGCGCTTGCACTGGCTGAGGCAGGTTACCGTCCCCCGTTGCGTCCGCGTGAGATTGTGGCAGCAGGCGCTACGGGAATCGCGACAATCAAAAGTACACTGGTCAATATGCTGGAAGGTGGATTTATTTCCGAACATGATTATCTGATTGGCAGCAAGATTGCGCATGTCATGTGCGGTGGCGATATTGTTGCTGGGAGCCGGGTGGATGAGGAATGGCTGCTGAAACTGGAGCGGACCGCCTTCATTGAATTGCTGGCAACCGAGAAAACCCAGGATCGTATTGCGCATACTTTGAAAACCGGCAAACCGCTGCGGAACTGAGTGGAATGATTAGGAATCGCGGAAGATGGACGCAATGAAACAAAAATTCAAGGATGGAAGGAGAAGCTCATGACCAGACAAGTGCAGGATGCTTATATCGTAGCTGCCACACGTTCTCCGGTAGGCAAGGCGCCACGGGGCATGTTCAAGAATGTGCGGCCGGATGATTTGCTGGTGCATGTGCTGCAGGCAGTGTTGAAACAGTGTGAGGAGCTCGATCCCGCGGCAATCGAGGATGTGATCGTCGGTTGTGCCATGCCGGAAGCGGAGCAGGGGATCAATGTTGCACGTGTGGCGTTGTTGCTGGCCGGTTTGCCAGTCAATGTGCCGGGGGTGACGATCAACCGGTTTTGTGCTTCTGGCCTGCAGGCAGTTGCGATGGCGGCCGACCGGATCCGGCTGGGAGAAGCGGATGTCATTATTGCCGGCGGGACCGAGAGCATGAGTATGGTGCCGATGATGGGTAACAAGGTCGCGATGAATCCGGCGCTGTTCAAACCTGGCAGTGAGCAGGTGGCCATTGCCTACGGCATGGGAATTACTGCGGAGAAAGTGGCGGAACAATGGAAAGTCAGCCGGGAGGAACAGGATGCATTCGCCTTGGAAAGCCATCACCGCGCAATTCGCGCCATCGAGCGGGGTGAATTCAGAGATGAGATTTCACCTTACCCCGTTCAGGAAAACCGGCCGGATCTGAATACGCATGAAATCCACGATACAGCCATTGTCCGGGATACCGACGAAGGCCCCCGGGCAGATACCAGCGCGGAAGTACTTGCCCGATTACGTCCGGTATTTGCCGCCCGGGGATCTGTAACTGCTGGCAATAGCTCACAGATGTCGGATGGAGCAGGCGCGGTGGTAGTGGTGAGCGAGGCAGCATTGCAGCGTTTCAATCTGACGCCGATCGGGCGATTCATTGGTTATACAGTGGCGGGTGTGCCGCCGGAAATTATGGGAATAGGTCCCCTTAAGGCGATTCCCAAAGTGCTGGAACAGACCGGGATCCAACAGGATACACTCGACTGGATCGAATTGAACGAAGCATTTGCTGCCCAAAGCCTGGCGGTAATTAATGATCTTGGATTGGATCGGGCGAAAGTCAACCCACTGGGAGGGGCAATTGCGCTGGGGCATCCGCTGGGCGCAACCGGTGCCATTCGCGTGGCTACTTTGCTCAATGGCCTGCGTCGTCACAAACTCAAATATGGGATGGTTACCATGTGCGTCGGCGGCGGAATGGGAGCTGCTGGTGTGTTTGAAGCGCTGTAATACACTCTTCAAAACCGGGCGCTCGCCCGGTTTCCCTTCAATTAGCAGGTTGGTACTGCAGCCTGCCTGTGAACACCTGTTCATCATTGACAGAATAAGTGGCTTCTCCCTGATGCTCCCACCACTCATTCATTCCTGAAACATAACGTGCACCTGAGGCGGAAACCGCAAGATTGAGAATTTCCGTTCTACCATCCGGAAAGGTAAGCGTAACCGTGTCATCATCCCGATAAATCGCCTGTACTACCTTCCCGGAATCGGAAACAAAGACCACTGAGCTGATGACTGAAACCGCGGGGTTGAGAGTAGATAACGGAGTGCAGGATATTAGGGTCACAAGTAATGAGAAGAGAATAAGAAATTTTAGAAATCGTCTCATATGATTACTTGGTATCGGGATCATTGTTATCTAGGTATGATCGGATACTCAAATTGAGCGATTGTTTATGTGTCTAGCTATAAATTCTTTATAGTTCGGGTTATTTTTCATATGTCCATGGTTAGGCTGTGCCGCATGGCAACCGATACAAAGGACAGCAAGATTACTTCTGTCATTGTCGTGCTTCAGGCCGTTTATATGGTGAACATGGAGCCATTCTTTTTTTGATGGTACGGAAAAGTTACTTCCACAGCTTTGGCAAGTCCAGCCTGAGTCTTCCCTAAGTTTTTGACTTATCTTTGTGAAATCATCTGTATATATGTTTAGTGGGGCGGTGAGCGATGTATTTTCAGGAAGTCTAGAATGAAGAGATTTTGGATATTGTTCAAAGAAGTTGTCTATCTTGAATTGTTTCACAATTTTGTGTCTTTTTAGCTGCGGCCATGACATTATGAAACCATTGAAAGTAAGAAAATCTAGACAATTTTGACAAATATCTAATTTGGAGAGTTTAGAATTGATATTTTGGCCTTGAATGAGGTTCAGATTAAAATGCCCATCGGTTCTTGTTGAGATGACATATCGTTCGAACCGATTATTTTCCCGCATCTGCCGAAGGGTTTTGCAGTTTGCCAAGTGGAATCTGGGTTGGATTTCTTTTTTGCCCATGATGGAAATATCTCTAATATAGAGAATAACACGGCTGTCTTTATAAGCTAACGTTCCATCAGAAAGTATAGCTAGATCATCGATAGATATATCGAGGCCATCTTGGGAAGTGAGTTTTTCCAGTTCCAGCTTGGTTAAGCGAGCAGGGTCAATTGACACAGCTAAGTTACCATAAACATCTTGTGGAATTCCCATTTTTGTTTTAATGAGATTCAACGGTTGGAATTCAAAGAAATCCGGTAATTTCATTATTGTGCTGTTTTGAGAATTTCTGAAATACGGGCATCTGCGTTTGTTCTAACTTTAAATTCGACACGTTGGGAACCTTCTTTATTTTCGGTTCCGTCTGCATGGTAAATAAGCTTTGAAGAAGATAGTCCGTTTGCGGTCAAATGTGTTTTGAGCCAAGGCTGTTGTTCTTGTATTTGGGGTAGCATGAGTACATGTTGCAAAGTACTTCGAGTTCTGGATTGTGACAATGCCATATTCAGAAAATAGGCTTCATCGGGGCTTATACCATTGTTCCAAATACTTGAAGTATGGCCCTCGATTCTGATTTCCTCAATTGAGTTTCTGTACTTATCGGTACCAAGAATTTGGACATAACGTGGGAAAAAATCATTCAAGATTCGAATAAACTTAGGTTTTAAGTTATCTTTTCCTATATCAAACAGCACACGGGGTTCTTTGAAGCGGAAGGTTAAATCCTGATCCAGTTCAGCTCCCCAATCAGCCAAATCTTTCTCAAATTCAGAATATAAGTCCTGGTAAAGTTTGGCCCTCATCTCATCGTAGACAAGGGCAATATCTTTTACTTTTTTTGCATCGTTCTCAACCTTGACCATGAAAATAATGGCAATCAGCATGAACATCATCATCAATCCTGTCATTAAATCTGCCAGAGGTATCCAGTGATCTTCCTTGGCAGAGTTGGTGATGTTGTTTTGCTGAGTAAAAACCCTACGAAATGTCATGATGATTGCTTAGCTAAATGAACAATGTCCCTGAGCCTATCAGTGAGGGGGCCATAATCATCAACAAATTTTTCCGATAATGCGGCTAGCTGTCGGCCTAAGCTTTCAAGAGATTTTTTTAATTCTTCTGTTAGAGCAGCATCTAAAGCAGAGATCTGTTTATTAGTTTTTTCTGCCATATCTCCTAAATGGTTATTGAATTCTTGATTAATCCTGGAGAAATCCTGCCCAACATTTTCAATCGAAGTTTTGATTAGCTGGGAGTTTTTTGTAAGTGCTTCTCCCACTACTTGCTGGTTGGCAGTGACCGATCTTGTAAGTTGCTCAGTTAGTTCCAATATTTTCTTTTCTACTTTAGGCAGGCTACCAGAAGCTGATTTGAGTAAACCAGCCAAAGATCCCAGCATGTTGGTTAATTGTTGCTTTTGAGTTTCCAGGGCAGTTAAGAGGTTTGCCAGATCAGTAGAAATTGCTGTAAAGCGTTCTGCTTCAGAAACCAATTTCTGATAATTATCTGAAGCTATTTCCATTGAATCCACAATTTTTTTATGTCGTTCAGTCGCAGCTTCAATATGGGCTTTGTATTGGCTTTGCCAGATTAGAAGCTTTCCTACAGCCTCATTGAGTTGTTTGAAATTATCTCCAAACTGTTCTGTCAATCTGGAATTGAAATCTTTGATAACGTCTCGTAAAGCTTCGGCCAAGGTCTTAGATCCCATCTCCGAGAGCATTAGCAGGGCTTCTCGCTGTGCATTTTTTAAAGCGTCAAGGCGATCATTAGTATCTTGCCTCATCAATTTCAATTGAGAAACCAGTGTTGAATCGTCATTACCGATTATGGCTTGCTGAATACCTTGCAATAATTTTACAAGGTCAGCAGAAGTAACTTCTACTTCAGTACCGGGCTCGATGATTTCTTGCTTTATACCTATAAAAAAATGACGAAATTTAATAGTTAACGCACCGCCTACACCAAAGACAGAAGCCCAAAAAGCTGTTTTTAACCCATCTAATAATGCAGGGATACTGGCTTGAATATTGGTTGTATCGAAATCAGTTAGGCCGAGGGCAATACCAAAGAAAGTAGCAAAGATTCCTGTGGTTGTGAGAATTGTAGGGCCATAGATCAAAGTTTTATCATCGTATCTGATATGAAAATATAGGATCAGAATTGATATGATCCCAAGAAGTAATTGTGTATGGATGGGTAGTGCAGTAAAAAATGACATGGCTCAGAAAAATTGAAAATAGTTTTCTTGGTTAAGTAAACAGCTTATTCGGCGGAAATTTTAGATTTCTCCACTCCAATCATTCCTGTTGGATCTTGGTGATTGCTTTAATTAGAGCTGTCTTTTAGGGGGAGTGCCTACAATTGATTGAACATGATCTTTTTCGTCATACGTAATGGTGATCTGCCTTTTATGTCCTTGCGTTGCTTCTATGGGCGTACCGACAACTTCCCAGAGTCCAAGGGTGAGAACATCCATTACTCCATGCCCGATGGCTCGCCCAGCACTTGTTTCATTACCAATTTCATATTCGTAAATATCCTGTCGCTCTCCATCTTTCAGTGTTGTTGTGGTAACGGGGTATCCAAGATGTAATTCTATTTCTCCACGTGTGGCACCAACTTTAATTGCTCCGAGGTTGGGTTCGTGTTTTCCGGATAAAGCCATCCCGACCGAGCACCCGGACAAAATGGTTAAGGTGGTAACAATTAGGAATGTATTAACTTTTTTCATCGATACACCTTCTTTTAGAATTTGGTATCACTTTTTAACGGTGTTCTTTCGTCTGAATTGAGGAAAAAAGGAAATAGGTGGGAGGAATATGTAATAAATGCTGTTTTAATCGAGAGATAGCAAGGTTTTAATGCCACTTGAAAGCAGATCATAATTTCAGATAATGGTGATGTTTGACGTTCATACTGTCTGTATTCCAATTATTGGTTGTGACAAGCTGCCAAACCCTCTTTTTTATAAAGAAACCGTAGGGATTAGTTTCCCTGAATTCTTTTAGCAACAAGCAGTGTTAATCGGGATCTACAGTCTTGCATTTGTATTCGGTGCGCTCTGGTTGTTGCAGCAGCCGGTTCTACCGGAATTTTATTGGGCACTCGGATTGGTGCCGGCAGCGTTGGCGGTGCTGATACTTTTTCAGTTTCAGACCCGTTTTTCCATTCTGGCAGGTAGATATTTCCTGTTTGCCATCATGTTGGGTGCCGGTTTTTTCTGGGCGGCGCTATGGGCACAGATCAGGCTGGCGGATGATCTTCCTTCTATCTGGGAAGGGCAGGATATTGCGGTGGTCGGGATGGTTACGGAAATGCCGCAACTTACCCGGCAGAGTATGCGTTTCCGGTTCGAAGTCGAACGAGTGTTGACGCCGGATGCTGTGGTGCCAGCCCATGTTCAGCTTTCATGGTATCGCGATGGCAGGCGTGATGGAGGGAATTTGCCTCGAATCATGGCGGGTGAGCGCTGGCAGTTGATTGTCCGGTTGAAGCGTCCGCATGGCAGTGCCAATCCGCATGTTGCGGATTATGAAGCCAGGTTGCTTGAACGGAATGTG
>OBJA01001658.1_pt1 | contig 14642 bp, 13 predicted proteins | sample 1519751 | NCBI WGS metagenome assembly OBJA01 (sample SAMEA3881238, study PRJEB22517) | soil metagenome | biome: lake sediment; feature: soda lake sediment; material: sediment, water from around vicinity | place: India | collected 2013-12-23 | depth 3 m | reverse complement strand
TTGGTCAACGAAATCCTGATCCTTTTCAAACTGGGCATGGGCAAAGTTTATATTGACCACACCCCGTTTTCAGTCAGCCAGGTACTCAATGTGCTGTATAATTCTTTCATTGCCTCCACAAACGAAAAAAAGCTGCAACTGGCCGTTCAAATTGATCCGGAAATTCCTGACACACTTGTAGGCGACCCTTTCCGGATTAAGCAGATCATCATCAACCTCTTGTCGAATGCCATCAAATACACCGATTCGGGAAAAATTTCGATGCGTTGCCGCTTAGGCTCAACCACGAAAGATAAAGTGAAGGTGATTTTTGAAGTTGAAGATACCGGAAGCGGCATCCCTGCGGAGATATTGCCTTTTATTTTTGACGAATTTTTTCAGTCGGAAAGCCAGCTTGACAAAAAGCGCAAAGGCGTGGGGCTCGGACTGACCATCTGCAAAAACCTGGCTGAACTGATGGGCGGCGAAATCAGGGTGAAAAGCAAACCGGGCAAAGGCAGCTTGTTTTCAGTCGTTATTCCTTTTGAAAAAGCCGGGAAAGAAGAAAAGGTGGAAAACGAAACCCATTACCTGCTGAAAGAAAACTTACTGGAAGGTAAAAAAATTCTTTTTGCTGATGATGATGACTACAACTTGTTGCTGGCCGAAACCATCCTCAAAAACTGGCACACCGATTTCGACCTGGCAACCAATGGCGAAGAAGCGCTTACATTGCTGAACAAAAATAAATACGACATTTGCATGCTGGACATCCACATGCCAAAAATGAGCGGGATGGAAGTGGTGGAAGCGGTACGAAAAAACCCGGGCAATCCCAACCACCAGGTAAAAATGTTGGCTGTAACTGCCAATGTACTGAAAAGCGACATGCGGATCTACCTGAATTCAGGTTTTGACGGCTACGTGCTGAAACCTTTTAAAGAAGCCGAACTTTACAACAAAGTCTGCAATATCCTGCGTATTTCACACTTGCCGCAACAGCGACGGTTAAACAAAATGTCCGCTTCAACGAAAAAGAAGCCTGTTGATCTGTTTGACACGAGTGAACTGGTAATAACCGCCAACGGCGATAGCGCTTTTTATAACAAAATGATTGACACTTTCATCCGGAATTCCCAAGATATTTCAAGGCAAATCAACGCAGCTCTCTCGAAAGAAGATTGGGAAGAACTGGGTGAAAAAGCTCACCGGGCCATTCCTTCTTTTAAATATTTTGGTCTCAAAACAACGGTCCGCAAGCTCCTTCAGCTGGAAAGACTGGCACTCAGAGAAAAAATATTTCATGATATCCCCAAACATACCAGGGTGCTGCTGGAAGAAATCGATGAGATCATTGCACAAGCTAAAAAAGCTGCTTTAACGGATTAATTTTACTAAATTTAGCTCTCAATATTGAATAAAATAAAAACGACTATAGCGATATGTGTAGAATCCTGATCATTGACGACGATACCTTTATTTGTGATATTCTGAAGAAACAATTAAATGGCAGCAAATATGAAGTAGAAACAGCCTTTTCGGGGAAAAGCGGCATGGAAGCCCTCCGTAGCGGCAAATTCGATCTGGTACTCTGCGACTATCGCCTTCCCGACACCGACGGGCTTGAACTGTTACAAAAAATAAAAGCCGTCTCCCAATCCACCATCGTAATCATTATCACTGCATATGCCGATGTTCGACAAGCAGTTAAACTCATGAAAATGGGTGCCGACGACTACATCACCAAACCCCTGCAACACGAAGAAATACTTTCGCTGATCAAGACAAAACTGGCCAATGAAACACGCCCCGAACCAAAAGCAAAGCAAGTTTATTCGAATGGCGAATTTGTGATGGGCGACAGCCAGGCCATGCGTTCGGTTGTTAACCTGGCCCGGCGGGTGGCTCCCACCAACATGTCCGTACTGATCCAGGGCGAAACCGGAACGGGAAAAGAATATGTGGCGCGGTTCATCCACCAGCACAGCAAACGTTTCGATCAGCCCTTTGTAGCGGTTGATTGCGGCGCAATTCCGCGCGACCTGGCAAACAGCGAGTTGTTTGGCCACATCAAAGGTTCGTTTACCGGCGCCGTTCGCGACAAAGAAGGGGTTTTTCAGCAGGCCAACGGCGGCACCCTTTTTCTGGATGAAATTGGAAACCTGAGTTACGACATTCAGGTGCGTTTGCTGCGGGTTTTACAGGAAAGGCAGGTATCAAGGGTAGGCGAAAATAAGCCGCGCCGGGTCGATGTACGCATCATCACCGCTTCAAACGATGATTTGCTGGAAGAGGTAAACCAGAACAATTTCAGGGAAGACCTGTACCACCGGGTCAACGAATTCAAAATAAATCTACCCCCGCTTCGGCACAGAAAAGAAGATATTCTTTTATTCGCCAGGCACTTTCTGGAATTGTCGAATCAGGAACTCGGGTTCAATGTAAAATATATCAGCAGCGAAGCCGAAACCATTTTCCAGCAATACCCGTGGCACGGGAACCTTCGGGAATTGAGGAATGTGATCAAACGGGCCGTGTTACTTTCACCCGGAAATGAGATTACCACCGAAAACCTGCCCCGCGAGATTGTGTTCCCAACAGGAAACGAAATCAACAGCGACACCGTGGAAATTGGCGAGTCAAAATTAAAAGACGCTTCATCCGAATTTGAAAAACAGTTGATTGTACGCACAATACAAGAGGCAGGCTTTAACAAATCAAAAGCTGCACGCCTGCTAAAAATCGACCGGAAAACCTTATACAACAAAATAAAACAATACGGAATTGAGATCTGAACCTTGGATGGCTTTGGTATAATACTTGGGCGTCGTGTTGTTGTGGAGGAGGTATGATGCAGCAATCAGTATTATTAAAAAAAGTAGTAATTGTAGACGACAACCATGATTGGTTTGTAATTAAAGACGGACGGCTGAAAGAAGAAACAGTAAAAAAACAGGTGCAACATTTTTCCAGGATGGCGGGACTACTGGACTATCTGGAATCAATTAAACAAAGTCAAAGCATTGATGGGCTACCTGATTACATCTTGATCGACATGCAACTGCAGGATATGGATGCTTCACGTTTTTTCGACAGGTACGAACAAATTATGGGGAAAGAAGAAACCCCTGAAGTCTTTATTTTGTCTAATCCGGGAAACAAAAAAATCCGCGATTTGGCAATGCAATATCCTTTTGTCAGCACTTGTTTGGAAAAACCAATTCCCCGCGATTTAATCGAAGTTTTAATTGCAGGGCGGAGTGTGGATAATTCCCCTCACCAATTGTAGAAATATTTACACACATATGTGCGGTAACATTTTGACGCGCACATCTTTTTCAATCCAATTATTATCCTGAAAAAAATTCCCCGTTTTATTTCAATCAGAACTTCTCCATGTTTAAATCATTAATAATCAGAGTGTCTTCATCGCTGTTATTGACGAAGGCCATCCTAGTATTCATCCGGATTTTCGCACTAATCAATTCCGGGTTTATAACGGCATTGGTTTTCAATTTTTATTTTTCAAGGAATATGATTTTCCTTTGATATCTATGGATGAGATTGTTAATGCGATTTTGCACTTTTGTTTACCAAGCAGGAGTTATTAACGGCTTTAATTTCTTCGTAAGGAAAAAACGAGTCCCCATTGCCTTCTGAAAAACCAAAATCCGCGAATGACGGGCGATTCCACGTCTAAAAACCGCAGTTCAACAAAAGTTTGTTAAAGTTTCTCTACAAATTGTGGAACATGCTCCACTGCAAAAAAAGCTGGACGCCCTGTCATAGCGACTATAAGACTCTACTAATCAGACTATGTTTATCGCCGGAGGAAACCCGCATGATTTGGAACGATTTTTTCAATTGTTCGGTAACATCAACAAAAAAGAAAAGCTATGAAGAGTTTAAAAAAACGGATTGAAAACCTGAATTCGTATATCAATTCAAATCAATCCCCATCAGGAGCTAAAACGATCCGCGCGGCTGACAAACCAATGGCTTCCGGGCGGATAACAAAAACACTGGATCAAAGCAGAGACACACGTACGACTGACAAAATCAGGCCGCACGTTTAATAACTAAATATTAACAACTCATAAAAATTACAGTCATGGACAAAGGAACAAAAAATGCCCTATTGGGCTTTCTTATCGGTGCAGCTGCCGGTGCAGTCGCAGGAATACTGATTGCTCCTCAAAAAGGAGAGTTAACCAGGAAACAGATTCAGAAAAAAGTAGTTGACGCATCGCGCGAGATGACAGATGTGATCATTGAAAAAGTTGACGGGTTGAAAGACCAGGTCACCGAAATGATGGGAAAAGCGAAAGAGAAAGTTAACAAAGTTGGCGACGAAGGGGAAACCATCGCCAGGGAGATGAAAGCACGGGCCAATGCAACCGGCTCCAATACCGGGGTATAGCCTAAAATCCAGAACCTCATGAGCAATAATTTGTCAGATAGTTTTAGCGGATTAGGTGAAGCCACAAAAAAATACATCCGGGTCCGGCTCGAACTGATGAAACTTTCTGCGCTTGGCAAAGCAACTCAAATCACGGCCCAGATAATCACCGGACTGATGTTGCTGGTAATCAGCATCGTCATGCTCATATTTGTACTGGCCGCCTTTGTAGTATGGTACGGACAAACCTACAACGGTGATTATCTGACCGGGTTGTTGCTTGCCATCGGGATTTTAGTTGTGCTGGCAATCCTGGCCCTGATACTGAAGCCCGTTATTACAACTATTATACTGCGTAAATATTCATCCATGTTTGTGGACAATACCGAAAAAACGGAAAAAGAGAAATTATGAAGCAAATCAGAAACATGCGCGAACTGGAACTCAAAAAACAAAACCTGAACTTTCAGGTGCAATACCTGGAAGAAAGATTGAAAGCCAGTTCAAACGATCTGATGTGGGCGGTCGGCGGCTGGATGAAAGGAATTGCCTTCGCAACCGCGCTAAAAATGGCCCTGTCCCTGTTTTTCAAGACCTTCAGAAAAAAGAAGAAGAACAAGTAAACTATTTGGTTTTTTAAATACCTCAGCGTATTCATCAACCGGCACTAAAATTCATCGCCATGAAGACAACTATTTTAATACTGGACGCGCTAAAGAACATGGAAGACCTGATCGGCACGGCCTTTTCACTTAGTACACAGTTGGGTCGAAAGCTGAAAATTTTTTACGTGCTCGACCTTAACTGGACCAATGCCGGTTGGGCTGCGGGTGGTGAGTTTGTTGGCGCCGCCGCACCTAACATCGACTCAACTGTCAGGATGGCTGAAACAGAAATCAGAAGAAATTATGAGATTGCGTCAGATGAAATCAGAAATTTTACAGCAAAGTACCTCGAACAAAACCTCCAGACAATCCCTTTTGAGATCGAAATTTCGGAAATTAGCAGGCTTCATTTGGTTGAAAAAGTAGTTGAAGAGGAAGGAGATGTCCTCCTCATGATGAGCAATTATAACAATTACTCCGAATTTTCGTCGGGAGCTGTCAATTTCCCCAATGCCATCGACAAAGCGCCTTGCCCGGTGTTACTCATTCCCGACAACATCCGAACTGTCAGTGTTAATAACTGGGTTTACGCTACCTCTTTCCATCCCGAAGACCTCGCAGCAATTGCCCATTTGTCGGAACTATTTGGTCGCAATTCCGGAAAAAAACTGACTGTTTTCCACAACAGCAAGGATGATGAATTTGACATCCGTATGAAATGGTCCGGATTTCAGGATGAAGTGCGAAAGGTGGCACACGGCTTCGATCTGAACTTCGAACTCGCTTATGAAAAAGATGTCAGAGAGGGCCTGAAAAAATTTGTAGACACAAACGATCCCGATTTGATCGTGGTGCTAAAAGAGAAAAAAGGATTTTTCGAATCAATCTTTTCCCGTTCCGAAACCCATTACGTGGTGACACACTTTGATAAACCGGTGTTGGTTTATCATGAAGAAAACCTGAGTTGAAGTTATTTACAAATCACCAAAAACAGAGATCATGGAAACAAAAGAAAAAACATACGTAAGGTTGGGATTCAACAAAAAAGATACATCCGACATTATTGAACAGATTAATTTGCTGATTGCAAGTTCGCATGTTCACTACCAAAAACTCCGTAACTTCCACTGGAATGTGACCGGGAGAGATTTTTTCGACCTGCACGAGAAGTTCGAAGAACTTTACGATTTTACAAAAATCAATATTGACGATCTGGCCGAAAGGGTCAGGGTATTCGGGGCTACACCAATGGCCACATTAAACGAATACCTTCGTGTTTCGAAGGTGTCGGAACCGGTAGGACTGCTGACACCCGACGCAATGGTGGACGAAGTGCTCACCGATTTTGAGATCCTGCTGTCGCAAATGATCACCGTACTTGAAACGGCAAACGACTTGGGCGACGTGTCAACCACCGATCTGGTCAATAAAATGGTTAAAAAGACCGAAAAATATTATTGGATGCTCACTTCCTGGAGGGAAGGTTAATAGTTCATAGTTTGTTCGCAATAACCAAGGGCCGCTGAAAAACCAGCGGCCCTTTTTTGCACCAAGAAACACCACCGACGGAAACTCCCATGAATAATATCAGCTCGCACCACGCAGTTTTCCCGATAGTTATTTGTTCTCCGCGTGCAGCCGATCGGATTAACCTGTCCAAAAGTTTTCAACTACCAACTGTTAGTTACTGACAAAAAAGTTTCTGTTTAAGGGTGTTTTGTTTTCTTTATATTTGTGAGAAATTCCAAAAAAATATGACGCCTAATTACGACGAAGGATCAATAAAGACGCTTGATTGGCAGGAACATATCCGTAAACGCCCCGGCATGTACATCGGCAAACTTGGCGATGGCACCGCCTCCGACGATGGCATTTATGTGTTGCTCAAAGAAGTCATGGACAACTCTGTTGATGAATTCATGATGGGTTTCGGGAAAAAAATTGAAGTAACGGTATCCAACGAATTGGTGACCGTCCGCGATTATGGTCGCGGCATCCCGCTGGGCAAATTGCTCGATGTGGCTTCAAAAATGAATACCGGCGCCAAATATGATTCCGAAGTGTTCAAAAAATCAGTCGGGTTGAATGGCGTGGGTATCAAGGCCGTCAATGCGCTGTCTCAGGCGTTTACCATCAAGGCTTTTCGCGAAGGACAGGTAAAGGAGATTCAGTTTTCGGCAGGAAAAGTGCTGGCAGAAAAAGCCGTGGCTACCACCGACGAGCCCAACGGGACCAAGGTTGAATTTGTACCTGACGGGGAAATTTTCAGAAACTACCGGTTTCTGAATGATTATGTCGAAAACATGATGAAAAACTACACCTTCCTGAATGCAGGCCTGGTGATTTTGTGTAACGGCGAAAAGTTTCATTCAAAAAACGGGCTGAAAGATTTACTGGAGGAAAACCTCGATTCCGAATCGTTGTACCCGGTCATTCATTTAAAAGGCGAAGACATTGAAGTAGCCATCACCCATGGCAACCAATATGGTGAAGATTATTATTCGTTTGTGAACGGGCAGCACACCACACAAGGCGGCACGCACCTGGTCGCTTTCCGCGAAGCCATTGTGAAAACTATCCGCGATTTTTATAAAAAAGACTTCGATCCGTCTGACATTCGCGCGTCCATCATTGCGGCTGTCAGCATCAAGGTGGAAGAGCCGGTTTTCGAGTCGCAGACAAAAACCAAGCTCGGATCAAGAGACATCGGTCCCAACGGTCCAAGCGTCCGCCACCATGTGACGAACTTCATTCAAAAAGAACTGGACAACTATCTTCATAAAAACCAAGACGTTGCTGAAGTTTTATTGCGACGGATCCAGGAATCGGAGCGCGAGCGAAAAGCCATTTCAGGAATAAAAAAACTGGCTAAACAGCGGGCAAAAAAGTCCAACCTGCACAACCGAAAACTCCGCGATTGCCGGGTGCATTACAACAGCACCAAAGAACGTAAGGAAGAGTCGTCGATTTTTATTACAGAAGGCGATTCAGCCAGCGGATCCATCACAAAATCGCGCGATGTGAATACGCAGGCCGTTTTCAGCCTGAAAGGAAAACCGCTGAACACCTATGGGTTATCAAAAAAAGTGGTTTACGAAAACGAAGAATTTAACTTGTTGCAGGCGGCCCTCAACATTGAAGAGAGTATGGAAGATTTGCGGTACAACAAAGTGATTATTGCCACCGATGCCGACGTGGATGGCATGCACATCCGTTTGCTGCTGATCACCTTCTTTTTGCAGTTTTTTCCTGAACTCATCAAAAAAGGCCATCTTTACATCTTACAAACTCCGCTGTTCCGCGTTCGAAACAAGAAAAAAACCTTTTATTGTTATTCTGAAGAAGAAAGGCTGGCCGCGATTAAAGAGGTGGGGGCAAAACCCGAAATTACCCGGTTTAAGGGCCTTGGCGAAATTTCGCCTGACGAATTTAAAAACTTCATCGGCCCCGACATTAAACTTGAACCGGTACAAATGAAAAAACATGAATCGGTAACAAAAATGCTGGAGTTTTACATGGGGAAAAACACCCCCGAACGGCAGGAATTTATTATTGACAATTTGTATGTGGAGAAGGATGAGATCGTTGCGTGAATACCTTCATTTAAAACTTGACTAATACTTATAACTGAATCACCGTGTCAGAAGAGGAAAAAAATATTGATAATCAGCCGGAAGAGCAAAAAGATAACATCACTTACTTATCGGGAATGTACCAGAATTGGTTTCTCGACTATGCTTCTTATGTTATTCTCGAACGTGCAGTCCCATATGTCAACGACGGCTTAAAGCCAGTGCAGCGCAGAATCCTGCACGCCATGCGCGAAATGGATGACGGGCGTTACAACAAAGTTGCCAACATCATTGGGCAAACCATGCAATACCACCCGCATGGCGACGCGTCGATCGGTGACGCGCTCGTACAACTGGGGCAAAAAGATTTGCTGATTGACACCCAGGGAAACTGGGGCAACATCCTGACAGGCGACGGCGCGGCGGCACCACGTTATATTGAAGCCCGTTTGTCGAAATTTGCCCTCGATGTGGCCTTCAACCCAAAAACCACCAAATGGGTGCTTTCATACGACGGGCGAAACAGGGAGCCGCTCACGCTTCCCGTAAAGTTTCCTTTGTTGCTGGCACAGGGCGTTGAAGGCATCGCCGTGGGGTTGGCATCAAAAATACTTCCGCACAACTTCAACGAGTTGATTGATGCCTCGGTCAACTACCTGCAAGGAGAAGATTTTGAAATTTATCCCGATTTTCCCACCGGTGGTTCGGCCGATTTCCAGCGGTACAACGATGGTATTCGCGGAGGTGCAGTGAAAGTACGCGCAAAAATTGAAAAGATAGATAGTAAAACCCTGTCAATAACCGAATTACCTTTCGGAAAAACCACTTCAACGCTGATCGAATCGATCGTTAAAGCCACCGACAAAAATAAAATCAAGGTCAAGCGTATTGACGACAACACCTCTGATAAGGTTGAAATCCTGGTGCATTTGGGCCCGGGCGTTTCATCCGACAAAACCATCGATGCCCTGTATGCTTTTACCGATTGCGAGGTATCTATTTCACCAAATGCCTGTATCATTGAAGACGACAAACCTTTGTTTATCGGCGCCAGTGACATTCTGAAACGAAATACCGACCAGACTGTTGGTTTGCTGAAACTGGAACTGGAAATACGGAAAGGCGAACTCGAAGAAGCCTGGCATTTTGCGACCCTCGAGCAAATTTTTATCGAAGAAAGGATTTATAAAGACAAAGAATTTGAACAAGCCGCGAACATGGACGAGGCAATTGCCCACGTCGATAAACGGCTCGATCCGTGGAAGCCAAAACTCATGCGCGAAATCAGCCGGGACGACATCCTCAAGTTGATGGAAATTCGCATGGCGCGTATTCTGAAATTTAACAAAGACAAAGCCGAAGCTTACATCCGTTCGATTGAAGAGGAAATCGAAAAGATTAATCTGAACATTAAAAATATCATCCCTTTTACTATCGACTATTTCAAAAGGATTAAAGAAAAATACGGAAAAGGGAAAACACGGAAAACCGAAATCCGGAATTTTGAAAATATCATCGCTTCTAAAGTGGTGGTAGCCAACGAAAAGCTTTACTTCGACCGTGAAGAAGGTTTTGTAGGAACCAGCCTTCGCAAAGCCGAATATATTTGCGATTGTTCGGATATGGATGACATCATTGTTTTCAGGAAAGATGGGACTTACTTCATCTCCAAAGTCTCCGAAAAAGCATTCATCGGGCAAAACATCCAACACATTGCGGTTTTCAAAAAGAACGATAAAAGAACTATTTACAACGTTGTTTACCGCGATGGCCGTCAGGGAACTTTCTTTATGAAACGTTTTGCCGTTACCGGCATCACCCGCGACAAAGAATACGACCTCACCAAAGGCACCAGCGGTTCGCGTATCTGGTATTTTAGCGCCAACCCCAACGGCGAAGCCGAAGTACTGAAGGTGACACTGAAGCAGAAAGCCCGTCTCAAAAAATTAAATTTTGAAGTTGATTTTGGCGATTTGGCCATTAAAGGCCGCGCCGCCATGGGAAATATTCTGACCAGGAATGACATCCATAAAATCAGCCTGAAAGAAAAAGGCATCTCCACCCTTGGAGGCCGGAAAATTTGGTTCGATCAGGATGTTTTCCGCATTAACTCCGATGGCCGCGGGCAGTTTTTAGGCGAATTCCAGGGCGAAGACAAAATCCTCGTCTTATACAAAAACGGTGAATATCAACTATTTAATTTCGACCTCTCAAACCACTTTGATAAAGACATCCTGGTGATTGAAAAATTCGACAGCAACAAAGTGCTTTCGGCTGTTTATTTTGATGCAGAGCAGGAATTCTACTATGTCAAACGTTTCGAAATCGAAGAGGTGGCAGGCAAACGAATTGGCTTCATCGGTGAATATCCCGGCAACAGGCTGGTCAGCATCACCTGGGTGCGTTATCCGCGACTGGAGATTGAATTTGGCGGAAAAAATTCGCAGCGAGAAAACGAAATTATTGAAGTTTCAGAATTCATCGGGGTGAAATCGTACAAAGCCCGTGGCAAACGTCTCACCAATTACGAAATTGAAAACATTAAGGAGATTGAACCTGTTATCAAAGATGAAGATGACCGGCCCGAAGACGACCTGGAAGAAGAAGCAACAACCGACGATATTCCTTTCGAAATCAAGCGGCCAGGCGAAGAAGACACCAATCAAATGTCATTATTCTGATGAGGATTTTTTTAATTGGCTATATGGGCTGCGGCAAATCGACGATGGGAAGGAAACTTTCGCAGAAGTTGGATGTCACTTTTGTTGACCTGGACAAATACATCGAACAGAAGTATTTCAAAACGGTTCCGCAAATTTTTGCAGAAGAAGGGGAAGCCGCTTTCCGCCTGAAAGAACGTGCCGCGCTGGAAGAAGTTGCAGCCTTTGAAGAAGTGATTGTAGCCACAGGTGGCGGGGCGCCGTGTTTTTTTGACAACATGGAACTGATGAACGAATCGGGCCTCTGCGTTTTTCTGGATGTCAACTACGACGAATTGGCGAGGCGGCTGATCCATTCAAAAACCGAACGCCCGCTGATCAAAGGGAAATCGCCTGAAGAGCTGGTTGGCTTTATCGAAACCATGATGGAAAAACGCCGCCCTTTTTACGAAAAAGCAAAATGTATTTTGAAGGGAAATGAAATAAAGCCGGAACAAGTAATTGAACTGCTGAAATGATTGAAATTTCCGATATCCAATAGAGAATAAAAAAATCCGATATCGATATACAAAAGCGGAACATGGAACTTGAAACCTGAAACTTGAAACTTTGAACTATTTATCATGATTGAACTATGTGCATTGGCTTCAGGAAGCAACGGCAATTGTTATTATATTGGAAATGAAAAGGAAGCACTTTTGGTGGACGCCGGTTTGTCTGCCCGTCAGTTACAGCTTCGCATGCAAGAACGGCAACTGGAGCCTTCAAAAATAAAAGCGATTTTGATCACTCACGAACACAGCGACCATTGCCGTGGCGCCCGCGTTTTAGCCAAACAACTGAAGGTGCCGGTTTGCATCTCTAAAAATACGTACCTGGCCCTGAGCCGATCTTTACGTCCGGAAAATCCCCGTTGGTTCGACCCAAATTTTGAATTCCAGGTGGGGGAATTTTTGATATTCCCGTTTTCAAAACAACATGATGCAATTGATGCCTGCTCTTTCAGGATTACTTATGCCGGAAAGCATATCGGTGTAATGACCGACATTGGCGAACCTTGCGACCGGGTGAAAGAACATTTTTCAATGTGTCATGCCGTTTTTCTTGAAAGCAATTATGACGAAGCCATGCTAATGGGCGGAACTTATCCCTATTACCTGAAACGGCGCGTTTCTTCTTCGTGGGGGCATCTCTCTAACAAACAGGCTTTTGATCTGCTGACAAACTATGCCGGCAAAGAGTTACAAACGATCTTTTTGAGCCACCTTTCGGGGGAAAATAACACGCCGCAAATCGCCTTTTCGGTTTTTGAACCTTTCAGTAAAACCTACCGGATTGAAGTGACTTCACGGCATACATCAACTGCGGTTATTTCATTATAAGTTACATAATCAACTTATACCCTTTCCCATGTACGTTGATAATTTCAACCGTGGGTTCATCTTTCAGGTGTTTCCTCAATTTGGTGATGTACACATCCATGCTGCGTGCATTGAAATAATTATCGTCGATCCAGATGGTTTTTAAGGCGAAGTTCCGCTCCAAAACTTCGTTGGCATTGTTGCACAGCAACCGCAACAGTTCCGACTCTTTAGTGGTCAGTTTCACCGTTTCGCCATTACCGGTCAAAGTTTGTTTGCGGTGGTCAAAAGTAAATCTGCCAAGCTGGTAAGTGGTTTGTTCGCCTCCTTTCCCGTCTTGTGTCCGGCGCAAAATTGCTTCAATTCTGAAAATCAGCTCTTCCATGCTGAACGGTTTGGTAATATAATCATCTGCTCCCATTTTAAAACCCAGCAAAACATCTTCTTTCAGGTTTTTGGCGGTAAGAAAGATAATGGGAACGTCCGAATTGATCAGCCGAATGTCTTTGGCCAGGGTCATACCATCCTTTTTGGGCATCATGATGTCCAGGATACAAAGGCTGTACTGGTTCTTTTTAAAACCGTCATAGGCGGCTTCCCCATCTCCGTACAGGTCGGTGTCATATCCTTTGGCAATTAAATATTCTTTTAACAGAAGACCCAGGTTTTCATCGTCTTCGGCCAATAAAAGTTTTGCTTTTGTTTCCATTTACTTTCGTATTTAGTGGGAAATAGATCATGAATTTTGTTCCTTTATTTAACGCGCTCTCTACTTTTATTTTTCCCTGATGAGAGTCAATAATCTTCTTGACATAACTTAAGCCAAGCCCAAATCCTTTCACATCGTGCACATTTCCGGTGGGAACCCGGTAAAACCGCTCAAAAATCTGATCGTGGTGTTCTTTTGCAATTCCAATGCCATTGTCTTTCACCGAAATCATGATGGTGTCTTTTTTACTTTCGGTAGCCACTTCAATCACCGGTTTTCCTTTGCTGTATTTCATGGCGTTGTCGAGCAAGTTAAACACCACGTTGGTGATATGCACCTCGTCGCCTTTTACCAGGTCGTTTTCAGCCGCGATTGTCGAATGTAAAACGCCATCTTTACTTTTTACCCGCAGTTCAAAGTTAAGGATTACATTATTAATAAGTTCATTTATATGGACATCTTTGAACTTTAATTTTAGCCGGCCTTCGTTAAAAACAGCCATTTGCAACACTTTTTCAACCTGAAAACTTAACCGCTTGCTTTCCTGCAAGATGACATTCGACACATGTTCAATGGTTCGCGCCGTGTTGCTCACGCTGTTGTCGTGCAACATTTGGCTGGCCAGCGAGATGGTCGAAATCGGGGTTTTCAGCTCATGAGTCATGTTATTGATGAAGTCGTTTTTAATTTCCGACAGCTTTTTCTGCTTCAGGATGATCAGGATGGTGTACACAAAGATGGCTATCAGCATGGCCGTGAGAATAGCTGTCGGAATGACCATCAGCCCGGCTTCTTTCATTAAATAACTTTGCCTTTTAGGAAAATAAACAAACAGGTAGTTGGGTTTCGGATCCTGATCGCTGGCGAAAAGTGGGGTTTTGTACGGAATTTTGTTACTCAGGTCGAACCCCGAACTTCCTAATACCCGCAATTCTTGCCCGGGGGGAAAAGCATAAACAGCATATTTATATTCCAGATCGATGTTGGAGTTCTCAAACTCGCGCTGAATCTCGTGTTCCAATAGTTTCTGGTTGATCCGGTCTTTAATTGGCAGTTGCGAAAAAATGAATTCATTTTGGAGCAGTTGGTAAATACTTGCCTTTTCATTCATTTTTTGTTCGTACTGCTGCCCAAAATAAACATCATAATCGTGAATTTCGTCGAAGGCTGATGGAAAATCACCCGGCATTCCGCGTTCATTGTTGAAAACCGCAAGAGAATCACTGTACGAAATTGAAAATTCCTCCGAGTATGATCCATTACTTTTTCCTTGTGAATACCGGAATGAAAAATTAACCTCACCCCGTCCCACCTGAGTATTATTGTCAAGATTTCGCGGAAAGATATTGTTTTGCTG
>OBJA01001657.1_pt1 | contig 14649 bp, 15 predicted proteins | sample 1519751 | NCBI WGS metagenome assembly OBJA01 (sample SAMEA3881238, study PRJEB22517) | soil metagenome | biome: lake sediment; feature: soda lake sediment; material: sediment, water from around vicinity | place: India | collected 2013-12-23 | depth 3 m | reverse complement strand
AGAAGGAATATATATGAAAAGGTTTTACTTAACAGAAAACTATGCACTCATTAATTTTGATGCTGCAACATGTGATTCAACACTTAAGATCATTCAATCAAAAAGTTTTGAATCCGTAGTTACACAATTTATACGTAAACTAAGACAAGATAAAGATATCATGGTTGAATGCTTTAAAGGTATTCGCATTCAACACATCATCGATACCTATAAGCTTTTATTAATCTATGATTATGAAACGGTATACAAAAAGAACCCTTCACTTCATCCTTTACTAAAACTAAGGCAAGAGCTCTACCACTTAACAGAATCACTTTATGACATATGGCGTAAACGTGAACGTTTTGGTTTTATGGCTGGTTCAAAGCTCTATCAACAAACTGCAAAAACACCTGATTTAATTTCGGTCTCAGATCAATTTAATGCGAAAGTGTTATATCTTTATCGAACGATCGCTCAAAACCTCTTAGGACATCCATTTAAAGTCTTAAGACAACTTCCAGCAGGTGTGAATGCGAATCTTTTATATGTGAATCATCGGTTTACCGATCATCACACCTATGCAAACTTACAAAACATCGGTTTTGTAACAAGTATCTTAACAAGACCACCTTTTATGGTTTATTCTAAGAGTAATACAAGAACAGGTTATTTTAAAGAAATCTTATCCAATCCATTAAACGATTTATCGATCAATAAACTTCATTATTTCGCATTCCCGATTAAAGTTGGACCTCTTTTAGCATTTGTTTATATTCATCGAGACTTCCTACATCATGGGGTTGGTCTATCTAATCTATTTGAAATGGCAACCTATGATGAATTTAAAGATAAGAAGCCTGATTTGGTTTATGTCTATGGTATTAGAGAAACCGAATTCGATTGCACATATTATCACGACAAAGAAGAAAATATTTATATTGGCTTTGTCAGTCGCGAAACAAAAAATGATTATTTCGGATATTTAAAGAAAATGTTATTAACGCTTCATAATGTCTATATGATTAATCAAAAGAAACTACCGATTCATGGTGCCATGGTTTCAGTCATTTTGACGAATGATGAAGTTAAAAACATCGTTGTGATTGGTGATAGTGGCGCAGGCAAATCAGAAACACTTGAAGCACTCAGAACGATTGGTTCAGATTACATTAAGCAAATGGATGTCATCTTTGATGATATGGGAACATTTTTATATGATAATGATAGAGTGGTTGCTCAAGGAACTGAAATAGGTGCATTTGTGAGATTAGATGATCTTGATACAGGCTATGCCTATAAAGAAATGGATCGCGCTATCTTTTTAAATCCAGATCAAGTCAATGCACGTGTGATATTGCCCATTAGTTATTACGAATACATCATGAAACAACATCAAATTGATATCTTGCTCTATGCCAATAATTATGAAGATAAAGATTCTGGATTAACGATTTTTAATGATCTTCATCAAGCACTTTCAGTCTTTAGAGATGGTAAGAGATTTGCTAAAGGTACAACATCAGAAGTTGGTTTAGTATCATCATATTTTGCTAATCCATTTGGACCTTATCAGATGGAAAAGGAATGTGAAGTACTTCTTGTTAAGTATTTCACTTCCATTATGGATAAAAATATTCCAACAGGTGAAATCTATACAAAATTAGCTGTATCAGGTAAAGAAACAACCGGTCCAAAGGATGCTGCAAAAAAATTATTAGAATTTTTACTCAAGACATAAAATAATATATATCATTTTATCGATTAGAAAAGAGGTCTAATACAGACCTCCTTTTTCATCTAATGCTTAAATTTTTATTTATTATATGATCTTTTTTGAATAGATTTAAAGATGATAAACCATATACCCGTTAAGATAATGATGGTTAAGATCCAAAGAATGGTATACCAGGGCTTACCAAATGCATCAGAAATCTCTTTAACTGGACTTTCAAATAAATAAAACCAGTTTTCTTTTAATATCCAATCGATGAATAAAACAAAGAGTGTATATGAAAAAAGTATAATCGAAGCTTTGATGTAGTAGTTAAAAGTAATTTCAATACGATGTGTTACAAAGTAATAAAGTGAAGCGAGCAAGAATCCATAATGAACCATAAAGTAATGAAAATATCTAAAATGTGGGATACCATACGTTGTATCTACAAAGATTAAGGCAAACATTGCTCCTGTGAGTGCATAATAAATAATATAATTAAATAGTTTTAGTTTGTTAAAGAGCAATGCATAAATGGTTAACATGTTTGTCATTGCACAAAAACCAGTTAAAGGAATCATTTCAAGGGTATATGAGCCTCTGCTTAACACCCAGATATGATATGAAGCCTCAAAAATGAGAAGTGATAACCCTAAGATAATCCTAAACTTAAGATCCCTACGATCGTTTGATAAATGAAATCTAAAGCAATACATGGTGATGAAAAAAATGACGAGAAAAGACAGTGTGATGAGATGAAGCGTATTAAACATGGATAACCTACCATTAAGCAGTTCATTAAACATCGCTTTCTCCTTCTGAAATGACTTGTTAATCCAATCATATCATAAAATCTATAAAAAAAAGATAAGTATTTAACTTATCGTTTTCATTGACGATTTTGATATGAGCCAAACACATATCAATCCAGTTATTATACCCGCCATATCAATGAATACATCAGTCATTGATCCACTTCTACCGTCAACAAATAGTTGTATTGTTTCATCAATTAGTGCAACAATAAGCCCTATCCATAATGTATGAATCAACTCTTTCTTGATTTTAAAAAGATATATGGATAATGAGAGTCCTAAAATCAAAAACTCTGTGAAATGGGCTAATTTTCTAATGATAAGACTTAGTATATCTTCTTGAACACTCAAGTTTACTATAGATAAAAGGTCATTAACTATACTTACGACAAATCCGCTATGCTCACTAGATACACTTGCTGGAAATATAGAATTTGTCCAAATAAATATAATCATAACAATCGAAAAGATGAGAGAAAAGCGCATGGTTAATCACCATTACGCTTATATGTTTTAATTATTTTTGCAACAAAATCTTTTATCTCGATGTTTTTTAACGTTTCGAGTGTTTCTTTAATCGTTGTGAGTTCTAAATCTGCTTCTTCAACATCTTTTTGTTTTTCAATAAAAATCTTTTCATTGTCAGTGCGACATTGATTTTCATGATTATGATCGACTAAAAGTTCTTCATAAAGCTTCTCACCAGGTCGAAGACCACTATATTCAATCTTAATATCATGATAAGGACGATAACCAGCAAGCTTAATCATTTTCTCTGCGAGTTCTCTAATTTTGACAGGTTCTCCCATATCTAAAATAAAGACCTCACCACCTTTAGCATATACACCACATTGTAAGATTAAACCAACAGCTTCTGGAATCGTCATGAAATATCTTGTGATATCAGGATGGGTCACTGTCACAGGACCACCATCTTCAATTTGTTTCTTAAAAAGGGGTATGACACTGCCATTAGATCCTAAGACGTTGCCAAAACGAACTGCACTAAATTTAGTGTCTCGACTATGGTTTTGTTGTTCCTGGATAATGAGTTCAGCGTATCTTTTGGTTGCTCCCATGATATTGGTTGAACGTACTGCTTTATCACTAGATACTAAGACGAATTTTTTCACTTTATATTGATTAGCAAGCATGGAAACATTATATGTTCCAATGACATTGGTACGAACAGCTTCAACTGCACTATCTTCCATGAGAGGTACATGCTTATAAGCAGCTGCATGGAAGACAATTGTCGGTTTAAACTCAGTAAAAATTTCTTCCATGCGATGTTCGTTATAGACGCTACCGATACGGACAACTAAATCAAAATGCTTGCCTTGTTTATGAAATTTACGAAGAAGTTCTTGTTGGATATCATATGCATTATTTTCATAGATATCGAAAATAATAAGACATTTGGGTTCGAGGTTACTAATCTGACGACATAACTCACTACCGATAGAACCACCACCACCCGTAACAAGCACAACTTCATGTCGTATAAAGTCTTTAATATGTGCATCATCTAGAATAATTTCATCACGGTTTAATAAATCTTCGATTTTAACATCTATGATTTTTGTTTTCTCAGAACTATCAACATTACTCATGACCGTTAAACGTTTTATCTTAATATTCTTCTCTGAAATAATCGCAAGCATCTCCTGGTACTTCGCTAAGGGTAGATGAGCAATTGAAATAATGACTTCTTCGATTTTATATTCATCTAAGACATCTTTTAAATCATGAATAGGGCCAACAATTTTTATACCTAAAAGTCTGTTTCCTTTTTTGTTTGGATCATCATCTAAAAATGCTACCGGCAAATTGTTTAAATCTTTATTTTTATAAATTTCTTTAATAACAATTTCACCAGCTGAACCTGCACCAATAATGAGTGTTCTTTTTCCAAGTGCGTTGTTCCATTTCATATTGGTTTTGACATAATTATAGATGCGGTTAACAATTCTTGGCAATGTCACAAGTGCAACTTCAAGTGGTGTTATAAAAATAAATGCCGACTTATACATGAAGTTTATATCTGAGAAAAAGATGAACAATACAATCAGTATATTCGATAATATCGAAATAACTGATATTTTCATCACATCCTCAAATCCAACATGATTAGCAAGCATTGAGTATAAACCGAATAGATAAAAGACAATGACTTTAAAAAGAGCAACTAAAGGAATGGCATAAATAAGTTGCTTATAAACTAGCCCATCTGTCATTCCTATGGCTAAAAAGATTAAATACGCTGAAAAATAAGTTGCTGCTATGGCAAGCACATCAAAAGACATAAACTTGACATATTGTAATAGTCGAGCAAAATTCTTACTTTTCATGTAATCTCCTTAATAAATTCTTAATTAAATTTATTGTAGCATAGTTTATATAAAATGTGTAGATGACGCCTATAGATTTAAAGCGTTTTCATCTCAGCAAAGCATTATATATAGCAAGTAAGATAATCTTTGAAGAATAGGTAGCACCAGCAACAAGGTCAACTTCTAAAGATTGAGAGGTAAGAATATCATCAATGACACCTTCTGCAGGTTGGCCTTTACCTGAGACATGTTTTAAAATAATGATTTCTGCTATGTGGTGATCGACTATCTTGACTTCAACTTTCACTTCGATAGGAAATTTTCGATAGGACCCTATATAGCTGCCATCTGCTAAGGATGATAAGTCAACTTCTTCAATATCGATTAACATCACTTCTTCAAGTCCTATTACAATATGATCAACAATCAGTTTTCCAGAAATACCAATCACTAATGTCATGAAAAACAAAATCAATAAGATTTTATACCTTCTTTTCATAGATGATAACAATCAATCATATCTTGAATGACTTTTTCTCTTTTCTTAGAACGCCAGTTAATCGACGTTGATAAACGAACTTCGCCATGTTTGGTAAGAATTATCTTTTTCATTTGCTTAAGTGTCTGACTTCCACCCATCCAAGCGAAAGGAAAATAATGTGTCACAAAGATATCAAAGACCTTTCCATCTAAATCACCTAAGCTATCCAAATAAGTTTTTGTCACTTTAGGTAGTGAAAAACCATGAACCGGCGAACCTAAAACAATATGTTTACTGGTTGTTATATCTGGTTGATGCGTCAATTCAACATACGTTTGATTTGGATCATCAGACACAGCCTTTATTTCGTCTATTTCAATCTTTAACTTTTCATTTAATCGCTCAGCAACACCACGTGTGTTGCCACTTTTTGAATAAAACACAATCATATCCTGCATCGTAAAAGTTTCTCTTTCTGATTATTTGCTATATAAAAATCTTAACATAGAAACGATAGATTGTGACACAATTGGTTATATTATATATAAAAAGATGATTTCATTTATCTTGCTTTGGTATTGAGTCGATATCCGACACCCCAAATGGTTTCAATCAGTTGGATGTTATCATCTGTTAAGGTTTTCTTTCTAAGTCTTGAGATGTGGATACCTAAGGCATTGTCAGTTGCTGAATTATGATTATCCCAAATCTTTGATATCAGTTCATCTTTTGAGACCACTCGATTTTGCTCAGATATAAGCACAGATAAAATCTGATGTTCATTTAATGTTAAGCGATGCACATAATGTTTAGTTTGAATGGTTCGATTACCTAAATCAAAGGTAATACCAGATACAGTCAGTATATCGTTTATTTTGTAAACATGATGATCAATGTAACGTTTTACTGCTTTAATTTTTGACGTAATCAGTTCACAAGACATATGAAAAGGAATGAAGCCTTCGACACCTGCATCAAAATATTTTGTCACAATAGCTGGATCTTCATGACTCGTTAATGCATAAATTGGCCATTTGGAATGTTGTCTTAAATACTTTATGATTTGAATATTGGTTGCTTCTTGATATGATGTATTAAATAAGATAATTTGGTGTGATTTAAAGAATGACTGATCGCGATTAACATTTTCAAATGTTTCAATAGTTGATTGGATACCATGTTTCAAGAGACATTTTTCCAAATCGAAAACCTTTTCTACGTGATTAGACACAATTAATACACTACTCAAATTGCCCACCCCTTTTATCATTCATCTACTATTTCTCTATTATATGTAAAAATCATTTCATAAGTCATTCATGATTCTTACTTAATCATTATATTACTTTAAAAAATAGCAATTTTTAATAAAATATATTAAATGTGAGACAAAAGTTTATCAATTTCATCAGCAACAATGTTCCAATCAGGATCAATTGTTAAAAAATGACATAAATGATTTAGGATAATAGGTTTTGTTTGAAACGCTTTAGCAGTTTCTTCAAGCTCATATAAACCGATGATATGATCACCTGATGAACCAATGACATGTACGGGGACATGAACATGAACACCTTCTTTAATGTACGGTCTGAGTAAGTCTTTTTTGACGAGGTTTGATTCTGCTGTCAATTGTTGTTTGATTGCTAACAATGTGTCATGATTAAAACGATTACTAAAGATAGTTTCATTAAGTAAATCATCTAATGACATCTTATCTTTTCCAGGTTTTTTTCTCATCATTCTTAGAAAAGATCTTGCATCACTAAAAAACAAACCTAAAGGCGAGTTTCCATCAATACCTCCTGCTTTGGCAGATGATAATAAAATCGCTTGCTCAACGTGCTCTTGATATAAACCAAGATAAGCCTGTACAATGGCTCCTCCCATGGAGTGACCAATTAAAATTGGCTTTTGATCAAGTGTTTTAATGACCTTGTGAACGTCATCGACGTAATCACTGAGACGAAAGTGATGAATATCTTCTTTTCCATCACTTTGACCATGGCCTCTAAGTGACAATGCAAGCGTTACATACCCTTTTTCTTTGAAGTAATCTTGAAAATGAGAAAAATACCAAGCACCTCCTGCAGCACCATGAATAAAGAGCAGAGGATGATGATATGTCATGATGTCAGGTACAACTTTAATAACTTCGAGTTGATAGTTTTTCATTTAGCTTTTTCCTACCTTAATCTCATAAACATTCATGTTAGCTTTTCCAATGACATAAAAAAGATGATCTTTTGGTAACTGATAATTCGATAATACACATGCTCCACCAGCTTTTTCAATAATCTTTTGCGAGGGGATGTTATCAATGGTTGTCGTGATGAGTAGATAAGAGAAACCATGCTTTTCAGCTAAATCTTTAATCATTTCAAGTGCGAAATAACTATAATGATGACCATGGTAATCATGGTCAATCTCATAACCGACATGTCCATTAGCAAGTGTGGTTTCATTATAGCCAACCCTTAATGAAATCTTGCCGATTTCCTTTTGACCAACCATGATATAAAACCAATAAAACGGAATGCCATCCGCTAAGTTTTTTGTATAAAAATCAATCAGTTTTAAATCAACAAAGGATCCTTTTATCCAATCTGTGTTATCTAACTTAGATTTGATGGTGCAATCGTAACGTTCAGGATTATACATATCAAAAGAGATAGAAAACGGATGCTGCAATCAAGATTTGCGCACCATAATAGGTGATGAGATTCATTGCGATCATCCATTTTTGATTCATCTGTTTAAAGTAGATAGGAGAAAGGATTAAATCAGACATAGCAAATAAGACAGCGCCTGCAATGAACAATAATGAAAAGGTTCCATAACTTTGCTGATTACCCAATAATAGTGTTTGACCAACCATCATAAAAATAAGAAATGCATACATAAACGATGGTACTTTAGCAATCCCCATCTCAAAACCTAAGACTTTACTCATGATGATCATGATGAGCGTCATAACTAACCCTAGAACAACACTAAATATACCAAAGTTTGAAATACTGAAAAGTGCTAACAGGTAAAAGACATGTCCTAATGAAAAACTGATAATACCATAAATAATAACGGTCTTATCTTTTTCTCGAGATTGCAGTGGTCTTAATGCTAACACCAAGTCACCCATAAAACCTGAAGATAACCCTAAGAGAATAAACAAAGTCGCTTTTAGCAAATCACTTCTTCCATCAACAAATGACTGATCAATCATGTTATCTTGCAATAGTTGATAAAGGGATGCGGCAAACACGATGATAAAACCCAAACTAGCGAATGCTTTCAAGAAAATTGCGAAAAGAGGATTTTTCATACGTGTCTCAACTAAGATAAAAATTAAGCAAGCGATAATCGCGTAAGTAAGGGCGATATGCATCATGGTATCAGCTCCATTTCTTTACTCATATCATATCATAAAAGGAGATAAAATATAAAAAGACAAGGTTAACTTGTCTTTTCATTCAGTAAATGGATGAGTTGTGATTTACAAGATTGATATTGCTTTTCAGTAAAATCAATCATGACAAAGCTCATATCAACATGATCATGAAAGGTTTGTTGGATGCGTTGCATATCAGATAGGGATAAACGTTTGTTGATTTTATGGACTGGATGCATATCTTGATATTGATCATCATATCGTTCATGGAGATAAGGAATTGGTCCATAAAAATAGACAGTTATAATATCTACATTTTTTTCTCGCATCAAATCCTCAAGTTCCCTCACTTCTTCTTGACTGATTTTACCCTCAAAAATAACGTGTTCAACACTATTAAACAAGCGGTTTAATTGCGTCTTGATGACATGCCAAGCATTCGTTTTCACATGTTCAAGTTGTTTTATTTGATAAACGACTTCGGTATCTGCACATGTCTCTAGCATTTCATCATATGAAACCACAGGAATACCGATTTCCTGACCAAGACGATACGAGATGCGTGTCTTAAATGTTTTCATTTCACCACGTATGAAAATAAGTTTTTTTCGTTTGATTGAATCTTCCTTTAGAGGAATCCAATATCTTCTGATATAACCATCACGTTTATAGATACGATCTTCATAAACACCATGATTACTTAAAATGACTAAGCGTGATAAATGGTTATCATCATCACATGTAATTAGGATGCTTTCATAACCCTTTTCTTTAACAAGATTTAAACCTAGTTTTAAAATGAGTTTCCCATATCCTTTTCTTCGCTCACTGATGCGAATGCCATAGCCAAAATGACCACCATACTTTAATAAATAGTCATTTAAATGATGTCTAAAGTCAATCGCTCCATAAATATAGTCATCGCTATCTACTAAGATATATAACGTGCTTGGCACAAGCCCTTTTTCACAAATGCCTTGAGACATATCTTCTAGATAACTTATAAACTCTGGAAATGACTTTCCCCTTAGTCTTGCTTGCCCGGGTGTAATATCTTCATCAGGACCCATGTCACTGATAAAGTCTAAATAGTTCATTTCGTCTGATAAAACAGGTTTTCTCAAAAAAAGTTCTTTCATGTTATTCTTTGCTGTCCTTAAAATAGATTTCGCTTTCCAAAAAGCGATAAAAGATTTTTCTTCGTCTTCTTTCTTCATGCGTGGTAAAGAAAAAGAGATTAAATGCTTCCCATAAAAAGACCCAACCACCAATAAAGAGACCTTCACGCATAATAGAGGTTAATAATGGCAATTCTTCTAAGTCACGAATGACATAAGCATAAGTAATAAAGATAAGTGACAAGATGATAAAGGTAATCATTTGCCGATAACCTCTTTTTAATCGTCTATTAATAAAGAAGACAACGACTCTAAAATTGTTCTTAATCGCAAGGATACTTTTTTGCTCTCTTTCATCATCATGTTTATCTTTTGGTAAGTAAAAACAAAGCTCGACTTCTTCATTTAAAGGAATTTCAGTACCTGATTGTTCCAAATAATCCATGAGTTCAGGTTCTAAATCTTTTCTTCGAATCGGTGAAGGATCCCATCCATTAAAGAGCTCAGCATAATCGTCTAATGAGATTTCAATCATCATGCGATTGGATTCGCTACTACGTTGATATAAATTTTGATATTCATGTTTTTTCATTCGCCATCACTTCTTTCCAGTCTTGCGTTTCCTCTTTTTGGGAAGAGGTAGTTCTTCATATGTTTGTTCAAATAAAACCTTTAAGAACTGTTTATCATCTACATCAGTGATTAAAAAGTAAAGTTTTGCACCTGGATAAGGAGATGCATAAACAGTATCTTTTAACATAATTTTTCCTGTTTCTGTTGGTTTTACAAAAAGCTGATCATCAGCTAAAATCGCAACCATCTTATGATGTATAAAAACTCCATATTCACCAAACATTTTTTTATATGTTATGCCTTCTATAAACGAAAGCTGGTCTTCCATAAACCGTTTAAACGATAATGATGTTCCCATGTTTAATCCATATACGATAAATCATTTTGCTTAATGATCTCTAATTTGGAAAAATCTTCGTTCCAATCAATGATGGTAATGCTTGCATTTTCAATCATAATCATTTCTCTTAAGGTTAGTGGTATACCTAAAAGATCAAGTAAGATCATACGAATGTTTCCGCCATGTGTAAATAGGATAACTTGATCATGTTTATGTTTCTCTGCCAACTCTTTAAAATGTGATATGACGCGTGTTTGAAAGCCTACTAAAGACTCACCACCATGAATGGCTTCTTCGATATGATTAATGGTCTTATTGTTAAAAAAGTAATCGTAATCAACTTTAACTTCTTTCCATGTCATGCCTTCCCACTGTCCAAGACGAATTTCTCTTAATTTTTCATCTTTGATGATGTATTGATGTGAAATACGGCTATATGCTTCAGCAGTTTGATAAGCTCTTTTTAAGTCACTTGCATAGACAAAGTCAAAAGGAATATCGATTAAATGATTGGCAAGATCTTCTGCTTGTTTTTGTCCAATTTCACTCAGTTCAATATCAAGCCATCCTTGCATTTTCTTTGATTGATTATAAATGGTTTCTCCATGTCGAATCAAATAGAAAGCCACGTTTTTTCACCACCTTTTACGCTATATTTGAGAGTTCTTCATCTAATGCTTCAATACTCTTAAATGTCTTAATAGTTACGCCTTGTTCTTTTAGAAGTTTTAAAAATGCTTCTTGATGGTTTTTTACATGTAAACTAAATGGCTGAAGTGCTTCATGATGATAACCAGAAAGTAGACGGGGCAGTTCATGTTTAACATCAGTATCTTTAAACAACCAATCGTATTCGAACTCAATTTCTGCTGCTGCATAGAGTGCAGTCACATAATCATTTCTTTGACAAGCTCTTTCTATTTTATTGTAGTTATTGATGATTTCCTCATAGAAACCTTGTGCTTGTTCTTTAAAGGATGTTATCTTTTGATGATGTTGTTTTCTAAAGAAATCTTCAGATCTAAGCATCATTTCATCAAATGATTTTTTGATATATTTCATATCTTTAGAGATAAACACATCATCATAGTGATCAATAAATCCAAAAGGAATGTCTTTCATAGCCATCATTTCTGATTTTAGCTTGCCTCGACCTCGTTTGATAGGGGTTTGATTATACATGGCAATCACTTCTGTTAGCAAATAGAGAAGTTTAATCCCATATTTTCTCACATCAGCAATGGTTTCAGCATGACATAAATCAAAATGCACATGATAAGCTTCTTTGAATCTGATGTATGCTTGATCTTTAAGTGAGGATAAATTTTCAACCGAAAGGGCATTTTTTCTCAATTGATTAAATTGCATCAAGTCTTCATCACTTGCGTGATATAGCACTTTACCTTCCGTCACAATGGAGACAATACGTTCTTTCCATGATGCAATACGTTCCAATCTTTCCCAAGAAATAGGCCAAAAATCAAAACCGACTCCATCCATGATAAAAACCATCGCAAGCTCATAGCCTCTTTTTGTCTTTGGAACAAAATATAAATCGACATCAGATTTTTCGTGTGTATCGTTATAGAGATGTGATCCCATCATGACAACTAATGAGATATCCTCCTTATAATCGTTTTGAATCTTTTTAACAAGGTGTTCTGCTGCCACAATTGCACGCATGTCTTATTCCTCCAGAGTTTGTTTTTTCACATGTTTAGCTACATCATTATTTAAATAGTTAGATCACGTTCTACAATAAAATGAGTGATATAAAGACTTTCATATTTGCTTGGTTTAAGTTGTGTGATGGATCTTTTCTTCTTCGATAGTGCTTCATCAATGGTCATCCAAACCAAAGTGCCACCTTCATCACTTTCATTTTTGATAAAGAAAGCTTATCACTTCACACGCATAAACATTGCTCATTTGAATAAATTGTCTTTGAGATGTATGTTCTTCGATGCATCCTAGTTCAGTGATATGATCAATTTGACATCCCGTTTCTTCTCTAACTTCACGTTTAAAAGCATCAATGGGTGATTCATCTTTTTCAAGTTCACCACCAGGCAGTTTATAACAATTTTTTTTATTAAGAAAGATGGCTATCTTATCTTGATAGAAAAGAAGATTCTTACTGCTAAGCGTATGCTTGGATTGATCATTGCAACAGTTTCACATCCAAGGTCAGCATCTTTTATGATTGCAACTGTTTCTAACGTATAAACCTCACTTTGTTTTATATGTTAGCAAGCTGACACTTTCGACCAATGATGTATAAGGAAACATATCAATGGGTATTGTTTCTATTAAGTCATAGTCTTGTTTAAGTCGATGAATGTCTTTTGCAAGTGTTGATGGATTACAGGAACCATAAATCAAACGACCTGGTTTAAACTTTTGAATCAGGGCAATCGTTTCTTCACCGAGGCCAACACGTGGTGGATCAAAAAACATCACATCAATTTTCTTTTCTCTTAATCCAGATAATGCTCTCTTGAAATCAGATTGCAAAACAGTGACATTTTCAATCTTATTCTCTAACAGTGATAGTTTCGCACTTTCACATGCTTTTGGATCAATCTCAATCGCATAAACATGTTTACAATCACTTGCTATATAATGGCTTACTGGAGCGATTCCAGCGTAAGCGTCAATCGCAATCTCATGTTTTTTTAGATTGGCAAGTCTTTTCATTTCTACATAGAACTGATTGGCTTGCACAGTGTTTAGTTGGAAGAACGCTTCTGGTTTTAAAATAAATGTTTGACCATTTAATGATTCTTCAATGGTCTCTTTACCAAGTAACAATTCCATGTCATCAGTGAAAAAACCTGGTTTTTTTAGATCCTTATTGATAACTTGAAAGATTGACTTAACCGAAGGTTCTTTTCGCATCAAATCTTTAGCAACATCTATCATGCGATTTGATTTTTGCATCATGATAAAAGAAACTTGTGCCTCTTTCTGATGTGATGAGACTCTAACAACTAAATGTCTAACATAACCTCTTTTTGTTTTTGGATTTATCGCATCCATGTGATAAAGATCCATCAATTTGACACACGTATTTAAAATGCGATTTATATCTTTATGTTGAATAGGACATTCTTCGATAGGTATAAACTGATTTGAGTTTCTTGCATACATACCAAAATGATTCTTGCCGTTCAGATTTTGAACAGGCAGAGAGGCTTTGTTTCGGTAATACTGAGGGTTTGTTGCCCCAAGCGTTTCTTTTACTACAGAAGGTTTTACTTTTGGCAAAATATAGCGATCAAATGCCTGCAATATAAGGTCTTTTTTGTGTAAGAGTTGCATCTCATATGTGATATGTTGTGTCTGACAACCACCGCATTTGTCATAAATAGGACAAAAAGGTTTCATACGTGCAGGGCTTTCTTTGATGATTTCAATCAATTTTGCAGTTGCTCGATTGTCAAAAACATTGACCACTTCAACTAAAACAACTTCTTCTGGTAATGCTTGGTCAACAAAAACAGCTAACCGATTAATATAGGCAATACCTTCACCATTGATGCCCATGCGTTTTACGGTTAAGGTTAATCGATCTTGTGGTTTGATAATTTGATTCATGTTAACACCTTCTTCAAATCCATTTTACCAACTTTTCGTTTAATTATGCGAAAAAAAATGATAAAGTTTGGCTTTATCACTAATTTTTCATGTTTGGTTTAAAGGTTATACCAACCAGCAAATTGACTTGCGACAAATCCATAATGGGTACGACTAACCAACCTCTCACATCATCTGTGATCTGCTCTGCCATATGTCGCATATAAGGAAATAACACTTGAAAAAAGGTGTTAATACGTGTGAGTTCATTCATGCTGTTTAGCCATGTAAGATCATTGATTTTATAGGCACCTCTAAAAAAGAGATGC
>OBJA01001656.1_pt1 | contig 14650 bp, 11 predicted proteins | sample 1519751 | NCBI WGS metagenome assembly OBJA01 (sample SAMEA3881238, study PRJEB22517) | soil metagenome | biome: lake sediment; feature: soda lake sediment; material: sediment, water from around vicinity | place: India | collected 2013-12-23 | depth 3 m | reverse complement strand
GCTTTGCCCATCTTTGCCGAAGCTTAGGAGCAATTCTACGAATCAAACCTACAATAATTCGACTAAACCAGCGTAATTCTCCTTTTACTTTACCGGCATCATGTAGCAAGGCCGCTTGAATCAGCCTTTCCGTATCTATGCCACGGCGAAACGCCACCTCATGTAAGAGACGGCGGGCAACTTTAATTGAATGGCGCTGTTCAGCCAAGTCCATTTGATAGAACAAGAAACGCCCAGCTTCATCCAGGTAGTTAGTAACTAATGCTTGGTCACTTTCTGACAAGGGGCCACCCGTAAGATCCATTAACCTAGACCACCAACCCACGGCTCCATTCCTCCTTCCGTGGTCAAACCCCTGTAATCAAATAAACTAAGATTCTTCGGGGATACTCAATAACAAATCGAAAAATATCCGGAACCAGAACTACTATTCCTAAGAGGATCATAAAGCCGTACTGTTCCAGCCTTGCCATAAGCTCAAAACCATGTCCACGTAGGAAATACTTCAACACCTTGGATCCATCCAAAGGAGGAATTGGAAGAAGATTAAATAGACCTAAGCTCAGATTAATCCATATGCCAATTTCAAGAAAAAGTATCAGTTCTTGATTAAACAAAGGTAATAATCCAAGATATATTAATCGAATCGGCAAGCCGAAAACTAAAGCCAAAAGAAAGTTTGAGAATGGACCTGCTAGTGAAACCCATAACATCGCCTTTAATGGTTCACGAAAATATCGGGGATTCACTGGAACTGGCTTTGCCCATCCTAATCCTACACCGGTAAAGTATGATATAAATAACATCAGCGTCCCTATAGGATCTAGATGTGCTAAGGGATTTAATGTCAATCGTCCTTCTTGCTCAGCCGTATTATCCCCAAAGCGGTATGCGATCAATGCGTGGGCGAACTCATGAATTGATAGGGACAAAAGGACGATAGGGGTGATCAAAATTATGCTTCTAATGGTTTCATTGTCCATCTCATCCCTCCTTCTACATTATGATCATTTTGTCGCCAATTTTATAGCTTCGTTTACAGATGAGCGGGTTTCACAAATAAATCAAACAAGATATGGTGCAATATATAGAGTTAAGCACGGATCGGGCTAATGATATATTATATGCAAGTGAAATTCATGGGATGTGAATCACCAAATATAAAACAAGCTAATGCGAATTGACAAGCTTCGAAAGTATCTCATTTTCTGGTAAAACCGCTTAGATATTATAACACATTTCACCAGATAGCGCCAGGAAATACACTCTATGAAACCCGAAGGCGTTCTTTGAAGCAGGCGCCAATAATGAACTTTGCAATCTTATCAGCTGCTTTAAGATCACGATAAGCAAGTTGATTTTGTCGTATTTTTCTCTGGAGTTCCCAATCATTCATAAATAATTCATTAATGTTTTTGGGTAGTTGAGTTAGATCTTCACAGAGCAGACCGAGGTTATTATTCAAAGTAAAATCAACATTACCTTCTTCTTGTCCTGGCAAAACGCCTGTGATTATGAGAGGCAAACCGCAATTGATGCATTCCATTAAAACGTTTGGGCTGCCTCTGGTGATTGCAACGTCGTGGCTAACCATAAACATCTCAACATTCTCGACAAAACCAAAAACTTGGAGACGTTCTTTATAGCGGAGATCGTATTGCTTCTCCAACTCCTCTTTCAGTCTTTTGTTACGGCCAGTAATAACTGAAACCTCACATTCAGTATTACCCAAGATAAGACGGACGATTTTTTTGATGTTTCCGGAACCTTCTCCACCGCTCATAATTAATAGTCTTGGGCGTGTTCTTTGATGATTTGTATCCATATTGACTGTATTTGCCGCACGAACTATCTGTTCCCGTACGGGCAAAGAAACCACTTTAATCTTCTCAGGCTCTACTCCGTACGACGCTGCCCGAGTCTGCGCCTCCACAGTTGGGATTATATTCAATGTTGCTCTTGGTTCTACCCAAAGTGGCGAGAACGAGATTAAATCTGCATAAACAATGACAAACGGTATATCTAAACGAGCTTTCTGCAAGACATTCATTACTGAACCGCAAAAACATGGATGAACAGAGACAATTCCATCGGGTTGAAATTCATGAATAATAGGCAGAAGTTTATTTTTAATCATCTTTTCAGTAAAATTGTTGAACCTTCCCGGATGTGAACTGGAAAGCCTCCAAATTAATTTCCATAAATAGACCGCATTTCTAATAATAGGTCCATATAAGCCTCCTAAATGTCTACCGAAACCAAAAGGAAGATCGAAACCCTCAACTATTTTCAGCTCAACATCTGGGTCCAATTTATTAATCTGTTTCTCTATGGAGTGAGTAATACTCTTATGGCCGTGTCCAGTGATAAATGACGTTAATATAAGAATCCGTTTTGCCATGTCCATATCCCCTTGTTTTTTTATGACAACCCTTTAAATATATTAGGCGGGAGGTTTTTTGTCAACCTCCAATCGTAATACTTCTCTTACCGCGCAAAGCAACTCAAACCAATGAACTCACGTAGTATTGAGTTTAATGGAACCTCCGCTTCATCCATTGGCAAGAAATAACTGAGAAACTTCAACAAGCGTTTCGCTTCCGGATATTCCGGATCATCCGGGCTTACTTCCATCAAAAGCGGCTCGGCGTAACGCTTTAAGATAGACAGCTCATAGATAAGCGCAGAATTAAACATAGCATCTGCCTCTTCCTGATAAGGAAAGATATTTCGCTCCTCTCCACGGCGTACGGAAGGCCAAATTTTAATCGTGGTCCTAGCATCATGTCCACGGAACTGACTATCCCTAACAATCCTCCTCAACAACCTATTATCCGTAGTTGGAATACGGTTATGGTCATCGACGTTAAGCTGAGTCAAGGCGCTGATGTATATTTTAAACTTCCGTTCTTTTGGAACCAAAGCTGTTAATCTATCGTTCAACCCATGTATACCTTCGATTACTAGCGGTTGTTCTGCTCCAATGCGAATTGGATGACCTTTGGTCTCTCGCATTCCCCGCTGAAAGTTGTATACAGGAACTTCAACTTCTTCTCCTTGGATCAGTCTAATGAGATGTTCATTGAACAATTCCAGATCGATAGCTTCCAATGATTCAAAGTCATACTCTCCCCGTTCATCACGGGGAGTTTTATGTCGGTCAATGAAATAATCATCAATTGAGATAGCTACAGGACGAAGTCCGTTTACTCGAAGCTGAATCGATAAACGTTGGGCAAATGTAGTTTTTCCTGATGAAGATGGGCCAGCAATTAGGATAACTCTGGATCTACCCCGTTCCTTCGTTATTTGATCAGCTAACATTGCTAGTTTCTTTTCATGCAGGGCCTCAACCACACGAATAACATCACCTGATTTCCCAGTAGATATCAACCGGTTAAGACTGGCAACATTCTCTATCTCCAATACTTTGCCCCACTGTTCAAACTCATAGAAAACACGGGCGAGTTTTCGTTGTTCGACGAAAGGCGGTAACTTTGTAGGCTGCTCTCTCTGGGGGAAACGGAGAATAAAGCCGGGTAAATAAAACCGTAGTTCAAAGACTTTTAAGTAGCTAGTTCTTGGAACCATATAACCATAATAGTAGTCATAGAATTCACCGCATTTATAGACGCGAACTTTTTCATTTTTCCGGAATTTTAGTAGATTAACTTTGTCGACTTGCCCTTCTTTTTCAAAGAGACTTATGGCCTCTTCCCTGGGTAAGGTTATCTTGCGTATTGGTTCATCCATGGCAATAATCTCTTTCATTCTATTCTGAATCGCCCTTATATCGCGTTCATTTACAGGTCTGCCAATATATAGCTCACCAAAAATTCCTTTACTTAATGAGTGCTCAATAGTAACCTTACAACCAGGATAGAGCTCCCTTGCCGCTCGAACCAGAACAAAAGTTAAGCTTCTCCAGTAGATACGTATCCCGTCTTCCGAACGTAGATCAATTGGTTCAACCACAGCATCAGCTTCAGGAATCACAAACAACTCTCGAAGCTGATTTCCTAACTTTGCAGCGACAACAACTCCATTATCATTCCATTGAGGCTTGAGTATATCCTCCAAAGAAGTTCCGGGAGCATATTCTTTGATTCTACCGTCTGTAAATGTAATTCGCAATGCCTCTGTCATGATGATAACTCCTCCATTTTTCGACTGATTTATCGTATGATTATGGATATCGCCTAGTTTTCTATTTCATACAATTAGCGCGATTGCATTGTTTTATATGTTATAAATCCAAGCTAGTTAATTGCCTCATAGGGTTACGATATAATTACATCCAAATCTCAATGAATGTAATTATGAGACTCGCTCAATTAAAAACTGTATTAAATTATAATAAATACGTTGTTTAACGTATGAACAGACTAGAGTATTAGAGTATTGTTTCTGAAGAGGCTAAATAACGTAATAATGTACTAGCAAAACTCAGACTCTTCGTTATTACGCACAATCTTGATATTTATGTTTCACAAATTATGGTAAGTTTTCTCCAGAGTTAACCATACGATTCGACAAACCAAGTAAACTCCCCTTTTTTCTAAAACATCATTTTCAAATCTAACCATTAACTTTGTTGCTATAAATGAATCGTTGCTTTATATGCGACGATTTCTAGAGTTTATATGTGCGAATTAAGAGATCGTTTAGGGAAATCTCAAGAGAAATTCTATTTTTTGACATTGCCATAAGATATTACCTAAAGTCTTTAACAGGTTGATCCGCCAAAGTCCTCCTGATGAATTCTCCCCATAGCTCAGCTGCATACGAACTGCCAATTGTTTGTTCGCCGATTCTTAGTGGAGAATGATCATCATTACCCAGCCAAAGAGCAGCTAGAATATCAGGAGTGTATCCAACAAACCAAGCATTAGTATTTCCACTTGTTGTACCTGTTTTCCCTGCGGCAGGACGTCCTGGATATCCCCGAACGCCAGTGCCTTTAGTTAATACGTTTTCCATCATACGTGTAAGAGTAGATGCGACTTTTTCCGGAAGGACACGATTCTGACGAGATCTTCCTCGTCGTAAAAGCCGACCATGTCTATCCTCAACCTTAAGAACAGCTACTGGATCCGAGCGAATGCCTTTGTTGGCCAAAGATGTATAAGAGGTAGCTAACTCCAATGGAGTTACTCCTCGTGTGAGTCCTCCAAGAGCCAAAGGAGCTAATCCCATGTCGTTCCTTTCTCCTTTCTCCATTAAGGGCAATCCCATTTCCCGAGCAAGGTTAAATACTTTATCTATGCCTATATCCGCAACTAGTTTTACTGCTACAGTGTTTACGGATTCCTCAATAGCAGTCGTCAATGAGATTGGTCCTCGGTATCTATCATCATAGTTCTGCGGCTGCCACGGCTCATTATTGATGGAATAGACTACCGGTTCGTCCCACACTTGAGTATCCGACTGAAACCCTTCCATAAGAGCGGCTGCGAATACAACCGGCTTTATGGCGGATCCCGGCTGTCTACGAACTGTGGTAGCACGATTCAAAGGAGAACGGCGATAACTCCTGCCACCTAGCATTGCTCGAATTTCTCCTGTTTTATTATCGAGCACTACCATTGCTATCTGTGGTTTCTGCTCTTCCTGTCCGTCTTCAGGCAGACGATTCACTATCTCTTCTACACGTTGTTGAATTGTTAGATCTAAAGGAGTAAATATCCTAAGTCCACCATCGCGAATATATCGTTCAGACCAGCCGAACTCATTCTGAAGATATTCGTTAACATAGTCAGCAAAATAAGAACCTCTGGTTGGAACTCCTGGGCGTTGCAATGTACCAAGGGGGCGTGCCATTAATTCTTCTTGGAGAGTCGTTGTTATCAAACCTCTTCTCGCCATTATTGTCAAAACCGTATTACGACGCTCTAGAGCTCTTTTGGGATGGGAGAAAGGAGAATAAAACTCTGGTCCTTTTGGCAAACCAGCCAATAATGCCATCTGTTCCAGGGACAACTCCTGCACCGATCGGCCAAAGTATATTCTTGCAGCAGCTTCAACCCCATAAACTCCGCGACCAAAATAGATGTCATTCAGGTAAAACTCTAGTATCTGATCTTTTGTGAATTGTCCCTCGATGCGTACGGCATACCCTATCTCGGCAAGTTTACGTCTGAAAGTACGCTCTTGGGTAAGTAGCAAATTCTTTGCTAACTGTTGCGTGATGGTACTTCCGCCTTGAACTCTTTCTCCCTGGCGAAAATTCTCAACCAACGCCCTAAGTATACCTCTAATGTCTATCCCACGATGATGATAAAAACGTGAATCTTCCACCGCAACCACAGCATCCCGTAATGGGAGTGGGATTTCTTTAAGTGGCCTCCATAGTATCCGAGAAGGATTTAGTGTAGTTACCACCCTTTCGTTTTTATCTAGTATTACTGACGAAAGTCTAGCAGATTCAAGGCGTTCTTTTAGATCCATAGAGCTAAGCAGTGGGTTGTACAAAATAAAATTAATGCCAAAAAGACTCACTGTGATTATAATCACAGAAAGCCAGCGAAAGCGGCTGCTCTTCTGAGCAAGGTTTTTCTGTCTTCTACCTCTCCGATGATGGTATCGGGGCAATCCTTCTCCACCTTTCATTCCTTAGGTTTCCCTACAACATCGATAAATTCCTGATAATACCTATTTGCATTATTAGTGAAGAAAAGGTCACTTAATATATCTTGTGTTTTCAATCTCTCTACTATTCTGTGACATTCGAAGAAGGGTTGATTTTTCGAGAGGCACTCCTATAATTGTTTTTATTTTTCCTTAATGACGCCATACTGACACTTCCTCTTCGACAAGTTTTCATCACAACTCCTCCCTCAGGTATATATTCCCACAAACAGAAAGAATATTTACTGCTATTTAGTCTGCACATCGTGGTTGAGACATTGTTACTTAGACATTTCATGATTCCTGAATCTCTCAATTCTGAAACTCGCTCGCTTATAACTCTTTTACATTCTATTTTCTCTGTGGGTATGCAATAACAAAAAGCCCGTTTCTTAAATGAAACGAGCTAAACAAGTTTTAGAGATAAGAAAAACAGGAACATAAGCATTCGTATTTTCTGCTTGTGTTATGGGTTTGGAGGTATTATTTCTTTCAGCGAATCATTTACCATATAATAACGATTGGAGTTATTCCAAAGCGTGAACCCTGACGAATAATCCACTTCAAATATGCCTCGAACCTGGTTATTGAGGTATTCCGAATACTCTGGAGCTTTCATGCGAAGCTCTTTCCCCATTAGAAATGCTTGTACATAAGGGCGGATAACACAATTTCCGTCAGTGATTATTTTTGCACGGTAGGTACCTTCCCGATAAATCTGTTGAGCCCGTTCCAAATAGGTCCCGCCAAGTAAAAATTTTGAAGGAAAATGCGAAGGATAATACATCGGGCAAATTACATCAACATAATCTGAGAAGACTCTAATATTCTGACCAGTCCAGCCCTCCATACGATACCAACAATTAAATCCATAGAGATCAGTGCTGATTGGAATTGCAATGCGACTACGAGCCAATGCTAGAAATGATTCTAGCGCGTCGCTTTTTGTCATTCCTTCTCTTCTGTACCGATAAAGGATCTGTGATGTTTTACCATCCGTTGGAAAACGAATATAGTCAAACTGTATTTCATCGACCCCTAGCGTCTGCAATTCTTCGGCTACGGCTAAATTATACTTCCATACTTCATCACAATAGGGATCGACCCAGAACTCCTTCTGAATTAGTATATCTTTGTCTTCTTCATCTTTTTTCCCAGTCTTAACCAGATTGCCCCAGGGTTTGTCATCTGTCTTATCCCATGTAGAGTATTTGTTACTTTCATAAGCATATAGTTTTTTGTCCTTAAAGACTACAACGCGAGCAATTACATAAATATCATTTTCTTTTGCTTTTTTTATTAAGTCAGCGGAATTAATCAAATTTCTTACCGCGCCAATTTGTCGTGGCAAAGGTAACTTAGTATCGTATGTTAGGTTTCCTAAATCATCTTTAAAATCAACGACAATTGCATTTAAGTTGTTGTCCTTAATAAACCTGATATGTTTATCTAACAACTTTCCCCGCGCTTGAGTTGGTTGAAGATATATTCCGTTTCGTCCCGAGGCTCTTTTTAACCTTTCACGTTTTGCGATTGCTTCTTCACTGACAAAATCGACTAACGATAGATTATTGATCTTCCAATATCCTCCTTGTAATGCATAACTATAACTATGTTTCCCTGTGCGAAGCTTCAGCAACCATTCATCAGTCTCGTAAGTTTCTTCAACTACAGCTTGAACCATTGCCATACCTGTTATAATTTGACCTTTTAATAAAGAAAGTTCAACTGCATGAGCTTCTCTTCGGTTAGCAGGAACAGAATAAACACCTTTCCCAAAACCACAGGAAAAAAAGTAGGCTCCAGTCTCAGTGGGATGATATGCTAATCCATTAACTTCCTCCCAAAAACCAACACCTTGGTATAAGAAGCTATAGTTCTTCGAGATAGACTTCCACGTCTTTCCCCCATCAATAGATTCGAAAATACCATTAAAAGAAGTACCAATGATAATAGCTTCTTTATTTAATGGCGAAAGCGCGACAGCCGTTACATAAGCTCCACCTGGTAATGAGCGCCAGATAGAGATGGGCTTCCAACTGTTACCATAGTCTTCAGAGAGATAAAGTAAATAAGGCGTCGCCACAATAACACGTTCCGGTTTTCCCGGTTCAACGCCCAGAGCGGTTAAGAGTCTTGGCCTTATGATCCCCTCTAGATTTAGGTTCCGCTTTGGTAACCCCTCATTACGCACCAACCAAGTTACACCAGAATCAGTGGAATATAAGAACCCATGTTCCACAGATATTCCGTACATTACCTCAGAACCAGTCTCAACCATACATTCGGGAAGTATTCTTTGTTGTTGGCTATGTTGTTGACTTTCTCCTTCCGATTCTTGTTCCATCATAATATGCTGAGCAAATACACCCTGAATCAATATGAACAAACCTAGACAAATTAAGGTGAATCGACGTCCACTCAATCTCTTTCCTCCCTTTGATCATCCAGCTCACTTTTGATAAGATGATTTCTAACCATAAATTTCCCGTTGATTAGAATTGGAATACCATCTCCATAAAAGACCGAGCCTTTTGTTGCATGAATATGTAAATACGAGCCTACTTTTGCAATTGGTTGTCCTCTTCGAACTAGGTCTCCTTCCTTAACAATCACGCTTCCACCAATCAATGGTGCCAGTAACACATTGCATCCCTGATGGCGAATGACTATATAGCTTAATCCTCTCCCTGCATATTGCCAAGCTGGGTATTCGTACTCTCTTCCACGGTTTAGGATCTCTGTTACTACTCCATCACATGGACTATGAACCATTCTACCAGAGTCGTCATCCTTCGAATCCTTTGAATACGTAATAATTCGAGAGTGAAACTGTTCCGCCAGGCCGAAGGAGGGAATCTCCACAAATTCCAAAGCGTTTTTCATCGCAAAGCCAGCTCCGAAGATGATACTTCGCTCATCAATGTAACGGTTATTTAGAATAAAGCTATTTCCACCCTGGATTACATAGTACACCCCGTTTTTTATAGGAAACGACAGTTCAATCGGCTCCTCTTGATAAAAGAATCCTCGTAGAACCATAATATTATAAAAGAAAAGCACTGTACCGACTAATAGACAGAAAACCGGCGTTTTCCAATCCTCAAGGCACTCACGTAACCAAAAAGGTTTAGTTCTAATCTTACTGTAAGATAATAACGTTACAATAGGAAGAAGTGCAATACATAAGTACTTAATGTAATAACCATTGTATCCCAAGTAACCCCAGTATCCTGTGTAATAAAGAAGAATGCAGTATAAAATAACAACGATAATCTTTGTCAACCAGTCGAATTTACAATGACTTTTGTCTCCTAGAATCCAAAATAATAGGACCATGGGAATTAATAAGTGACTTATGATAAAAAAAACAACAAATGTTGGTATGCCTTGAACCATTAGTCTCCCCCTTGTAATAGACCACAGCGATACAATCTGACTAAACAACATTTGGTCTTTTATCACCTAATTATTTGGGATCCTTGATGATTTTCTTCAAATTTCAGTATACCTTAAAGGTTATGCAAGAGCAATGCTTATATATACGAAATAGTTCATACGTGTGGTAGCGTGAAATGGAATACAGCGCCTTTACCTTCTTCACTTTCCACCCAGATTTCCCCTTTGTACCCTTCAACTATTCGTTTAACAATCGATAAACCTAAACCGGTGCCGCCCATCGCCCTAGAACGGGCTTTATCAGTTCGATAAAAACGTTCAAAGATCCGTTCTTGTTCGGCCTGGGGAACTCCGGGACCTGTGTCTTCAATCGTCACTTTGACCTTATCATCGTCTATTTGGGCACGAACGGTTATTACGCCGTCTTCAGGAGTATATTTCTGGGCATTCTCTAACAGATTAGAGATGACTTGCCTTATCCGCTCTGATTGCGCTGCAATCAATGGCAAATCACTCGGCAATTTAACTTGAAATACATGTTTGCTTCGGGAACTAAACTGCCCAACCACATCATCCACTAGTTCATTAAGGGAAAATGGATAATAATCATCAGCAAACCCTTTTCCTTCATCCAATTGGGCTAAAATCAACAGGTCATTGACAATACGAGCCATCCTTTCGCTTTCAAGGAGAATACCTTGTAGAAAGTGGCGGGTTTCATCTTGGATATCGTCTGATTCAGCCAGCGTTTCAGCCATGACGCGCACTGCCGTTACAGGAGTGCGCAATTCGTGGGAGACATTTGCCACAAAATCCTGCCTTACCTGCTCAAGTCGGCGAAGCCTCGTCAGATCCCTTAATAAGACTATTGTCCCCGGGGATTCATTTAATTCGAATTCAGCTTCAATTGGAGCAGCCAAAGCATGTATATTGCGAACAAACGGTATCCTAGTCTGAAACTCTCCACTCACAGCAATATGGCGTGTATTAGCTTCGAGCATCCAAGCTTCAAGATCAGGATGAACCAAAAGCTCTGGCACCGTACGTCCCAAAACCTTTGAACGCTTAAGTCCTAAAAGACGTTCCGCGGCACGGTTGAGCACTTCTAAACGCATCTTATCATTAAAGACAAGCAATCCGTCATCCATGTTTTCTAAGATGGATTGTAGTTTTGTCTTCTCTTCCCTGGTTTCATCCAACGCCATTGATAAGCGTTGAGCCATTTCTTTTATAGTTGAGCCGAGTTTGGCGAACTCATCCTCATAATCATTGGTTGGTTTCAGATTATCCTCCTTTGTATAGCTTTGAGCAAGTTGCTCAAGTTCAAGTAAAGGTCTGGTCACACGAATTATAATAGTAACCCCAACTCCCAACGCCAACCAGATTATAACAGAGAAAGAGGAATAAAATGTTATCCGAATTCGTGACAGTGATTCCTCGATATCCATCTCTGGCTTAGCTACACGGATAACTCCAACCACGTTTTGATCCACTTTTAAAGGAACGGCTTTATACCATAAGGATTTATTTAATGTATCGCTGAACCGAAGACTCTCAGCTTCAACTTCTCCATTTAATACCTGTTGGATCTCCGACCGATATAAATGGTTTTCCATTTTAATCGGGTTGTATTGAGAGTCGGCCCAGACTTTGCCTTTATTATCAATAATAGTAATTCTTAATTGAGACCGATTTCCCGCTATTATAGCCAGTTCCTGAAGAACTTCGGTAGACCATCCCTTTTCTGAGAGTACACTTTCAAAACGTTCTTGGATTAATAGCACAGAACGTGATAAATAAGCCCTAATCTCACCGATGATCCGCTGTTCCTCAGTGCGAAACCACCAGCCAGACAAGAGAAATACTATAAGAACCATCATAATTAATTGGATCAAGATCAGTCTTGTGCGAAACCGAAGGCCTTGGTGTATCATCAATCGTTCCCTTCCCGACGAAATTTGTAACCGCTGCCACGGACTGTTAAAATATACTGAGGATTGCTTGGGTCAGATTCAATCTTCTCTCTTAGCCAACGGATATGCACATCAACCGTTCTAGATTCGCCATAAAAATCAGACCCCCAGATACGATCAAGTAATAAGTCCCTCGATAGCACCCGTCCAGCATTCGAAGCTAGTACCCGAAGAAGTTCGTACTCTTTCGCAGATAGTTCTATTTTTCTCCCGCCAACTTTAGCTTCGTGCCCCAATATATCAATTTGAAGGTCACCGTTCTTCAGCAAGTTTTCTTCCTCTTCCACTCCAGATCTCTCTGCGCGACGTAAGACGGTCTTAACTCGGGCGATCAACTCACGAAGACTAAAAGGTTTTGTTACGTAATCATCCGCACCTAATTCTAATCCTAGTACACGATCGATCTCTGTTTCTTTAGCAGTAAGCATAGTTCTGGCTCTTCCTGAATAATTTTATCTAGTCCAACCTCTCCGTCTGCTACGATACTTACTTCGAATCCCTCTTTTTTTAGATTGTAAGCAACTGCGTCTGCAATATGTGGTTCATCCTCAATGATTAAGATTCTTTTTGCCATCTTTCTTTCCTCCGTTTCGACGCCGTATGCTTACTAGTACTTCTCATTCTCTCCGGTCACAAGATAGATAACTCTTTCGCCAATATTTGTGGCGTGATCCCCTACTCGTTCAAGATAGCGGGCGATAAATAGAAGATTCAAAGCTTGAATGATCTGCTCACTGTCCCCACCCTTGCGGATATAGTCCGTAATCTCAACCAGCAATGCTTCATATTGTTTGTCAATAATATCATCTTTACGGCATGTTTCCTTTGCCTTTTCTACATCTCTTGTTATCAGTGCCTCCAATGCGGCATGAATCATCTCTTCCACGTTAAGAGCCATTGCTGGAATATCCACTAACGGCTTAATCAACGGCTGCTTACCAATTCGAAGTGTGATCTCCGCAATATTAGTCGCGTGGTCAGCAACACGTTCAAGATCTGTAGCGGTTTTTAAAACGGTCGTCACAATTCTTAGGTCTCTAGCAATGGGTTGTTGAAGAGCGATCAATCGTATGCATTCTTCTTCAACTTCCAAAGTCATATGGTCAATAATATCGTCCCCATCGATAATTCTATGTGCCAATTCCAAGTCCTGCCTGGCTAAGGAATCAATCGCTTGGTGGATCACTTCCGTCACACGACCACCCATACGCAAAAGACCTTGTTCTAGTCGTTCCAACGCCTGGTCAAAGTAGGTTCTAGTCATATATACTATACCCCCTATCTTTTTGTTTTACTTTTTTTATACTAGGTTACTGTTATGATGACTATATAGTAGAATCAACCAAAACGTCCGGTAAGATAATCCTCGGTAGCTTTCTGCCGCGGATTAGTCATAACTTCTTCTGTCGGTCCATACTCCACCATATTACCTAACAGAAAGAATCCAAGATGTTGAGAGATACGAGCAGCTTGTTGCATATTATGTGTTACAACAATAATTGTATATTTATTCTTTAGCTCCATAATCAATTCTTCGACTTTTCCAGTAGAGATAGGATCTAACGCAGAACAAGGTTCATCCATCAACAAGACCTCGGGCTCTACAGCTAATAAGCGTGCGATACACAGTCGCTGTTGTTGTCCGCCAGAAAGGTGGAGCGCGGATTTATACAGTCGGTCTTTAACTTCATCCCAAAGCGCTGCCCCGATAAGACTTTTCTCAACGATCTCACGAATGCGCTGTCGATCACGGATCCCGTGAACACGTGGCCCATAGGCTATATTATCAAAAACAGACATAGGAAAAGGATTGGGTTTTTGAAAGACCATCCCTACTCGTTTGCGCAGAAGAACTGGATCTATCTTCGGATCATAAATATCGTCTTTATCCAATATAAGTTTACCTTCTACTCTAACCCCTTCAACTAGATCGTTCATACGATTTAGTGAGCGCAAAAAACTCGATTTACCGCATCCCGAAGGACCGATCAAAGCGGTTACGTTATGGGAATAGATATCTATAGTTATATCCTGGAGCGCATGGAATTCCCCGTAATAAAGATTAAATTTATCACTTTTAATCGTAACAACTTTTTTTTCTTGATCCAATTTAAATCCTCCTTTCGCCTCGATAGCAGGCGGAAAATTTGTTCAATAGCATATTAGCTATGGTATTAATCGCCAGAATACCTAGGATTAAAACGGCCGCTGTCGCAAACGCTCTCTCTAATGATAATCCTTCATTGGCTAAAATATATAGATGAAGAGTCATTGGTCGTGCTGGTTGCCAGACCGAAGTGGGAATGAACAAAGCGCCACCAGCTGTTAGCCATACTGCAGCGGTTTCACCGACAGCCCGCCCCATTCCTAAGATAATACCTGTTACTATCCCTGGCAATGCAGCGGGAAGTACAACTCGGTAGATTGTGGTCCAAGGTGCTGCTCCTAAAGCTAAACTTCCTTCCCTGTAACTTTTGGGGACTGATAACAACGCCTCTTCAGAGGTGCGAATGACTGTTGGTAGAATCATCAACGCAAGAGTCAAACCACCAGACATTAACGAATAACCAAATTTACAGTAAACGACAAAGAAGGCAAAACCAAACAAGCCAAAGATGATTGACGGAACACCAGCCAAGGTTTCAGTTGCA
>OBJA01001655.1_pt1 | contig 14654 bp, 14 predicted proteins | sample 1519751 | NCBI WGS metagenome assembly OBJA01 (sample SAMEA3881238, study PRJEB22517) | soil metagenome | biome: lake sediment; feature: soda lake sediment; material: sediment, water from around vicinity | place: India | collected 2013-12-23 | depth 3 m | reverse complement strand
GCCTGAAGAACGGCTGGCAGAACAGCGGCCTGCCATGGGGCATGCGCATGGATCCGGACAAGATCTACCGCACGGATCGCGGGTCCAATCCGTAGCCTATACTGCAGGCCCTCGGCAAGGGAGCGGGCCTGTTGACGGCTTGGCCGCGTCCATGCGGCCGACAGCTGCCGGCGCGAGCCGGGGCCTTGTCGATGCAGGGTCAGGCAAGGGAGGCGCGCAAGCGTCGGTTTCACCCTTGCGGTGGCCCATCTCCCTGCTACAACTACGGGATGCGCCACATACCACCACGGAGGAGCATGAGATCATGCCAAAAGGCAAGCCCGCTTTAAGGGTCCCGGCGGCCGATACGGCCATCGGGACCGGGTCTCCGACCGATGCGCCGTGGCCGACCTTCCACCAGGAGGCCGTCCCGCCCGCCAAGGACCACTTCATCCAGCGCCAGGGCTTCCAGTTCGCCGGCAGCCATTTCATCATCGACCTGTGGGGCGCCACGCAACTCGACGACCTCTCCCTCATGGAAACCACGCTGCGCCACGCCGTGCGCCGTTGCGGCGCCACCCTGCTGCACATCCACCTGCACCATTTCACGCCCAACGGCGGCATTTCCGGGGTGGCGGTGCTGGCGGAATCCCACATCAGCGTGCACACCTGGCCGGAATATGGCTATGCCGCCTTCGATGTGTTTATGTGTGGCAACACAAATCCGGTAGAATCCCTTCCCGTATTCGAACAGGCCTTCCGCCCCGAGCGGTCGGACATCCAGGAACTCATGCGAGGGCGCATCCAGAATGACTGATCTCTTCCGGGAAAATCTCTACCCCGACTATTCCCAGTGCTTCAAGAAGGACGAGGTGCTGTTCCAGAGCGAAACCGAACACCAGGAACTGATCATTTTCCGCAATGATTCCTTTGGCCGGGTCATGGCCCTGGACGGTGTGATCCAGACCACCGAGCGCGACGAGTTCATCTACCACGAGATGATGGTGCACGTGCCGCTGTTCGCCCACCCGGACCCGAAGAAGGTGCTGATCATCGGCGGCGGCGATGGCGGCATCCTGCGCGAGGTGCTCAAGCACCAGAACGTCGAATCGGTCACCCAGGTGGAAATCGACCAGGCCGTCATCGACCTGTGCACCAAGTACCTGCCGCGCCATTCCAACGGCGCCTACCAGAATCCCCGCGCCCACATCGTCATCGACGACGGCGCCAACTTCGTGCGCAACTGCCAGGAGAAATTCGACGTCGTCATCTCCGACTCCACCGATCCCTTCGGCCCCGGCGAGGTGCTGTTCACCAAGGATTTCTATACCGCGGAGAAGAACTGTCTGAATGAGGGCGGCATCATGGTGGCGCAGAACGGCGTGGCCTTCATGCAGCTGAGCGAGGTGGTCACCTCCAGGAAGCGCCTCAAGCCCCTGTACCGGGACGTGCACTTCTACAGCGCCTCGGTACCCACCTACATCGGCGGCATCATGTGCTTCGCCTGGGCCACCGACGACGAGTCGCTGCGCCAGACCGATACCGCCACCCTGCGCCAGCGCTACGAGGCCAGCGGCGTGCAGACCCGCTACTACAACCCGGAGATCCACGCCGCCAGTTTCGCGCTGCCCCAGTACGTGCTGGAGGCGCTGGCGACGGTTTGATCAAGACAAAGGGGACAGACTCAAGTCTGTCCCCTTCCAGGAGATTGCTTCGCTCCGCTCGCAATGACGACACCCCCCTGTAGGAGCGGCGCAAGCCGCGATGGTTGATCGCCCTTCCTATCGCGGCTTGCGCCGCTCCTACACTACCGCCAGACCCGGGTGAACCACGCCAACGAGACCGGGCGCAGGCGGGCCAGTCTTTGTCAAGATACTTTACAACCCTCCCCGGCAATGACCGCCATGGACCATCTCTATCGCAGAAAAATACCAGAATTCAGCACCCTGAGAAAACTGGCATACATCATGCCGCCAAAACCTGCCCTACGGTTCCATTTCTGATGCCACACACAGGTCCTATAAGGAGGATTCATGTCAATCCACCCAGCAGGTAGCAGTACCTCAGGAGTGCTGATGGTCGCAGCGCTGGCACTGTTCGGCGGCCCGGCAAATGCGGCACCGATCTATCTCAACGACCAGAACATCACGGTTGCATTGGGTAGCAGCCATGATGCCCAGGTCCTGGCAAACCCCACCTTCGGTCCGTTCGCAAACGTGTCCATCACACAATCACTTGCCAATGTCATCGATGCGCCCACGGCGGACGCCCAGGAATTCCACAATCAATTGACGCACGTCTGGGTCAATGGCGGGCATCTGGAACTCGATTTCAACTTCGGCGTCGAATATGACCTGAGCGCGCTGCACTTCTGGAACTACCACTCCGAAGCCTTCGATGTCGACCACATCCTGTTTACCTTCTTCGACAGCAGCCTCAACGAGGTCGGGATGCTGGAGGTAGTGCCCCTGCTGGGCAACACCACCGGCAGCGACAGCGACCCGATCCTCCCCGAGACCTATGTCCTGAGCTTTCCCTCCAACGTCCAGTATGTGAACGCATGGCTGACAGGTTCCAACGGCCAGGTGGATTTCAACAACATCGGCTTCACCGCCGTGCTTTCAGATCCCGGCAATGGCGGCCCTGGTCCATCCCCAATCCCGGAACCCGGCACGCTGCTGTTGCTTGGCATTGGGCTGGCAGGCCTGCTGGGGGTGCGCAGGCGTTCGATCTGAAGCCCCCCGTGAGGGCGGCCATGACACACATGGGAACAGGCTTGATCCGATCATGGCACAACCCCGCCTGTAGGAGCGGCGCAAGCCGCGATAGGAAGGGCGATCAACCATCGCGGCTTGCGCCGCTCCTACAGGGGGGCGCTAGACGAAGTAGGCCTTGAGGGGCGGGAAGCCGTTGAAGGCGATGGAGCTGTAGCTGGTGGTGTAGGCGCCGGTGGACAACCAGTACAGCCGGTCGCCCGGCTCCAGGGACATGGGCAGCGGCACCTTGTTGTCCTCGTAGAGGATGTCCATGCTGTCGCAGGTGGGGCCGGCGATCACCGCCTCCTCGGGCTTGCCCTGGCGCTCGGTGTAGATGGGGTAGCGGATCGCCTCGCCCAGGGTCTCGATCAGGCCGCCGAACACGCCGATGTCGGTGTACACCCAGCGGTGCAGGCCGTAGCGCGACTTGCGCGAGATCAGCACCACCTCGCTGACGATCACCCCCGATTCGCCCACCATGGAGCGTCCCGGCTCCAGCATGATCTCCGGCATGTCATCACCGAAGTCCTCCTGCAGGAAGCGGGTGATCTCCTCGCAGTAATGGGAGATCTCGTGGGTACGGGTCACGTAGTGGGCCGGGAAGCCGCCGCCCATGTTGATCTGGCGCAGCTTCACCCCCTGCGCCTCCACCCGATCGAAGATGAACTTCACCTTGGCCAGCGCCGCATCCCAGGCACCCAGGTCGCGCTGCTGGGAACCCACGTGGAAGGAGATGCCGGCGGGATCCAGGCCCAGTTCGCGGGCCAGCAGGATCAGGTCCACCACCATCTCCTGCTGGCAGCCGAACTTGCGCGACAGCGGCCAGTCGGCGGTTTCCGTGCCCTCGGTGAGCACGCGGATGTGCAGGTGTGAGCCGGGCGCCTCGCGGGCGATGCGGCGCACGTCCATCTCCGAATCACTGGCGAACACGCGTACACCCTGTTCGTAGGCATAGCGGATGTCCACCGCCTTCTTGATGGTGTTGCCGTAGCTGATGCGCTCCGGGGGCACGCCCAGGCTCATCACCAGGTCCAGCTCGTAGCGCGAGGCGATATCGAAGTTGCTGCCCAGGCCGGCCAGCAGGTTGAGCACCTCCGGGGCCGGATTGGCCTTCACCGCGTAGTAGATGCGGGACTCGGGGAAGCCCTTGCGGAGTTCCTCGTACTTGGCCCGTACGGTATCCAGGTGCACCACCAGGAAGGGGGTCTGCTGGGTATCGGCCAGGGCCCGGATGCGGGCCCACTCTTCGTCGTTGAAGTGTTTGCGCAGCTGTGACTTGTTCATCGGGTTGTGGGCACCATCGCTCCCCGTGCGGGGTGAAATTGAAAGTAATGAGTCCACTTGTCCCGTGCGGGACAGGTGAAACCCAAGGATAGACCTTCTCCCGGCCTCGCCGCCGGCGTTCCGTACCAATCAAAAAAGGCCCCGCAGGGGAGCCTTTTTGGATGGGTCGGCCACGCCTGGATTCGCACGCGTCGGTATCAACCACATGAATTACCACGATATCAGTCCGCCACCGGCACACCGGCCCGGACCGCGCCAGTGTGCCAAATTACCGGCCGCAACACCAGCACCGGCCGGCGCGCGCAAGCTGCTAGAATGTCACCACAGCCCCACCTGGATGCACACCGGAGCCCTGCCATGTCCAAGACCCTGAGCCAGAAAATCACCTTCGCCATCGCCCTGCTCTGCTACCTGGCCGCGGCCGGCTGCGTCGTCGGCGCCTTCTACTATGGCGGTGTCGGCGAGGACAGCAGCATCCTCAAGGCCAGCCTCGGCGCCACGGCCTTCTTCTTCTTCACCGCCGGGGTGGTGCTGCACGTCATCGGTACCGCGCGGCTCAAGGGCCTGCTGCAGTTCAACGACTGAGGCCAGCGCCCCCTCCGGTTATGATGGCGGCATGCGATGGCTTCCCATCCTGTTCCTGATCGCGCCGCTGCTGGCCTGCGGCCATACCCCGACCCCGTCCCCTGTGACGGGTGACCAGCCGCCCCGGCTGGCGCACGACCATATCCTGACCGACGATGGCTACCGGCTGCCGCTGTTTCACCGGCCAACGGAAGGGACACCCCGGGCGGTGGCGCTGGCGCTGCATGGCTTCGGCGACCACTCGGGCGCCTTCCAGGCCATCGCCGAACCCTTCGCACGCGCGGGCATCGCCCTCTATGCCTACGACCAGCGCGGCTTCGGTGCCACGGCCGACGCCGGGCGCTGGGCGGGCGAGGTACGCCTGGCCCGGGACGCACGCCTGGTGGCGCAGCTGCTGCGCCGGCGCCACCCGGACACCCCTCTCTACCTGGTGGGCAAGAGCATGGGCGGGGCCGTGGCCCTGTTGGCCCTGGCGGGGCAACCACCCTTGCCGGTGGATGGGGTCGCGCTCGTGGCCCCGGCCGTATGGGCGCGCAAGACCATGCCCTGGTACCAGCGCTGGGGACTGGGCCTGCTCGCCCGCATCGCCCCCGGCCTGGAGCTGACCGGCAACGCGGCCCGCCGCCTGGGCATCGAACCCACCGACGACCCGGCGGTCCGCCGCGCCCTGAGCCTGGACCCGCTGGTGCAGAAACGTTTCCGGGTCGCCACCCTGGACGGCCTCACCCACCTGATGGATGCCGCCCTGGCGTCCGCCCCACGGCTGCCGGTCCCGGCCCTGCTGCTCTACGGCGAGCAGGACCAGGTCATCCCGCCACGTCCCATCTGCGCGCTGCTGGAAGGACTGCCGGATCGCCGCGATCCGGCCTGGCGCATGACGCTCTATCCAGAGGGTTATCACATGCTTACCCGCTACACCGGTGCCCGCGACGTGCACCGGGACCTGCTGGCCTGGCTCCTCGATCCCCGCGCCCCCCTGCCCTCGGGCAGCGAGGTGGACCGGGAGGCGGCCCGGATGCGACTTTGCACTCCGGCCAGGGCGGACTATTAATCAGGTACGGTCGGAGGCAGGTGGTGAATACCATAAGGAGCATTTATGTTTCTTATCATAAATATTGACTGTTATTTATGAAGCCCCCCACCTAGGATTGCCCTCCAACACTGAGCACTGCCACCTGAACGCGACCAGCATGGTGCGGGCGGCGTCCAAACCGGCAGCGGTGGAAAGTATCTCGCAACGCTGTAGACCCAACTACAGTAATCACTAAGGAGTCTGACCATGGCCAAGAGCTACAACGCGGGTGTCAAAGAGTACCGCGAAACATACTGGATGCCCGACTACACCCCGAAGGACACCGATATCCTGGCGTGCTTCAAGATCACCCCCCAGGCAGGCGTGCCCCGTGAGGAAGTCGCGGCCGCGGTTGCCGCCGAGTCTTCCACCGGCACCTGGACCACGGTGTGGACCGACCTGCTGACCGACCTGGATTACTACAAGGGCCGCGCCTACGCCATCGAAGACGTGCCCGGTGACGACACCTGCTTCTACGCCTTCGTGGCCTACCCCATCGACCTGTTCGAGGAAGGCTCCATGGTCAACGTGCTGACCTCGCTGGTCGGTAACGTGTTCGGCTTCAAGGCCCTGCGCGCCCTGCGCCTGGAAGACATCCGCTTCCCGGTTGCCTACGTCATGACCTGCAATGGCCCGCCCCAGGGTATCCAGGTCGAGCGCGACCTGCTGAACAAGTACGGCCGCCCGCTGCTGGGCTGCACCATCAAACCCAAGCTCGGCCTGTCCGCCAAGAACTACGGCCGCGCCTGCTACGAAGGCCTGCGCGGTGGTCTGGACTTCACCAAGGACGACGAAAACGTCAACTCCCAGCCGTTCATGCGCTGGCGTCACCGCTTCGACTTCGTGATGGAAGCCATCCAGAAGGCCGAAGCCGAGACCGGCGAGCGCAAGGGTCACTACCTGAACGTCACTGCCCCGACCGCGGACGAAATGATGCGTCGTGCCGAGTACGCCAAGGAAATCGGCGCGCCGATCATCATGCACGACTACCTGACCGGCGGCCTGTCGGCCAACACCCAGCTGGCCCAGTGGTGCCAGAACAACGGCATGCTGCTGCACATCCACCGTGCCATGCACGCCGTGCTCGACCGCAACCCCCACCACGGTATCCACTTCCGCGTACTGACCAAGGTGCTGCGTCTGTCCGGTGGTGACCACCTGCATTCCGGTACCGTCGTCGGCAAGCTGGAAGGCGACCGTGACGCCACCCTGGGCTGGATCGACATCATGCGCGACAGCTACATCAAGGAAGACCGCAGCCGCGGTATCTTCTTCGACCAGGACTGGGGCGCCATGCCCGGCGTCCTGCCGGTGGCTTCCGGTGGTATCCATGTGTGGCACATGCCGGCCCTGGTCAGCATCTTCGGTGATGACTCCGTGCTGCAGTTCGGTGGCGGTACGCTGGGCCACCCCTGGGGCAACGCTGCCGGCGCGGCGGCCAACCGTGTCGCGGTCGAAGCCTGCGTCGAAGCCCGCAACTCCGGTCGTGAGATCGAGAAGGAAGGCAAGGACATCCTCACCAATGCCGCCAAGACCAGCCCCGAACTCAAGATCGCCATGGAAACCTGGAAAGAGATCAAGTTCGAATTCGACACGGTTGACAAGCTCGACGTCAAGCACAAGTAAGCTGGCGGCGTGATTACCGGCGGGACAGCCCCGGCTGTCCCGCCACCCAACCGGATTTGAATATTACTTTGGAGTGAAAACCCATGAGTGACGTACAAGACTACAAGTCAAGCTTGAGCAGCGCGGAAAGCCGCAAGTTCGAGACCTTTTCCTACCTGCCGGCCATGACGGCGGACCAGACCCGCAAGCAGATCGAATACATCGTGAGCAAGGGCTGGAACCCCGGCATCGAGCACACCGAACCGGAAAATGCAGGCGGAAACTACTGGTACATGTGGAAGCTGCCGATGTTCGGCGAAACCAACGTCGATGCGATCCTGGCCGAGCTGGAAGCCTGCCACAAGGCGCACCCGAAGAACCACGTGCGCCTGCTGGGCTTTGACAACTATGCCCAGTCCGCAGGTGCAGCGATGGTCATCTACCGCGGCAAGACGGTCTAAGTCGGCAGGGTAGCAACACCATCCAGAGCCCCTGCCCGAACAGATCCGGACAGGGGCTTTTTTTTGAGCAGCGGGTGATCCATGGAAAAACCAAAGAGATATGTAGGCGTGGATAACGATATCAATGGCGGCATGACCAACATTGGCAAGATCATCCGTGATGCCTGGGTATTCGGGATCATCCCTGAAAAGGAGACCTGCGCCGGGTGGAACCTGGCCGGCATCGATGCCTTGCTGCAGAAAGTCAACGACGAGTGGGACAAGTATGGCTGCCTGGTCAGCCGCCTGCCGCCGGACTTGCGCGAGCGCCATCAACGAATTCATGACGAAGCCATTGCCCGCGCCAAGGCGGCCGGGTGGAACGGCGAACTCGAAACTGACGACGAAGCCAGGTAATGGCTTTGCATACGGATAAATACCGTACAACATCAATGGGGTGAAACATGTCTGCTGTTGATACTGAGCAATACAAGGTCAAGCAAGAACCCTTCTACAAGCCCGTGGCGAGCGAGGTGGAACTGTACGAAGCCGCCTACAGCGCGCGCATGCCCATGATGCTCAAGGGCCCGACCGGTTGCGGCAAATCCCGCTTCGTGGAATACATGGCCTGGAAACTGGGCCGCCCGCTGATCACCGTGGCCTGCAACGAAGACATGACCGCCTCCGACCTGGTAGGTCGCTTCCTGCTCGACAAGGAAGGCACCAAGTGGCAGGACGGCCCGCTCACCACGGCGGCCCGCATCGGCGCCATCTGCTATCTAGATGAAGTGGTCGAGGCACGCCAGGACACCACGGTGGTGATCCACCCTCTGACCGACCATCGGCGCACCCTGCCCCTGGACAAGAAGGGCGAACTGATCGAGGCACACAAGGATTTCCAGCTGGTGATCTCCTACAACCCGGGATACCAGAGCCTGATGAAGGACCTGAAGCAGTCCACCAAGCAGCGTTTCGGCGCGCTGGACTTCGATTACCCGGAAGAGAAGATCGAAACCGACATCGTCGCCCAGGAGTCGGGCGTGGACAAGGACATCGCGGCCAAGCTGGTGCAGATCGCGCACCGCGCCCGCAACCTGAAGGGCCACGGCCTAGATGAGGGTATCTCCACCCGTCTGCTGGTGTACTCCGGCCAGCTGATCGCCAAGGGCGTCGAACCGAATGCCGCCTGCACCATGACCATGGTCACGCCGCTGACCGACGACCCGGATATGCGCGACACCCTGAACGCCGCGGTGCAGACGTTCTTCGGTTGAGTGGGGCGATGTAGTTTGAACCGCCAAGACGCCAAGGCCGCCAAGAAAAACCGGTTTGAACCGCCAAGGCGCCAAGAACGCCAAGATTTTTCCATTGAAAAAGATTTTCTTGGCGCCCTTGGCGTCTTGGCGGTTCCCAACGCTTTCTTGGCGCCCTTGGCGTCTTGGCGGTTCTAACAAGATTTTGTAGAGATTCCATATGAGCATCAAACTGGAAGACTACGAAGAAATCCTGGAGGACGCCGCGCACGAGGTGCGTGACGTCCTGAAAGACACCTTCGTCGAGGCCTCGCACGTCATGTCGCCGGCGGGCCTGCAGGATTACCTGGAAGGCGCCAAGGCGCTGTGCAACCTGGGTCGGGGCAGTGACCTGGTCATTTCCTATCTGCAGGAGATGCCCCTGGTCGCCAAGGAATGCGGCGAGGACATCATCGGCGACTGCGTGGGCGCAGCACTGAAGCTCTCGTCCATGACCTCGGGCGAGGTCATCGCCCTGATGTTCAGCAGCCTGCCGACCGCGGCCCGGCGCCTGGGTGATGCGGAACTGCTGCGCGGCTACCTGACCCTCATCCACCAGTTGTCGGCCACCGCGGCCCGCGGCCTGCGGCCTATGCTGAGCCATATCGACGAGCTGCTCTCCAAGCTGACCCTGAGCGGCCTGCGCCGCTGGGCCAACTTCGGCGCGCAGGCCTACCGGCGCGATTTCGCCAACCTGACGTCCTACTTCAACCTCGAATCGGCGGACAGCCGCGCCGTGCTGCAGAAGGAACGCCGTGGCACCCTGTTCATCGACACGCAGCGCAAGCTCAACTTCTACCTGCGCGCGCTCTGGGGCCGCGACTTCTTCCTGCGTCCCACCGGCGCGGACTATACGGATTTCAAGCCCTACATCGAGAAGCACATCGTGCACATGCCCGATGCGGTGGATGCCCTGGGCGACATCACCGGACTGGAACTCTACCGCGCCCAGGCGGCGCACATGGCGGCGCACATCTGCTACACGAGGTCACGGATCTCCGCGGAACAGCTGAGCCCGGCGCAGATGTTCTTCATCGCACTGGTGGAAGATGCGCGCGTGGAATACAAGGCCGTCAAGGATTTCCCGGGCCTGAAAAGACTGTGGCGCTCCCTGCTCGTGCTCGACTACGAGGAGCCCGTCGAACACCCGACCATCCCCATCCTGGAATCCTTCGCGCTGCAGCTTCTGGATGCCGGTGTGCAATCGGATGACGCGGAATTGAATGCCCTCGCCCAGCGTTTCCATGACGGTATCGAGGAAAATCAGGACAACAACCAGTTCTGCTGGCACCTGGGCATCGATCTGTTCAACCTGTTCATGGAGCGGCGCGAGGTCCCCAGCCTGCGCATCCTGAACCACATCCGCATCCCGTACCGGGACGACAACCGCTTCGTCTGGGAATTCGAGGAATTCGACTGGGACAAGGGCGTGGATTATCTCGCCGCCAGCCAGCGGCAGGTGCGCCGCAAGGTCAGCATCATCGAGATGGCCAACGAGGTGGATTGCGAACTGGCCGGCGATGACGCGCAGGAGATCTGGACCTGTGAAACCGAGGTCATGCCCTACGAGGACCTGGGCGTCAGCTACAACGAGATGTGGGGCAAGGAACCGATCTCGGACCCCTTCCATTACCAGGAATGGGATTACCAGATCCAGCTGCATCGCCCGGACTGGGTGACTCTCTACGAGCGCCGCCAGCCCAAGGGCGACCCGGAGATAATCGACGACATCATCACCGAGCACAAGCCGATCGCCCACCGCATCAAGCAGATCATCGACCTGCTGACGCCGGAAGGCGTCCAGCGTGTGCGCAATATGGAGGACGGCGACGAGATCGACATCAACGCTGCCATCGACGCCATGGTGTCCATCCGCATGGGCGAGCAACCCAACCCGCGCATCACCATGCGCAACGTGCTCAAGAACCGCGACCTGGCCGTGGTGGTGCTGATGGACCTGTCCGAGTCCACCAATGAAACCGTGCAGGGTTCCGACAAGACCATCCTGCAGCTGACGCGGGAGGCATCATCACTGGTGGCGACGGCCATTAACGGTATCGGCGACCCCTTCGCCATCCATGGCTTCGCCTCCGACGGCCGCCACGATGTGCAATACTACCGTTTCAAGGACTTCAACCAGCACTTCGACGACGAGGCAAAATCACGTCTCGCGGGCATGCAGGGCGGGTTGTCCACGCGCATGGGCGCCGCCATGCGTCACGCCGGGCGACACCTGCTCAAGCAGGCACAGCGCAAGAAACTGCTGCTGCTGGTCACCGATGGCGAACCGGCGGATATCGACGAACGCGACCCGCAGCACCTGCGCCACGACACCAAGAAGGCCGTCGAGGAACTGTACAGCCAGGGCATCATGACCTATTGTCTGACACTGGACCCCAACGCGGACAGCTACGTGAAGCGCATCTTCGGCATGAACAACTACACCATCATCGACAACGTACAGCGGCTGCCGGAGAAGCTCCCGGTACTGTTCGCCACCATCACCAAGTAGGAATCACGCCCATGGCCCTGGTCAACATGCGGGACATGCTGGAGCACGCCTACCGAAACCGCTACGCGGTAGGCGGCTTCGACCTGGTCGGCCTGGACTTCCTGGAGGCCATCATCGCCGCCGCGGAACGGCAGCGGGCGCCCATCATCCTCAGCCTGGCCGAGTCCCACTTCGAGTACTACGATTTCGAGCTGGCCATGGCCGCCACCGTGGCCGCGGCCCGCCGCAGCAGGGTGCCGGTCGCCATCCACCTCGACCATGGCGCCAGTCTGGAGTCCGCCGTGCGCGGCATCAACCTCGGCTGCACCGGCGTCATGGTGGATGCCTCCACCCATCCCTTCGAGGAGAACATCGCGCGCACCCGCGCCGTGGTGGACATGGCCCATGGCTGCGCGGTGCCCGTGGAGGGCGAACTGGGCTACGTGGCCGGGGTCGAGGGCGAGGATGCCGAAAAACACCCCGGCGAGGTGATCTACACCTCCCCCGAGGAAGCCGCCGAGTACGTGGCACGCAGCGGCGTGGATTTCCTGGCCGTCTCCATCGGCACCGTGCACGGCCGCATGGCCGGCGAGCCGCGCCTGGACCTGGAGCGGCTCGCGGCCATCAACGAGCGGCTCGGCATCCCGCTGGTCATCCACGGCGGCACTGGCCTGAGCGATGCACAGTTCCGCGCGCTGATCGAACGCGGCGTCACCAAGATCAACTACTACACCGCTCTGGCCGATGCCGCTGCCGCGCGCATGCGCGCCAATGCCGGGGCAGACCCGCGCGCCGGCTACACCGGCCTGATGAAGGGCGTACGCGCGGCCATCGCCGACGAGGTCGAGCGCTGTATCGAGCTCTGGGGCGGAGCCGGCCGCGCCGACGCGGTGCTGGCCGAGGCCCGTCCCTGGCACGAGGTGGAACACCTGATCGTCTACAACCTCAACGAGGCCGGCGAGGCCAGGGTGGCGGACATGATGCAGGAGGGCCGCAAGGTCCTGAGCGCCATTCCCGGCGTGCGGCGGGTGTTCACCGGTGATGCCGTGACCGCCGGCGCCCCGTACCGCCATTGCTGGCTGGTGCGCTTCGCCAGCGAGGCGGTGATTCCGACCTACCGCGATCACCCCGCGCATCGCGCCTTCGCCGATACCCTTTTCCGCCCGGTGGCAGGTGACCGCATCAGTATCGACTACATCGCCGTGGAGGATCCACCGGCGGGCGCATAGGCGGGGTCCTGTCCCTGCCAGGGAGAGTAACGCCATGCTCTACGATCTGGCTGATTTGCCACGCTACAGCAGCGCGGACATCGAAATGGATGCCGCCCTGTACAACCGCGTCAGGATCGCCCTGCACCGCCTCGGTTGCCCGTTGCGCTTCCCCCTGCCCCTGCTGCGGCACTTGGACATGATCCTGGATGAGGAGACCTGGATCGTGGTGGACAGCAGCCTCAACGACGTCCCCATCATGGCCTGGCTCGGGTTCCAGGCCGAACACCGCAGCGCCTTGCACACCCCCATCCCCTGCCGGTTCTACACCTATCACTGCCACGCCGACCTCATCCGGCCCCAGGTACTGGAGACCGTCGCCGACGAACTGGCGCAACGACTGGAATCCCACGAGGACCAGCCGCTGCCGGAATGACGTGCCGCCTCGCACCTTGACCCGCGCCAGCCCCTGCGCGAGCATGGGCCATGCTTCCCACACACAGCCCGCCACTGAGCCAGTCCGACCTCGCACGGCTCGATCATTTCCTGCACACCGCCGCCTGCGGGCGTGACGCCATGGGCCTGTCCTATGCCCATGGTTTCCTCACCGCCGTAGCCAGCGGGCCGGAGCACCTGCAGGCCGATGAGTGGCTGCGCCTGGTGTTCGACGAACCGGTATTCGCCGACGGCGCGCAGGCCGGGGAGGTCCTGGGCCTGGCCTTGCGGTTGTTCCAGGAGATCGAACAGGGCCTGAGCCGGGACGGTCATTTCCGGCCGGTGTTCGAATACGTGCGTGGCGCCGGTGGTGAGGCCCATGCCGATGCGCAGCGCTGGTGCCGCGGCTTCACCTCCGGCCTTGCGCTGTTCAGCGAATACTGGACCGCCGAGTCGCGCGCGGTGCTGCAGGTTCCGCTCAGCCTCATCTTCCGCCTGGCGCAAGCCCCGGGATGCCCCGATGCGAGCTATGCGCGGCTTTGCGATGCCCTGCCCCAGGCCGCCGAAACGGTGTATCGATACTGGCTTGCGGATACTCCCTTCGACCAGGCCTGACCCCTTCCCGGGGTAATTGCCCCAGATCAGCCTGCAATTCACACCCGCCATCCACGCATCCCTGAATCCTTCTGCGCGCTCGAATCACACGCGCTTGAATATCGTCTCCATTTATGAAGCCGTATACGGGGCGCGACAGCAACCGTGCGGTTGTCTGCACTGCGCCTCGATGTGTCGCCAATCAATAACGCCTGAAAACCCCTAAGCACAACGACTTACGGATATGTCGGACATCGCCCGTAGTCGGTCGGTGACAGAACAAACCACCCATGAATTTTGTGGTATGCGCGGGCATCGTTTTTTTCGTTCCGCCATTTCAGCCAGTTACGTTTTTTTCATTGCCGAATACCCATCCTGGCATCGTTATTGCGATACCTCTCCACAGGAGCCGTGCAGAACAAGGGCTCGAATGGTTCATGTCACCTTTGACACTTCGGCGGGATTGAACTGCGTCAGTAGATGCGAAGGTGTGACAAAGATGCAGCCGGTCTGGTTCATGGATGCGAATCGAGGCTGCATTCAAGGCCTTGCCACCTACCAGGTCGGTGGCAGGGATCAACTGGAAGGAGAGCAATCATGATGAAGAAGCAGAGCAGACGAGCGTTACTCGGCGTATCCAGCGCCCTGGCCTTGATCCTGGCCAGCGGGCAGGGGAATGCCGAATTCAACCAGGATAACAATGCCGCAGAATCCTATGCGGCACCGATTGTCCTGGCACAGGCAGCCGGCCTGGATTCCGGTACTGATGTAGTGTCCGGTGCCGATGCCGTGTCCGGTGCCGACGTTTCCGCAGGTGCTGACGTTGCCGCAGGTGCCGATGTCAGCGCAGGTGCCGACGTCAGCGCAGGTGCCGACGTCAGCGCAGGTGCCGACGTCAGCGCAGGTGCCGACG
>OBJA01001653.1_pt1 | contig 14658 bp, 16 predicted proteins | sample 1519751 | NCBI WGS metagenome assembly OBJA01 (sample SAMEA3881238, study PRJEB22517) | soil metagenome | biome: lake sediment; feature: soda lake sediment; material: sediment, water from around vicinity | place: India | collected 2013-12-23 | depth 3 m | reverse complement strand
GGTATGCCAGCGAACTTGAGCGAAGAGCAACGGATGCGGGGATCAGAGCAGAAGTTGACCGAAGAAATGAAAAGGTTGGATATAAAATCCGCGATGCAGAAATAAAGAAGATTCCGTTTATGGCAATCGTGGGAGAAAAAGAGATGGAATCGGGTACCATATCCGTTCGGGAACACGGCAAAGGTGATCTGGGGTCACGATCACTTGAAGAATTCCTTGATCAGGTGCAACGATTGAACAACCCCGGTTCCGACATACAACACTAAAGCAGGAGGTTTCCTATCAACAGATTTCGTCCAACATCAAGCAGAGATGACTCAACAAGAATCAACAACGAGATCAGGGTTCCCCGTGTTCGGGTAGTCAGTGCAGACGGTGAAGCGTTGGGGATTCTGCCCACCAGTGATGCTCTGGTACGTGCTGAGCAGGCTGGTCTTGATCTGGTAGAGGTGGCTCCAACTGCTGACCCACCGGTATGCCGTATTATGGATTACGGCAAATTTAAGTATGAAAAATCGAAAAAGGCAAAAGAAGCCAAGAAAAAACAGCATGTGATGCATCTCAAGGAGATCAAGCTGCATCCTAAAACAGATGAACATGATTTCAACTTTAAAATGGAGCATGCACGGAAATTCCTTCTCAAAGGTGACCGTGTCAAGGCTACGGTGGTTTTCAGAGGACGGGAAATCACCCATATTGATTTTGGATATCGCATTCTTGAACGTCTCGATAATTGCCTTGCGGATCTGGCCCAGGTTGAGGTTGCTGCAAAGATGGAGGGTCGTAATATGATCTCTATCTATGTGCCCGATAAAGCCAAGATTAAAGAGTTCACCCGCAAGATTGAAATAGAACGTAAAAAAGAGGAAACTCAACCGGCAGATACTGAATAGCCGGGAGACAATTTTCAGAAAACGGGAGTTAATCATGCCGAAAATGAAAAGTCGCAGTGCAGCTCGAAAACGGTTCGACGTAACTGCAAATGGACACCTCAAACGCAAAAAAGCGTTCAAGAGCCACATTCTCAACAAAAAGAGTAGAAAAAGAAAGCGCAATCTCAGACAGACAACCTATGTGTTTGCCGGTATTGAGAAAAAAGTCCGCACCATGATTATGGTATGATACACTGCTCATTCGAATCTAATTTTCTTTAAAAGGAGTTCTCTATGCCGAGGGCAAAAAACCGTGTCGCCTCACGTGCCAAACGTAAGAAACTGCTTAGCCAGACTGCTGGCTATTACAAAAAACGGAGTAACTGTTATGCTATCGCCAAAGACACCTACCTCAGAGCTGGTGTATACGCCTATCGCGATCGCAAAGCTAACAAGCGCAACTTCCGTTCTCTCTGGATTATGAGGATCAATGCAGCTGCCCGCCTTAACGGTATGGCGTATGGAAAGTTTATTTCAGGTCTGAAGGCTAAAGGCATCGAACTTGATAGGAAAAGTCTTGCTCATCTGGCCCTTCACGAACCCGATGCTTTCAAGAAGCTTGTTGAGACGGTAAACGCATAAGGATTGCAATGACCACTGACATTAAAGGTGCAGGCTTCACGCTTGAGAACCTCGATCACATCCGTCAGTCCGCAGAATCGGAACTGGCGGCTGTGCATGACACAGGTACCGCAGAGCAATTCCGAATCAAATACCTGGGAAAAAAGGGTATTTTTCGCGAGTTGCTCAAGTCTATAAAAGAAGTTCCTGAAGTAAACCGAAAAGAGTTTGGCGCCCGTGCAAACGAACTCCGTTTGATAATCGAGGAGCGTTTCAATGCTGCCCCCTGGCAAAAGGCTGGTAACGGAAAGGCGGCTCAGACATGTGATCCATCCCTGCCCGGATTCCCCTTTCCTGCCGGAAGTATGCACCCGCTTATGCGCATTCGTAATGAGATCAGGGACATATTTCTCAGCATGGGATTTTCAGTTGCGTATGGTCCGGAGGTTGAGAGTGATTACTACAATTTCGAGGCACTGAACACACCCAAACATCACCCTGCACGCGATATGCAGGACACGTTCTATGTCTCTGATTCCGTTTTGCTGCGCACCCATACTTCACCGGTCCAGATCCGGGTTATGGAAAAGCAAAAACCACCGATCCGAAGCATCATGCCTGGGCGGGTGTACCGCAACGAGGAGATCAGTTCGCGCAGTTATTGTTTGTTTCACCAGATAGAGGGGCTCTACGTTGACGAAAACGTGAGTTTTGCCGATCTGAAAGGGACACTCCTTGCTTTCTCGAAACGGTTCTTCGATGAAAAAACTAAAATCAAAATTCGCCCGAGTTTTTTTCCGTTCACTGAACCAAGTGTTGAAATAGATGTAGAGTGTTTTTTATGTAAGGGCGCCGGGTGCAGTATTTGCAAACAAAGTGGCTGGCTTGAGGTCCTTGGAGCAGGAATGGTTCATCCAAACGTTCTTGCCAGCGCCGGAATCGACAGTGAAAAATATACTGGTTTTGCATTCGGTATTGGAATCGAACGCATTGCCCTGCTAAAATATGGCATAGATGACATCCGTCTTTTTTACGAAAACGATGTTCGATTTCTAAAACAATTTTAAATGGAAAAACTCCTATCCTGATCGTATGAAAGTTGTATATAGCTGGCTCAAAGATTTTGTCGATATCGATATACCTGCTGAAGAACTGGCAGAGGCACTCACCGCTGCAGGGCTGGAAGTAGCTTCCATTGAGGAGTTTAAAATCCCTCAGGGGGTCAAAGTCGCACGGGTACTCGAAAAGTCAAAGCATCCGGATGCAGATAAGCTTTCCCTGTGTAAGGTCGATATCGGAGCTCCGGAACCATTGAACATTGTCTGTGGTGCACCCAATGTTGCATCCGGAATGGTAGTGCCACTTGCAACTATTGGCACCAGTATCGGCCCTGATTTCACCATTAAAAAAAGCAAGATCCGCGGAGTAGAATCTTTCGGTATGCTCTGCAGTGAACGTGAACTGGGCATATCCGATGACCACGCCGGAATACTTGAGCTTCCCGAAGATTTTAAGATTGGTGAAGAGCTTTCTGTTTACTATCCCAGAGATGCTGTTATCGAAATAGAGATTACTCCCGACCGTGGAGATTGCCTCAGTATGCTGGGAGTGGCACGGGAGGTTTCGGCCAGGTTTGGTCTGCCATTAAAAGATACGGCACGCAGACCGCTCCAGGATGAAAAAGTATCTATTACAAATGCAATATCTGTTCGCATTGATGCTCCTGATAATTGCCCGCGGTATACAGGACGCCTGATAAAAGGGGTTAAAATTGCACCCTCTCCTCAATGGATGCAGCGACGGTTGACCCTTGCCGGAATTCGGCCGATCAATAATGTCGTGGATGTAACCAATTACATACTTCTGCACTACGGTCAGCCGATGCACGCATTTGATTATGCCTCGATTGCCGAGAGGAAAATCATCGTTTCAAAAGCGGGAAAAGAGTTCTCTTTCAAAACACTCGATAATGTCGAGCGAAAGTTGCTTCCTGATGATCTTCTGATTTGTGATGGGAAAAGAGCTGTCGCCCTTGCCGGGATAATGGGTGGGGCCGGATCAGAGATTACAGAATCTACACAGGATGTATTTCTGGAGTGTGCTTTTTTCAATCCAATCAGTACACGAAAAACGGCTAAACGACTTGCTCTGTCCACAGATTCATCTTACCGTTTCGAGCGGGGCGTTGATCCGGATCGTTATCTTCTTGATGCACTCGATTCAGCTGCGGAACTGATCCGTTCACTTGCAGGAGGGACTGTTGTTTCAGGGAAGATCGATGAGAACCCAAAACCTTTTACTCCCCGTGCGATTACAATCCGGCCCTCGAAGGCATCGAAGGTGCTTGGAATTCAGTTCACGATCGATCAGGTAGTCTCTTTTCTTTCATCACTGGGCATTGAATGCACAAAAGAAAATGGTGACCAGATCAGATGTATCGTGCCACTATTCCGGCACGATATCAGTATTGAAGAAGACCTTATTGAAGAGGTTGGTCGGATGTACGGTTACGATAACATTCCGCCAGTAGAGGTTGCATCGGTCTCGTTGAGTGCGGTTTTACCTGCTGTTGAAAGGATTACCGACACGCTCAGATCCTCCCTGACCTTTTTCGGTCTCAATGAGGTTGTAACCAACAGCATGACATCAGAGCGCCACCGGACGCTCCTGACACCGGATAAGAAGGCAATACCACTCCTCAACCCGCTCAGCCCAGAGATGGCACAGATGCGGACTACGCTCTCAGGAAGTATGTTGGAGGTGCTGGCCTATAATCTCAATCGGAAAAATCTGAATAACCATTTCTATGAGATCGGGAAAACATACGAGTATCTGGAATCCGGAGAGCGGATGGAGCGGGATGTCCTGGGGATTCTGATTGAAGGAAATTACTGGGCAAATTCCTGGAACACAGCTGCTCTTCCCTGCGATTTTTACGTGCTCAAGGGGATTTTGGAGACTTTTGCTGCCCATACCGGGATCGGAAAATTGCAGTTTGACACCCCGACAGGAACAGATGCTCTGTTTGAGAATGAGTCAGCTGTGATCAGTGGTGGTCTTGTAGGGGGGATTGCCGGGAAAATCAGCAGAAATGTATGTGAATATTTTGATATAAAGACGTCAGTCTACTATGCCGAACTGGATATAACAGCGTTATTAGAATCCTCCCTGCCACAACCCAGGTACAGGCAGTTACCGAAGTTTCCTGCTCTGGAACGGGATTTCTGCTTTGTGATGCCAGAGGACTTGAGTTCAAAAGCGATCAGTGAGGAGATATACAGAATTTCACCTCTGGTGGAAGAAGTAAAACCCTTTGATCTCTACAGGGGAGAAAAGCTTGGTCCCGGACGTAAAAGTCTTGCGTTCAGTGTCAAATTGCGCTCTCCTGAAAAGACTCTCACCGATAAAGAAGCGGAAGAGATCTGCTCGGCAATTGTATCGACAGCTCAATCGAAGTTCGGTGCGCAGTTGCGTACGTGAAAGTAGTTGACTTCTTTACTTCATAGTTGTACGATTACAGCAGAAAAAATGCCGCTGGTATTTTTGCATACTATTGTATATATTAAATCTATTACGGATAAATAGCTGTTCTGAAATGCTATAGACCTGTAATTTAAAGCATCTCTTTAACAAGGGCCTCGGCCCATTAAACTTATAGAATCACAGGAGAAGGGAGTAACCTTGTCGATCGAGTTTCTTAATGAATTGGAAGATAAAGTATCAACACTCATTACTACTCTGGAAAATATACGACAGGAGAATGCCAGACTACGGCAGGAGCTTGAGCATTCCGGTGGTAGAGTATCAGAGATGGAAGCGGAGAATGCTCAGCTGAAACATGAACTTGATTCACTCAGGGCGGAATCTCAGGGAAATCAGGATAAGTTGAGTGTTGCAGCGGAACGGGTACAGGGTCTTATAGCCAGACTGGAATCGGTGCAGCAGTAAGTGCGCGCCGAAAGTATAGCTGGTCGGGGGTAAAATGAGCTCGTCCATGGAGAGCGTTCGGGTCATCATCTTTGGAATAGAATATTCTATTAAGGGTGATGTCGATATAGAAACGACAAAACAGATCGCTCGGCACGTCAATTCGAAAATGGCCGAAATTCACGAGAACACAGCATGACGTGATCATATGAAAATTGCAGTTTTATCTGCCATGAACATTGCAGGTGAACTTTTTGAATTCAAAGCCAGATATGAAGAAAGTGCCCGAAAAATCAATGATTTGGAACAAAAATTAGCGTCATTGACACAAAAAATTGATGGTGTTTTAGAGACATAAATCAGGCACTCGCGTCCGATCTCCACAAACGACCTACTATTCACCCGGCTTGCAACAGCAGTCCTAAAAGACGGTTTTTACATTTTTTTGCTCAAAAACCTGGGCAGCGATAACACAGGAGTGGAATGAATCCTCTCCGTTTAAGATAAATTCACATTTAGCATTTTTCAGGAGGTTTTGATGAGTGCCCCACTCATTTTAATATTAATCGGCATTCTCGGTTTAGTACTTGGTTTCACAGGTGGCTTCTTCTGGCGTCATATCACCGACAAGAAGTATAAAGAAGAGCGGGAACAGGAGATTCAAAAAGAAGCCGACCGGATCATAAAAGAGGCCAGAAAAGAAGCTGAACTACAGAAAAAAACAGCCATTCTGGAAGCAAAAGATGAATGGTTCAAAGCAAAAACAGATTTTGAAAAAGATGCAGCGCGAACAAAGGATAACATCAGACAGGAGCAGCAGCGACTCAAGGAGATTGAGTTAGAGCTGAAGCGTCGTGATGATGTGGTCAGTAAACGGGAATCGGAGTTCGCTGCCAGAGAGAGTTTCCTGAATTCAAAAGAGAAAACCCTTCGTACAAAAGACAATGAATTGACACGCCTCATTGCACAGGAGAACGAAAAACTGGAGCGAATGTCTCACATGACCCAGGATGAAGCTAAAAAGATGCTTCTGGAAAACCTGGAAAGCCAGGTTCGTTACGAGTGTGCTCAGATGATCAAGGAGATAAAAGATCAGGCAAAAGCAGATGCGGAGCGTGAATCCAAAGAGATTATCATCCAATCGATTCAGCGATGCGCAGCAGACACCACCGTTGAATCGACCGTGTCGGTTGTGCATCTGCCCAATGATGAAATGAAGGGGAGAATTATTGGGAGAGAGGGTCGAAATATCAGATCGTTTGAGGAAGCAACCGGTATTGATGTTATCGTCGATGATACACCTGAGGCGGTGATACTGTCCGGTTTTGACCCGATACGACGCGAAATCGCCCGGCTAGCGCTGGAAAAATTGATCACCGATGGAAGAATCCATCCGGGGCGTATTGAAGAGCTCATTAAGAAGAGTGAAAAAGAGCTTGAGAAGAAGATGAAAGAAGCTGCAGAAGAGGTTATCTTTGATCTGGATGTTCATGGTCTCAAACCAAAGCTTGTGGAGATGCTCGGCAGGTTAAAATACAGAACATCGTATGGCCAGAATGTTCTTCAACATAGTAAAGAGGTGGCAATTCTTGCCGGATTGATGGCATCGGAGTTGGGGCTCGATCCGAAAGTCGCAATCAGGGCGGGTCTGCTTCATGACATTGGAAAGGCAATCGACCGTGAAACAGAGGGTACCCACTCTGAGCTGGGAGCCGATCTGGCATTAAAAAACAGTGAAAACGAAGTGATCTGTAATGCCATCGCTGCTCATCATGAGGACGTGCCACCGATTTCAGTTTACCCCATTCTCATTCAGGCTGCAGATACAATCTCCAGCACCAGGCCTGGTGTACGTCGGGAGACTCTTACCAATTATATCAACCGGCTAACAAAGCTGGAGGAGATCGCCGATTCCTTCAGAGGTGTCAGCAAAGCCTATGTCATTCAGGCTGGAAGAGAGATTCGCTGTATGGTAGAACCGGAACAGATCAACGATGCACAAGCAGAGGAGATGGCCGGACAGATTGCACAGAAAATTCAGGATGAGATGGAGTATCCAGGACAGATCAAAGTCACGATCATTCGTGAAAGCAGATATACTGAATACGCAAAATAGAAATTCTGTAATTAATTATAGAGACGTAGTACTAGTACTGCGTCTCTTTTTTTATTTTTATATACCCTGCTGCAGGAAATAATCAGTACCAGAAACCGGGAATCGTAGCCAGTATGAAAATACTCTTTATCGGTGATATATTCGGCAACACAGGTCGGCGAGTTCTTGCAGAGCGTCTCCCCTCCCTCATTAAAGAACAACATATCGATCTGTGTGTAGGTAACGGGGAAAATGCAGCCGGTGGACGCGGACTGACATTCAACCTCTACAAAAAACTGCGTAAATACGGGGTTCAGATAGTAACAGGTGGTAATCACTCCTTTTCCATTCCCGACAATGACATAAAGTTTATGGATACTGCAGAAGTGCTCCGGCCGCTGAACTACCCTCCTGGAAATTTCGGCAGGGGAAGCCTTATTCACGAGCTGGAAGATGGTCGCAAGGTGGGTGTAGTCAATCTTCAGGGGCGCACCTTTGTGCACGAATCACTTGACTGCCCATTCCGCATCGGTAGTTGTGCTGTTGAAGAGATCCAGAAAACGACTCCGATTATTCTCATCGATTTTCATGCCGAAGCCACAAGTGAGAAAATCGCATTCGCTCATTACATGGATGGAAAGGCAAGTGCTGTTATTGGAACGCACACACATGTACAGACTGCTGATGAGCGCATTCTGCCTCAGGGGACCGCTTATATTTCCGATGCAGGGATGACTGGCCCGGAAGACTCCGTTATAGGGATGAAGAAAGAGCCCGTTATCAAAAGGTTTCTTCTGCAGACCCACGTTCGCTTTGAACCCTCTGAAGGCAGCCCGATGCTCAATGGAGTCATTCTGACGATTGATGACACGAGCGGAAAAGCGCTTGCAATAACCCGGGTGTACGAACGGATTACATTTCATGAATGAATTTGAGTTCCTTTCGCCTCAGGAATCTGAACGCCCCTACACTATCAGTGAGCTAAATGATGGTATTGCACAGAAACTTGGTTCAGGTAACGTTGTGGTGTGGGTTGAAGGAGAGATATCAAACTGGAAGCCTTCTTCGAGTGGTCACTGCTATTTCCGTCTGAAAGATCTGGAGAGCCAGGTACCTTGTGTAATATGGCGTTCAACTGTACAGCAACTTCAATTTGACCCCAGTGATGGGGTTGCGGTCATGGCCATAGCAACAATCCGTGTCTATCAACGTGGCGGATATTACCAGCTCGATGTCCACCGGATGCAACCACTAGGGAGCGGTGCGCTGTATATAGCATTCGAGCGCCTGAAGGAGAAACTCAGAAAAGAGGGGCTCTTTGATCAGGGGCATAAAAAGCCGCTCCCGGATTCGATCTGCACCCTCGGTATAGTGACATCCAAACGAGGTGCAGCAATAAAGGATATAATCAGAGTTGTTGCATCGAGAGCACCACAAACTGACATCATTTTTGTGGATGTCGCGGTACAGGGGGATCGTGCTGCCGGAGAGATCGCATCTGCTATCAAACTCCTGAACGATCATGCCAGGGTGGATTGCATCATAATCGGACGAGGCGGAGGATCGATTGAGGACTTATGGGCATTCAATGAGGAGATAGTAGCACGGGCAATCTACCAGTCAGCTATTCCGGTCATCTCCGCTGTCGGGCATGAGATAGATTTTACCATCTCAGACTACGTTGCCGATGTACGAGCCCCTACTCCATCCGCTGCAGCAGAAATAGCAGTTGGGGATAATCAGGAGAACAGACGATACCTGACCAGCTGCAATGAACGGTTCGCCAACGGAATCAGGCGGTATTTCGACGACATCAGGTTTCGTTTTGAATCAGCGGCAAACCCCCGATCCTTTCGCAAGCCGCTTCGCATGCTCATGGAAGCAAGCCAGCACAGGGATGAATTGGATGAACTCTGCAGGAAAAACTTTGCAATCGCACTGCAGCAGAGCCGTAACCGCTTATCAGTTACCTGTTCTAAGCTCAGTGCGCTCAATCCACTTGCAGTACTGGCTCGTGGGTACAGCGTAGTAACACATGAGGATGGCAGGGCGGTTCGTAGCTCTAAATGGTGGGGTCATCGATACAGATGCGTTTTTTTGAAGGGTCTGCACGAGGCACAATCACTTCGGTTGATGACCAGGCTCCCGGCAGTATCGCTTTTTGACAGGATATAACGCGGTAATTTAGATTTATCGTCTCTAATGAAAGTGTGCAGATGAAAGAAAGTAAAACCAGAAAAACCAGACAACAGCAGGTTGTTACAATAGATCACGGGTCCATCTCAGAATTCACTTTTGAGCAGGCGCTCACTGAGCTGGAAAAAATTGTCAGTGAACTGGAGCGCGAGGATCTCACGCTCGATAACGCACTGCACTATTTTGAACTCGGTGTCCACCTTGCCCGTCATTGTGATTCAAAACTCAAAGGTGCACAGGGAAAGGTTACGGAGCTTTTCAAAGGCCAACAGGGTCAATTTATCGAAAATGTACTCGGCCTCTCATTAGAATCGTTCGTTGCAGATGGAGATATCACAGATGAATGAGCTCAAAATGTATATCAAACGGGTTGCAGAGATTACAGAAGAAACACTTCACACCCTGTTACCTTCCGAAACAACACTTCCATCATCAATCCATCGACTGATGCGCTACAGCATGTTTGCCGGCGGGAAACGGATACGGCCATGTTTGCTGATGGCTTCTTATGAGGCTTGTGGTGGGACCTTCGGCGATGAACACGCCTTAACTGCTTCAGCTGCGTTGGAGATGTTCCACACGTTCTCACTTATCCATGATGATCTGCCATGTATGGACGATGATGATTTCCGTCGCGGAAAACCTACTGCCCATAAGGCATTCAACGAGGCACTTGCAGTTCTCGGTGGCGATGCGCTCTGTATTGCTGCTTTTGAACTACTGACTACAATCGGGCGAGTCGATATAATCAGGGAGATAGCCGGCGCCCTTGGCACTCAGGGAATGCTCGGGGGGCAGGTGGTCGATATCGAATCGGAAGGGAAACCGGTAAAGCGGGAAATCGTCGAATACATTCACAAGAACAAAACTGCAGCACTGATCTGCTCATCTGTGCGTATCGGGGCTCTTCTGGCGAATGCACCGGAAGACACTCTCAGAAATCTTACCTCCTACGGAAACAATGTCGGGCTGGCATTCCAGGTGGTCGATGACATTCTCGATGAAGAGAGTACTACGGAGCAGCTCGGAAAAGATGCCGGTAGTGACCGTGAGAAAGGAAAAGCTACCTTTCCGGCAATCTGTGGCATGGAGGAATCAAAAAAATACGCCCGACAACTGGTAGAGCAAGCCTGGAGTGATATCTCGTTGCTGGGAGAAAAAGGAAAAATTCTTCACGAGCTTGCAGAGTATATCATCACCAGAATCTCCTGATCTTCTCAGGAGAGCGATGGTGGCTTTCCTGTGAGAACTATATTTATGTGTTTCAGGTTTCCGGAAGGATCTCTGATAGTCTATTTTTTTTCCTTGAAAACTATGTCTATCGCCAGCCCGGCTGCAATGAGCAGCATGCTCTTTGCCTGATTGGCACAGGCTTCTTCGAGGCTGATGATATAATTATCTGCAGAGGTAAATAATTCCTTGCCCAATCCTGCCCATTTTTTGGTAACAATACCGATCTGCTGGGCATTTGCTCCGATAAACCTGAAGTTCCACCCTTTCCAGTCACCTTTGACTTCAGCTACCTGGTTGTCGTTAGTATCGTAGACAAAAAAACCTCCACCAAGCGAAAAAACCTTACTTTTAAAGTATCCCGCCTCATTCCCTTCATTGTCAAAGATCCGAATCTTCGCCCGCAGAAACTGAGGTCCCTTTTTGATACTGAAGAGTAGCTGTTCATTATGATCTCTCACTTCAACACTGGTGGGCAGCAGCTGTTTATTTACCAAAAGACGCAGGGTTTTCAGTAACGGATGAATCGTTTCCCTGGCAATACCCACCTGAACACCGCTATCCGGATCAAAGATATCGTATGTATCTGACAATTTGAGAAAACCGATCCGTTCCTTTACCAAAAATTTTGACTTGGAAAGCATGAGCGACCTCCGTTAGTGTTTACAGTCCCTTGCATATCTTTACACACCCAAGTGAAAAATAATTCGGGGTGATAATGCATGCTGCATTTTAAACCGGTATCCCACCCTCGTGAAGTGTTATTGCCACGAATTTAGCTAGCCTGGAGTGTATTGAGAAAAGAGATGCCTATGTGTATTTTTGATCTTTATGGAAGAACCCGAACAACTATCACTTGCCCTTTTCTCCCCCTCCTTCGAACAGCTCCTTTCTGAAAAAGAGATCTGCACGCTCTCCGTTGAAATTAGCACCAGAATGAAAAAGAGCTGGTATGTAAAGATCTGCAGAAAAACAGGACAGAGAAATCTGATCATTCCTACATATCTTCAGGAAGCTCCGGAGCAGATCAAGCTGGCACTGATTCAGTGGGCGCAGCTTCCCCTTGTTAAAACCGGAAAGAATAGGCGCACTATTGGGCTCCATAAAACATCTCTTGAAAACACCATCCGGTCGTATATCCAATCGCTGCCCGGACTTCACCATCGGATTTCACGCTTCGATCCACATACTCTCCAACATCATACCCGGGGAACCCGCTACGATCTGCGCGAGATCTTCAATTCAATAAACAGAAGATACTTCAATGATTCCCTGAATGCATCTCTGAGGTGGGGTTCAAGAACTTCAACCACATCATACCAAACCGTAAAGACTGCCAGAGATGGCTCCCGGTTCAATCTTATCACAATTGCCGGGGTCTATAATCATCCAGATGTTCCCCGTTTTGCCATCGAAGCGGTGATGTACCACGAGATGCTTCATATAGCAGTTCCGCCATTTCGCAAAAACGGACGAAATGTGATTCATGGGTCAGATTTTAAGAACCTGGAGAAAAAGTTTGAGTTCTTTTCTGAATGGCATGTCTGGGAACGACTCCATCTTAGGAAACTGGCCAGAAGCTTGAGAATAAAAACAACTAAATAATCCCCCCTTTTATCTGAAATCTTTATAGACCCCATGAATCGAACAGTTGAAAATGCGATTCAAAATTTCGGGTTAGTGCAGTAACAAATAGAAGAACTCCAGACTGGAGGAATCTATGGATAGTTATGAGCAAAACAGAGACACAAACCGAGTTCAGGGATGGTTGTTTGTGCTTGGAATTGTACAGATTGTCCTCGGTTTTCTAGTGATAACGTTCTCAATCTTTACGACATTGCTTACCATAGTGGTATTGGGCATTTTTCTTATCTTCAGAGGAATCGCAGATCTGTTCCATACGGTACCTGCCAGAAGGAATGAAAACTTCTGGTGGCGGCTTTTTGGAGCGGTTCTCAGCCTGATTGTTGGCTTTCTTCTCATATTGCGGCCAGTTGTTTCGCTGGCAAGCCTTACACTTCTGATCGGTGCATTTTTTGTGACTATCGGTGTGATCCGGGCCATAGCCGCATCAATTTTGCGATTTCCAAACTGGGGATGGGTAGTTTTTTCCGGATTCGCTGCAATCGTGCTGGGGGCACTGGTATTAGCGGAATGGCCGCAGTCCAGTCTCTGGCTGATTGGCATGCTTCTGGGAGTCGAACTGTTGATCCATGGACTGTCGCTTATAATGCAGGGGACATTACCTGGCACCTATCAGAAAAATGCAGCTGCATTCAAGGGTGCCTGAGAAGTATCCAATGCATTGGTCAAAACATCTGGTATTTCCTCTGGACCGGAGGCTTGGGGAGCTCCAAACCTCCTATCCAGGTTTTCTGAATTTCTATTTGAGCTAAAAATCTACTCTGTTTTTTTCCGAACCGTGAAAAAGACGTTGCTATTATTTCCGGACTCATCATTGCACATACAAAAAAAGCATGAGCAGCAAGTAACTCTTTTACCCTCGACCATGGAGTCGGATTATGACCCCTCCCCTGCCCCCAACCAATTTTGGACCGCACGGTTCTGGTGACCCCTGCGATGGATCATCGCTGTTGCGGAAGCTCACAGATCAGGAAGTCACTATTCTGCAGAATAACGGTAATGAAGCCCAATCCTGGGATCAGATCAGAGTCGCCAAAGGGTTCGATGCACGGCAGATCAAGCGGTGCCGGTTTTTCGGAACAATCTCCATTGGTGCACTGAAAGAGGGTTTGATCGACCGAAACGGACTTGTGCTGCCTGAAGGTCTCTACGATAGCACGTTCAGCGATTGCTCAATCGGTCATTTCGTAGCAATACACAGGCTCCATTTCTGTTCCCGTTGTACCATTGGTAATGAAGTGGTCATTTTTGATGCAGGAGAAATTATAACTACGGTAACGGGCCACTTTAAAAACGGGGCGATACCCGCCGGAGAAAGCGGATTGACTCATCAATGGTTGCACCTTATCAATGAGAATGGCGGACGAGCGGTGATACCCTTCAATGGCATGTTATGTTCGGATGCATATCTGTGGGCAAAAATGCGTCACGACCGGACACTGATGGAACGACTCACAGCAATTACTGATACGACACTGGAAAAAAAAGCCCTGATTTGCAATGGAATAATTGGTGATGGCGCCACACTGAAGCAGGTTCGCAGTATTCAAAATTCTGTAGTGGGAAAGTATGCCGTTATTGATACTCCTGATACAATCAGGAACTCCACGATAAACAGTGATGATCTCGAACCAACCTTTATTGGTGTGGCAGTTCAGGTGCGCGACACGATAACCGGATTTGGTAATCGTATCGACTCGGGCACACAGTTGCAGTCGGTAATCACTGGATCTAACGTGTCAATTTCTCAGGCTGCACGGATCACTCACTCTTTTATCGGGGATAATTCCTCTATTTCCTGCTGTGAAATTGCGCACAGTCTTATCTTTCCGTCACATGGACAGCACCATAACAATTCCTTTCTTATTGCGAGTGTGATTGGGGGACAGAGTAATATTGCAGCCGGTGCAACGATCGGATCAAATCACAATTCCCGAATGAACGATGGAGAGATCTGGGCTTCCCGTGGATTCTGGCCAGGCCTGTGCACCAGTTTCAAGCACAACAGCCGCTTTGCATCATTTACCATGTGCGTGAAAGGTGATTATCCGTTTGAACTTGACATTCCTTATC
>OBJA01001652.1_pt1 | contig 14660 bp, 12 predicted proteins | sample 1519751 | NCBI WGS metagenome assembly OBJA01 (sample SAMEA3881238, study PRJEB22517) | soil metagenome | biome: lake sediment; feature: soda lake sediment; material: sediment, water from around vicinity | place: India | collected 2013-12-23 | depth 3 m | reverse complement strand
GGTTAGAACTGGCACGCCTGAAAGAACAGGAAACAGAACGCTTGAAACAGGAAGCGAAAAAACTATCCTATTACTAAAAAAACTAAAATGATGCAGCATTTTTCAGTTTTATGTGTCTTTATTATAAGTTTCTCTTTTAATCCATTATTAAAGTGAAAACGATAACAAATGATGATGAATAAATCAATGGTAAACTTTCTGACGGCATTTGTTCCTAACAGATCGAAAAGGGAAAAGTGGCGTGAGGAATTGACAAAATCTGATCTGTCCTTTCTGATGCGTAAGGGGCTTGCAGAGGTCATGGCAGGAATCATCCCGCACAAAATGACGAGGAACCAATGGCGGGGAATTTTGCGTTATGGATTACTACGAGCCCTTAAACTCCGCTGGAAGGTGTATCGCAATAGGGCGGTATCTCCGAAGCATTATCTGGCTGTCTGTGCAATAGCAAAAAACGAAGGCCCCTATTTTCAGGAATGGATAGAATGGCATCATAATTTAGGAGTAGAGAAGTTTTACATATATGACAACGATAGTACGGATAATACCAAAGAAGTACTGGCACCTTACATCGCATCAGGCTTGGTGGAATATGTGTTTAGGGAGGGGGTGAAGCAACAACTGCCGGCCTATGATGATTGCTTAGAAAAACATCGTTTGGATGCACGTTGGATTGCGTTTATTGATCTGGATGAATTCATCGTGCCTATACAAGACAAAACGATTCCCCAGTTTTTGTGCCGATTCGAGGGTGCATCTGCGGTAGAAGTTAATTGGTTGGTATATGGTAGTAGTGGAGCCAAGAAGAAAGTGGACGGAGGGGTCATGGAGCGATTCAAAAGACATTCGGAACCAACCCATATTTTGAACAGGTATGTTAAAAGTATTGTCAATCCACGTCGTGTCTTTTCATTTATCGGTTGCCATGAAGTGGCAAGAATGTCTGGAAAAACTGTTGATTCGCACGGTCAATCGATTCGAAAGAACTTCAGAGATCGCGAGCCCCAGCAGGATGTTATTCATATCAACCATTATTCTATAAAATCCTACGAAGAGTTTTTGGAGAAACGTGCCAGAGGTCGAGCAAGAACACTTGGCATCCGGAATTTGGACTATTTTGAACAATTCGACCTTAATGATATAGAGGGGTGATGTTCGATGTCTTTAGATTGCAATGATATTCTTTATTGGTATATAGTTTCCATAAATTAAAACAAGCACTACTTCATCGGATAGATAGGAAATAATCTACAAAACTAATTCCGGCACATACTACCCAACGTTTCAATGTTTTTTTCACTGCATTCAAGCAGCGAAAAGAAATCGCTACCTACAAAGACAACGATTTGAAATACCGGCACATTCAAATGTAGGGAGAAATCTCTTCTGCAGGAGTAATCGATCTGGACAGTATTTTTGAGAGCCGGAGGAATAAATCTCTCCACCTTGAGAAATGGGAATACTACTTTAAGATGGGATAATTCTCCGGGTGTGGGATTTCAAATTGGTACTTTCTATGATATTGACCTGTCAAACAAGATCAAGTTCCAGCCTTCTTTGATGTTGTTGAACGAAACATTACCAGCGGTTAATGCCTGGGAAACCAGGTGAAACCAATGATTATAAAGAAGCCTTTAATTCATACAGTTGCTTTATACCTCTGGTTTTTTCATATAAACTGCCGGCAAGGTTAGATGAAAAATATTTAATTGATTTTGGCATGTATAGTTCTTTTGGTCTTTGGGGAAAGGTTGATCAAACTAAAGATTCAGTCAAAACAAAAGCTAACTTATACCCGGATAATCTTGGTGTATTTGATTTCGGATTTATAGCAGGAATAGGTTACGATACAAAAAAGACAAATTACTCTTCCCGATTGAAACACGGGTATACAATTCTTGGCTCTACCCGGGATAGATACAGAAAAAGAGAATCATTTAGACAGCCAGACAGGTATTGGTGCGATTATCGGTGTCGGTGCAAAATATGACCTGAAAAATATACCGGTAGGTTTGTTTACTAATCCCTATTTCAAAATCCATAGCCTGATCCCATTTTCTATGGGAAATCATCATCGGCGTGCATCCGAAAATGGCTTCAGGTTTGGTATTGTCTATTATCTTCATTGAGAATTAATCCGTATCAAAAGACTTGACGTTATCAGACTATACAGGTAAATTTACAGAAAATAATCATTTGAAAAAAGAAATGAAAACTAAAATTTTTTTCGGAATATTGGTATTATTCCTTGGCACAATCAACTTCGTTAGTTGTAATGATGATGACAGCGATATGTGGTATGACAGAATGCCGGATGGTGGGGCATTTCATACCGGTAATGTCTTGAGATTTTTCTATGTAGATGAAGATGGGAACGATTTAATCGATCCAAAAGATTATAGTACGCTGCCAGTTAGTAGTTTAGAAAAGTTGGAGTCCCAGCCTGTTATTGAATCTTTATACGAGGATTATCTCTACAATGACGAATATAACAATATAAATAAAGGGTTATACGAGTTCTTTACTTATGCTTTTGGAGACTCGAGGCAAAATGATTATACATTCTATGTATACCATAATGGCGTTGCCGATAAGATGGATGTAACTTATCAATATCAGGATCGCAAAGTCGACGGAGGGCTTTATTATCTTAGTAATATTATCTCTTGGAGCGTAAATGATGTAGAAGTCTATAATATTAAGAATCCTGCAATGAGAAAGTATGTTCGATTAGTAAAAAAATCGGACGGTACGACCGAAGTTGTTATTGATGAATGAAATTAACTGTCGTAGCTTAAGGGTGGAATAAGAATAACATATCTGTTTTTTAACCTGCTTTTTGAATTTTACCCTCAACTATTCTTAATAAATAGTCAATCAATGTCGAGATTTCTTTTTTTCATTACTGGTCTTTTTTTAGGCTCATAGTCTTTCATTCCTTCGATTGCACCCGCTGAGACAGCCCATAGATAAAAACTGGCAACCGAAGCATAAGGAGAATAACGTTTCTTATAACGCTCGAACTTAATTTTGTCGATATGCTTATGATGATACACCATACGAAGTCCTCTGATGATAGCCAGATCACCGTAGCTCAATATATTTGGTCTTTGCATAGAGTGCATCATCAGCATTTCGGCTGTCCATGTGCCGATACCGTCCAATTCCGACAGTTTAGCGCAAACTTCACTATCTGACATCGTGTGTAGGGCAGTAATAACAAACTCACCGGAGATTACTTTTTGCGCTATTGATTTGATATAAGCGGCTTTCTTGAATGTTATGCCGAATTTTTGCAACTCATCCAGAGATAAACCGTCAATGACAACAGGCGTGATTTCACTCAATTCATTTAGCATTCTTACCCAGACGGTATGATGTGCTTTGGTCGATACCTGTTGCCCGATGATAGAATTTACGAGCGCGGCAAAAAGATCAGGAATAACCGGCCTGTTTATCATGCCTATCTTAGCGATTATTTCGGCTAACCGTTTATCTCGCTTTTTCAGATGTTCTAATTCTTTTTCTCCGTACTGAAAGTATGCTGCTAATTCCATTATTTCTTCAGAGCGTTTCGTTCCAATTCGAGCAGTTTTTCCTTCCTCCATATTCCGCCGCCGTAACCCGTAAGACTTCCGTCTGCTCCAATAATCCTATGGCAAGGCAGAATAATGGAAATCCTGTTTTTTCCGTTCGCATTGGCAATCGCCCTCGTCGCAGTTGGTCTTCCCAACGCCGTTGCTTGTTTTGCATATGTCGTAGTCGTACCATATGGTATGTTTAATAGTCCAAGCCATGCCTTTACCTGAAAATCCGTTCCGGGCAAATCTAATGGGACGCTAAATTCCCGAAGCTCTCCTCTAAAGTATTTTTCCAACTGTTCCCGAAGTGCAGTAAGGTGGATATTTTCGCCCTCTATAAGCAGAGCTTTTAACAGAATAACTAACTGTTTAAGTTCTGGTTCAAGTTTCTTGCTGTCGGCAAATTCCAATAGGCAAACCCCCTTATCGGTCGCCCCTGTCATTATCGTTCCTATCTCTGTTTCTATAAATACGACATTGATAATGGTTTTATGGTTGTCAGTAATTTTTCTGAGCTTGCTATTAAAACTATTTAAACAGCTACTATCGAACTCCTTATTTGCAATTTTTTCTGATTGCGATTGATGAAAAACATTATTTGTCCGGTATATTTGCTGGAAATCACTGAATGTTAAGTCGTAGTTTTCCAATGACCATTTTTTAATCTGCTCCGGTTCCAGTCCTATTTTCTGGATATCTGCGTCTTTTATTTCAACAGATGGGTTACTTTCCATATAGTTTAACAACCAGCTGATATTCGACAATTTTTTTTCATATGGTTCTGTCGGTTTACATACTTTACACGCTCTGTAACCATTAGAAAGAGCATCCTCTGTGGTGGGATAAAATTCAACATTCTCTATTTTGGGTTTAGCCGTACACGTAGGACGGCAAAATATGCCCGTCGTTTTCACTCCTACGATAAATATATCCTCAAAAGCACTGTCTTTTATAGTAAGCGCTTTATAAAATATTTCTCTTTTAGTGCTCATAGTTTTCATTACTTTGCAAAGAAACTAAATTCAAAGGTTTGAAAAAATCCGATTCTTGCTATTTTCATAGAATATGAGATAAAGATAGCAAGAAACGGGTTTTCATATACAAAAGAAAATTCGATATTTGCAATAAGAATAAAACAAATTTGAAAATGAAAATCACATTCAATAAAATAGAAGAAGCACTGGAAAACCCTTTTTTTGAAATTAGTTGCTTAGGAAAAGAAGCGATTAAACAGCGTATTTTACCATTGGAGAAATTTATGGAACAACCGGCTTCTTTTCGATTTATAGAATGGACTAAAGAAGATAACCGAGAAGTTATCTGCTATTCCTTTATTGATACGGCAATAGGAAAATTATTAATTGCCAATACACCCAAAGGGGTATGTTTTCTGGGATTTGCCAATAAAGGAGAAACCCTTATTCTGGAAGATTTTAAGCGCAGGTTCCCCGGTCAACAATTCAGTGAACAATTCAGTGGTTTACAAAAACTGGCAGCCGATTATTGCAATGGCAATCGGAGCCAAATGGTGCTTTTGCATCTGAGAGGAACTGATTTTCAGATTGATATCTGGAAAAAACTGGTTCGGATTCCCGAAGGCAGATTATCTACCTACGGTTCGCTTGTTCCTGATTTTAAAGGTACACAGGCCATTGGCACGGCGGTGGGTTCAAATCCGGTTAGTTTTATTATACCATGTCATCGCATCGTAAAGAACGACGGTAATTATCAGGGATTCCACTGGGGTTCCGAACTGAAAAGATTACTGTTAGCTTACGAACTGCAAAGTAGCTATAATCAATAAAAAGCAAAATGGACACTATATGAAAACGCAACAGCAGGTAGATGATGACAGAATGAAAGCAGCCATATTGTTTTTGGTAGAGAATTATACGACTCAACCGAAACTGGATGAGATTGCATCTCAAGTAAATATGAGTTCCTTTCATTTTCAACGGATGTTTCAGGAATGGGTAGGTGTAACGCCTAAACAATTTGTTCAGTATTTAAGCATAGAGCATGCAAAAAAAATGCTGAAAGAAACCCGTGCCACACTCTTCGATACAACCCACGAATTAGGATTTTCGGGTACAAGCCGCCTGCACGATCTTTTTGTGAACATCGAAGGAATGACGCCCGGCGAATACAAAAACGGTGGCGCAAATCTGTCAATCAATTACGCCTTTGCCGATACACCGTTCGGAACTGTTATTATAGCTTCCACTGACAAGGGAATATGTCATATGACATTTGCGGATGAAGGACAGGAGGGTGCTTTGGAGCGTTTGAAAAATTCTTTCCCAAACGCAAAATATAACAACTTTCTGGATATGAAACAGCAGAATGCGCTGTTTGTATTCACGCAAGATTGGAGCAAATTGAATGAAATCAAGCTACATCTGAAAGGTACCGAATTTCAACTAAGAATATGGGAAACCCTGTTAAAAGTTCCTTCCGGCGGACTTACAACTTACTCTGATCTGGCTCTCCAATCGGGTTACGAGAAGGCACAAAGAGCTGTCGGAACGACTCTCGGAAATAATCCCGTCGTGTTTCTGATTCCCTGCCACCGCGTGATAAAATCTACAGGCATAATCGGCAACTACCGCTATGGAGAGATTCGCAAAAATGCTATTATCGGCTGGGAAGCCGCAAGAAATGAATTGGCAAAAGATTAGGTACGCTGTCGAAAATACTCATAGAAAATATTTCCAATTCATTACCTAATTCCCATTATGATAATTGTAAAAAATCAATTCTCTATTTTACCAAACAGGATGATCTTATTGAGTATGTTCGTTATTGTGATGATAACTTTGAGTATGACAAAAAACAGAAAATATGGGTACTCACAAATAGTTATCTTACTTTATTTTTTCCTGACGACAATACAGGAAGATTCGGTTTTATTCAAACCTCAATTGAATCTTCAAGGATAGAACAAATCAGATTTGTCTCATTATCTCCGAAAATGAATAATCTTACTTGTTCATCCGGAGAATCTCACCGAATTCCACAGGAATAAAAAAAGATTGCCCGGCTATGGACAATCTATATAACTTCATCGAATTTTATCAATCTTACTTAGAAGCCTCAATTGATGCTTTACGAAAAGCTTTCAGTTGTTTTTCCAATTCTAACGAAGCCTTACGTGCACGAGCACCAGCAGCTTTATTGTTGTTTTCTACTTGTTGAGTAGCATTTTCCTGAAACAACTTGATTTGCTCATTGATGTTTGTTAATAATGTTTGCATAATTCTTTATTTATTTTTTATGAAATTCACCGCAAAGGTAATTGATCAATGTATTTCTCAAAAATTATCAAGATCTTTTATTTGACTTATTTTTCAACATCTTCTCTCATTCCTGCATCAAATCAGGGACATATGAGTATTTATGGATGAACGGGATATATGATACTTCATGCTGTGTTCTGTTTTTTCCGCTTCTACTATTTTATCTCACACTTCCCTGCATCTCCCCGCCCGAAAAATGTAGGGAAATACATCAATTCGGCTTTAGCCGGATTGAGATGATAGAGTCCCGTATACCTCGGAATCAACTTTATGGTGAAATCGTGAGATCCTTTAGATAGCTTGTGGCAAAAAATCATTACTTTCTCTTTGTAATACTCCCGGTGGGTTTCTTTCCAAAAATCGCCGCGGCCTTTGGATTCATACGAACATCCGGCAGGAATATGGACTTCAATCATCACATACTCGGCATCCGCATCGGCGGTAACGCTTACTTTGAGATCAACACTCTTGCCTGCTTTCAGCAGAGTAACAATATCGTCGTTATCACTGAACGCCGTTTCAACGGAGAATCCTTCAGAAGCCCTGTCCGGAGCATTATTCCATGCCTGCTGATAGACAGTGAAGAATACCGGGATGGTTCCGCTTTTTCTTACCTCGACCGTTTCACCTGCTTCAAATTCTGCTGTCAACGGAAATTCTTCATACTGTTTGCCGTTGACGGTCAACCTTGCATCCGAAAAACGGTCTTCTGCCTCTATCATGTCAGGCATGATGGTTTCCATAATACGGGTGGATTCATAGGTATTCTGCCAGAAACCGTTTTTGCGTATCTCGAAAAAATAATTTCTTATCTTCTCCAATTTTTTGTCATATCCTCCTGTCTCTCGCAGAATGCGATATGCCACGAGCGTGTTCTCCGCAGTGTTGATATTGGGCAACATAAAATGCCTCGGATATATCCCCTCCTTCTCTTTTTCTCCCCAGTAGATGGAGCCCAGCATGGTTTCGGACGAGAGGTTCAAAAGGGAATTTATTTGCGGTTTATCATGTATGTCGAGCAATAGCGCCATTTGCATACTCCTCAACCGGTCATTGACGGTAATATCGGGTAATGAGGATACCAACCGGAAATATTGGTCATAATCGATCTTTGCATCGAGTTTCCTGAGTAATTCCAGTACATTCAATAGTTCTTGCTTTATAAAATGATCGTCGCTTGCTTCTTTTACCGTTGACAGACGACGATTCAGCTCTCGAACAAGCGCATCCAATGCACCCTGCTTATTGAGATTGACTTTATATCCGTCGGCTTCGGCGTCGAGCAGCGCTTCAACGATTTGTTTGGATATCCACAACTCGGTGTTGTCCTGATTCCACCATCCCCACAAGTTATCGCTGTTCTTATTTCTTTCCAGCCGCCGTATGAGACTTCTGATCTTGTTATCTTCCCTGAATTCCATCCCGAACAACGGGTATATACGTTTTTTCATTAAAAGCGCTTTTATCTTGGAGGCAACCTGTTCGTTACACAGGTAGGGATAACGGTCTATTTTCTCTATTTCATCCAGAAATGATTGCATGGCAGAGGCTTCCGCATGAACTGTCACCTTGCCGAGAGCGGGATTGGTCCGGAACCGGTGGGGTACAGTGTCGCCCAATACGGCAAATTCGCCATGCGATTCCAATATCCCGGGCTGGTATATGGGGATTTTCCGCTGCTCACCGTCAAAATATCCATTCTCCATCGTCATTGAGTAGGTGATACTAACGCTATCTGATTCATTCGCAACTATGAGGATAGTATCCACATAGGAATTCAGCAAAGAAAGGGATTCTTCGGATACATGCCCTTGCCATTCGATAGACCGCTTGATCCTTACCGTGTCGCCCAAATGGTTGGTCAATCTTCCTATCACATGTAGACTATCGTTTAAGATGGCGAATTGCGGCATAGAGAGTTGTGCATTCAACGGCTTGAAAGACTTTATATTTAGTTGCGCCTTATCGGTCTGTTTTCGTCCGCCTACGGCAATGAAGTTAGCGCTCCAACTTGTTATATCGTCGGGATAAGTAACCTCGAAAGTAACGGTACCATCGTTTCCGGTGGAGAGGCGGGGATTCCAGAAAGCGTCGTCATGGAAATTTGTCCTCAGTGCATTTGCATTGTCCCAGCCATCCGGGAAAGCGTTTTCACCTAGAGATACAGTTGATAATACTCCATCTTTTGTCTCTATGAAGATCACTCCGTTAGCGGCACGGGATCCGTAAATAGCCGTATCGGCATCTTTCACTACATTCATCGATGCTATATTGTTAGGATCCAGGTCAGACAAAGCCCCGTCATACGGAACACCGTTTATTATGATCAATGGAGGAGAACTGTCCGTTATTTCCGGTATAGAGAAAGACCCTCTTATTTGCACACCCGTCACTACGCCGGCAACTTTTCCGTCAAACACCTCGGGATCAAACACATCCATCAAACCTAATAGACCTGAACTTCCTGATAATGTTCCTTTCTTGGCACCACCAAAACCAACCACAATCACTTCTTCCAAAGCATTATAGTCCTCCTCCAGTGTTATTTGATAATCATAACCCGAGATGATCCGTGTGATAAAAGGCTGATAACCGATATAGGATACAAGCAATTTGCCGGAACCCTTATCGGGCAATCTGAATCTACCGTTGATATCGGTAACTGTACCTGTTGTTGTCCCTTCTATCATTACCGTAACCCCGATCAGAGGTTCACCACTCTCGTCACGAACAGTACCCGTGATCATGTCTCCGGTATAATTGTCACTGTTAAAACCGCCTATCGTTTCTGCCGGAACCATTGTGACATTATGTGAGCCACCATATACAGTACTATCGGGCAAAGGAGTATCCGGGTTGGATATGTATAAATGGCTGTACAACAGGTCAAAAGCGTTTCGACCAATACTGTCGGCAGGCATGGGTTTAATCGAATCTATTTTCAGATAGTTCAGTCCCTTCTCCCTGAGTGTCACCGGGATGGTATATCGGGTTGTATCCTTGAAAATCAGATCGATTTGGTAATTTCCTTCGGGAAGTTTACTAAAATTGCGGGTACTACCGTAGTATATATGCCGGATCGTGTTTTTATCCTCCGAAGAGGATAGACATATCATGAGGGGATTGGAAGTTACTCTTTTGTCGGCAAAATATCCGATCTCCAACCTGAGCCTGCATCCGTCCTCATGATCCTTCGCAACAGGTATATTCAATCCGGTTTCTCGCCGTATATTGACTTTTGTATCGGGACTGTCACTGGCGCTACTGGTATTATTTGGTATCATCAACCCGGATTTTCGCTGCACCCGGTCTAATAACGAGGTATGGAACATAGTCCTTATACTTTCGGCTGTGAGCGCATTCTGGGAGAATGACAACTGAGGGGTAAAAGGTCTTATTCTTGACGAGAAGGGAATCTGTCCCCATTTTGTCTGTTTCACCCTATTTTTTCTTATTTCGTAGCGATAACCTCCCTCAATTGCAAAGGTATTGATACACATCGTATCTACATACAGAGTTCCAAGATTTTTACCATCGGTGGAAAATCCCCTGTAAGGGAACGGACCGGTCAGAATGGGTTCCGTGACATAGGAACGTACTATATAATCGTAACGCCGTGCCACCGAATTATTCAGCCAATAATAGACTCCTCCTGCATCGATCATCGCAGGCGTATACACAGGTTGGTCGTTCGGAAGGGTCGCCGTACTTGTGGTATTGTCCACAGTGATCAGATGGTCTTTAAGCCGAGCCATTTCCTGTTCACTTAGCAAGCCTCTGTTTTTCCTGTTATATTTTTCCACAGTTATCCGCAAAGGAGGGCTATCCATCTTATCACCGGTATCCGAAAGAACCGCTAATTTTTCCCCGTCGACCGAGAAAATCGTCTTCATCCCTTCCGTTACATATACATTCTCAACCGTTATTTCCCTGTCGTATGTACGGAACTTTAACGTATGATATCCCGGCGTTACCGGGAAACTGTACACCTCCAGTTGCCGTGCTTGATAAAAATAATGCGGCTGTTCGTCGATCCACAGGATATGCACTCCCTGCGGGTTTCCATCGACCACTACATAGGGGGCAATTTGGGTTATTTCACCCCGAATTTTTTCTGAGTAGGAATAACAAACTTCGGGATACAAGAACTTATAATATTCGATAGAGTCGAGTCCCATCCGCCCTTTCCAAATTTCCCACTCCATCGGATTCCTGGCATTATACGGTGCTACCCCGGATATATCGTATCGTGTGTTATTAAACCGTTTGCCGGAAACCGACTTCCCGTAAATAGTTACGTTGGGAGAATGCGAACCGAATTTGGAGGTAAAAGCATATGCCGTAATATCCGCATTTTTTACCGGCCGACCTTTCTTATCCTTCACAAGCACGTCTACCGTGGTGGTCTGTCCCGGATATACCGTCGTAGCCGTATTGACCTCCATAGAAAGATTCTTCTCCACATACGGCAAACTTCCGGTGATAGTCTTTGCTTTTTCTCCCAGTAAATAGGACAACTGCATCGTATAGCCGTTCTTTCCTCTATCCTTGCAGGAATAATCGAGTTCCGATACATATCCTTTGTCTATAATCTTCTTGCCTTTCCTTATGGTGTACCAGAATGGGAATCCGGACGGATTATCCACCACCAGCCTGACATTCCCGTCTTCCCTGAAGAACCGGTATTCCAATATCTCTTTATCAATATCCGTAACACAAAATTCACCGGAAGATGCTCCGGTTATTACCTCATAATCGCTGGCGATCCACAGAAGAGGAAGTGAATAAGGCAGTTGTACCGAATCCCGGAACACGACTTCTACTTCGGAATTATATGCGGTAAGTAATGCCTGTACCGGCATACTCTCCCCGTCGGCAAGTTCTTTTATGGTCAATATGCCTTTTTCTACGGAGAAATCGATAAGCCGGTTGCGCATATCCATATACACAGTCAGTTCCTGATCGTGTTTCTCGTTGCCGGAATCGAGAAAAGAGCACTCTATGTCATAATACATGCCCGTAGCAGGTATAAATATAGAGTCCGGAAATACCAATTCTTCCGAAGATTTTCCATTCATATCGAACGAATGCCTCCATATTTCGTCGGGGATAAAAGCCCTGTCAGCATAATATTTCCTTTCACTGCGCTTCGATGGACGAACGGTTATATCCACACGACCGTCATATATCGGCATGCCGTTTTCATCGCTGGCACTGAATTGCAGTTTCACCGTATCACCTTTCACATATCTCTCCCTCTCTGCTTTCGCCTCGAAAGAGATCCGCCCCAATTCATACTCTTCGTAATAAAAGTTGCCTATTATGTCATTGGTATGCTTACCCCTGGTTTTTAAAACAATATTATAACTATTATCCAGATACAGTTTCAGGCTGTCGGACAGTAAAAACTCCCATTCATACATTCCGGGACGATAAGGCTGAAGGGTTGTCAGCGTAGTGTCTATTCTTACAGGGTAGTAGGAGACGAGCGAAACCTCGGTTTTTTCATTGTATGGCCTACCATTGTGATTGATATATGCTTTGAAGCGGACTGTTTCTCCCGGTTTGTATTTGGGTTTACTGAATACGACAAAGCCGTCGTATTTATCCCGTATGTAGGCCCTGTCCGGTTCAAATACCCTGTAGAAACCATTCATCATTTTATACCAACTGCTCGTGAAAAAATTATTTCGATAGTAATAAGCAGATTCTTTTTCAAATTCAATATAATGTAATACCCCGTCGTTATTTACTTCTACAATTTTTTCATTCCCTATTCGCCTGGTATTATAAGTCTGTGTGGTTTCGTCAAATTTCAACCGCTTTAAACCTCGTTTGACTACGGCATTACTGATCACATTCCCCAACGTATCGGAAAGGAAAAGCATGACCTTTTCATCTTCAACAATACTATGATAGAAATTATCTACCGTATGATCACTATACTCCAGCTTGTTATCAACCACCCTCACCCGTATGTAATTGCCTCTCGGCAAAGCCGGGATATCTTTGGCTTCAACACAGCGCATGACAAAAGTATGCAGCATGGATTCCTCAAGATTCTTCCCCTTGAGATATAAATTCCGCACATCTTTCCCGTCCAATTTATACACAAATAACTCAGATGAGGAGCGACGACTTTCGGGAAGCGAGTTCTGCCCATAAGTAATCTGGCTAAAAATAAAAGTTGATGCAGAAATGAATAGAATTACGATAGTTAACAGTGTCCTTCCCATAGAGTAATAATATTTATGAACATAAAATTACAAATATATTGGACATAAATAAAGAGTTTGGAATAATTATTTTACCAGACAGGATTCTGCTCCCGATAAAAAACCTAATCACAGACGATCGTCAGCGGCAAGGAATGGGAGCCTTGTTTCGACTCTTGATTTTTATGATAGGTTTATTTTCCGATTGGCTCCGAGATCTCTAATTGAATTACTTGTAAGAACAGTTTTTATAGAGATTATTCAGAAACTTTGGAATCCCACAACGCAAATCCATCATGATGCTTGGAGTTAGGGTTTGACTACCCGAATTACTTTGCCCGTTTTTTCCGGAAGAAGACGGGAATGTCGCCAAAGGTTTTCAAAAACCTGTGACAAGAAAAGTACAATAAATAGAGGCAGTCTCGTACTGCTTTTTTTATGCTCCTGCATTTCTAAAAAAATCATAATCTGTAAAATGTATCCTTTTTCCGGTAAAACGCAGCTATCAATGACCACCGCATCAAAGCGGTAGGAGGTATCAGTGCCGTAAATAGTCGGTGCAATGTACCGCAATATGTGGAAGAAACCGCTTCGGTAACCGTTCCTTTTTTCCAGAAAAATCTGTAATACAATTTTTGTAGAGTAAAAAAGAATAATGTCGGGAGAACATATTATCTTCCGGCATTGTTTATGTGTGTATCAAAACATTTTAATTTCATAGAACAATTCCAAATTACAACTATGAAACGATTCATTTTAACCACCCTTATTTTCATCGTAATCTACTCGTTAACTGCTGTTTGGATGAAACAGCCGGCGGATATATCCGCGCTTTCAAAAGAACAAAAACAACTAGCCGACCTTCAACTAAAAATGGAGAAAGACAGAGAGAAACTGGAAAAGCTCTACCTGGATAGAGAAGTATTGATTGCAGAGAAGAACAAAAAACATAGAGAGGCAGTGTCTGCGGCAGAAAAAAACACCCAAACGGCAAGCAGTCTGAGCAAAGAGGTCGACAGTAAAAGTAAAGCAAAAAAATAAAATCCTTAAAAATAAGATATGCACAAACCAAAAATTATTTGTCACATGATGAGTTCAGTGGACGGCCGGCTATTGAGTGATCGTTGGACGGAACCTTTCGACGGAAAAGATAAAACGGAGTTCTACGGCCGCTACGAAGAAGTAGGTAAACAATTCAACGCAGGCGCCTGGATGATCGGACGAACAACCGCCCAGCAGGATTTTGAGACGGGCAATTTCGATTTTGAGAAATATACTCCGGCAAAGGAATTTAAAACCCATATCGGAAACAGAACTTCGACCACTTCAGCTATTATCCTCGACCCAAAAGGAAAACTAAGCTATACTGGCGATAACCTCAATGGCGACAATATCATTGCGGTGCTGAGTGAAACTGTCTCGGAAGAATACCTGACGCACCTGCGCGGTAACGGCGTTTCGTATCTTTTCGCGGGTAAAGATGGAAGTGATCTACACAAAGCACTAGAGACTTTATCTACAGAATTCGGACTGGAAAGCGTTTTGCTGGAAGGTGGCGGAGTAGTCAG
>OBJA01001651.1_pt1 | contig 14667 bp, 11 predicted proteins | sample 1519751 | NCBI WGS metagenome assembly OBJA01 (sample SAMEA3881238, study PRJEB22517) | soil metagenome | biome: lake sediment; feature: soda lake sediment; material: sediment, water from around vicinity | place: India | collected 2013-12-23 | depth 3 m | reverse complement strand
GGCTCGAACCTGGACTCTTCTGAACCAAAATCAGACGTGTTGCCAATTACACCACGGGTCAATCATTCGGCGTCTTTTCTTTAAAGACGGTGCAAAAATATAATTTTTTTTCTTTTCGCTACTTTTACAAGGTATTTTTTGCTCCAATGTGTTTTTATTCGTGTCGTGTTACTTTTTTTCCAGTTTTCGAAAAAGGGTTAAAGTCTTATATTTGCTGTGGTATAAAAAATTAAAATGCGCCGGTTTCAATTACTCAACAACCTATTCGGGTGGATTGTTTTCCTGATAGCTGCCCTTGTTTACCTGCTGACCCTTGAGCCTACCGCCAGCTGGTGGGATGCCAGCGAATTCATTGCCGGGGCTTACAAGCTTGAGGTAGGGCATCCGCCTGGGGCACCGGTTCACATGCTGCTGGGTCGTTTCTTTAGCCTGTTTGCAGGTACTCCCTCCCGGGTGGCCTTTATGGTCAACCTGTTATCGGGGATCGCCAGTGCCGGAACTGTCATGCTGCTGTACTGGACAATTGTACATCTTGCCCAAAAGCTGGTTGGCAAGGGCCCATTGCAGGTGCCTGAGGTGATCGTTGTTACAGGCAGCGGATTGGTAGGATCGCTGGGGTTTGCCTTTACCGACTCGTTTTGGTTTTCGGCTGTTGAAGGAGAGGTATATGCCTTGTCTTCATTTTTTACAGCCGCTGTGTTCTGGGCTATTCTGAAGTGGGAAAGCGAGGCAGATAAAAAATATTCAGGCCGGTGGCTGGTACTGATAGCCTATCTTATGGGGCTTTCAATTGGGGTTCATCTGCTCAACCTGCTGGCAATTCCGGCAATCGGGCTCGTATACTACTTTAAAAAATATCAATTCAGCTGGAAAGGGGTATTGGCTGCCTTTCTGGTGTCGTTGGGAATTCTGGCAGCTGTTCAGGTTGTAATTATTCCGGGAATTCCACGTACTGCTTTCCTTTTTGATCTGTTTTTTGTGAACACCCTTGGGCTGCCGTTTAATACGGGGATGCTTGTTTTTATTGTTCTTGTTTTTGCCCTGCTGGTATGGGGAGTATATTTCACATATAAACATAAGCTTGTTGTATGGAATACCGCCGTGCTGTCGGTTCTTGTAATACTGATCGGGTATTCCTCGTTTACACTGATCCTGATACGTGCTGCTGCCAATCCGCCAATGAATCAAAATCATCCTGCCAATGCGTATGCCCTGTTGCGTTACCTGAACCGCGACCAGTACGGTGCCCACCCCCTGGTTTACGGGCCTTATTACAATACCCCGGCGATTGCTGCCAGGGGTGAACGGAAATATTACAGCCAGCTGGATGGGAAATACGTAGTAACCGGCACTACTGCCAAGGGTACCCGATATGAGTCGTCGATGATGACGTTGTTTCCACGTATGCACAGCAGCGACCCGCTGCATGTGGGCCAGTATAAAAGCTGGGGTGCCGTTGAAGGAAAGCCGGTCACGGTTCAGGACAATGGCGAAGAGGCAGTATTAATGAAACCCCGTTTTTCAGAAAACCTGCGGTTTTTTGTGACCTACCAGCTTGGGCATATGTATTTCAGGTATTTTATGTGGAATTTTGCGGGCAGGCAGAACGATGTACAGGGGCATGGAAGCTTCAGTAACGGAAACTGGGTGAGCGGCATCAGCGCTTTTGATAGTCCACGTACCGGGCCCAGAGACAGTATGCCGTCGTTTATGAAAAACGATCCATCATACAACAGGTATTTTTTCCTGCCCCTGTTGTTCGGTCTTATTGGCCTTTTTTCACAATATAACCACAGCCGCCAGGGAAGGCAGGATTTTGCTGTTGTTTCGGCCCTGTTCCTGTTTACCGGAATTGCCATTATTGTATATTTAAACCAGACACCGCTTCAACCCCGCGAACGCGATTATGCCTATGTGGGGTCCTTTTATGCCTTTGCCATCTGGATCGGGCTTGCCGTGCCTGCATTGTACCGAACCGTATCGGGGTTAATGAGGGGTACCCCCGGTGCTGTATTTGTTGTGATGGTGTCGCTTGCATGGGTTCCGGGGCTTTTAATTGCTGAGAACTGGGATGATCATGACAGGTCGGGCCGGTACATGACCCGCGACTATGCAATCAATTACCTCGAATCGTGTGCCCCGGGTGCCATCCTGTTCACTTACGGCGATAACGATACCTTTCCGTTGTGGTATGCCCAGGAGGTGGAAGGTGTCCGAACCGACATCAAGGTGGTTAACATCAGTTACCTGGGAATGGACTGGTACATCAGCCAGCACCGAAAGGCTACCTATGATGCTCCTCCAGTTCCTTTTTCGTTCAGTGAAGAAAAATATGCAATGGGCAGGCGCGATGCGGTGCTTCTTCTCGACCGCATTGACGGAGCAACCGACCTGCGCGATGCTATGGCCTTTATGGGAAGCGACGATGAGCGGACCAGGGTGGAGTTGATGAGCGGGTTTACGTTGCATTATTTTCCCGATACCGATTTTTACATCCCCGTTGATAAGCATAAAGTTCTGGCCACGGGAACTGTTCAGCCCCAGGATGCACATCTTATTGCCGATACCGTGAAATTCAGTATAAATAAAAGTTACCTGACAAAAAGCGAGTGGGCCATCCTGAATATTCTGGCAGAAAACAACTGGGAACGACCTGTCTATATTAACCACAGTCTCTTATATTCCGGAAATGTATTTTTTACCGACTGGCTGCAGCAGGAGGGGTTCACTTATCGGTTTGTGCCAATTAAAACGGTAAGTGCCGGGCAGCATACCGGCCGGATTAATACGGACATTTTGCATGAAAATGTGATGAAGAAGTTCTCCTGGGGAAATGTAAACCATCCGGATGTGTATCTCGACGATTATAACAGGCGGGCAGTGCGAATGGTGCAGGCCAGGCCCATGTTTACGCGCCTTGCTGATTCACTGGTTGCCGGGGGAAGGCCTGAAGAGGCTGCCAGGGTGCTCGACCGGATGTTTGAACTGTTTCCTGATGAAAAGATGCCACTGACATACGATTCGTTTGCTGCGACCGAGCTTTACTTTCAGATCGGGCAGAACGCGAAAGGCATTGAAAAGGTCAGGCAGATGGCTTCCAACAGTTTTGAACTGCTCAACTATTACGTTTCGCTGCCTTCGGGTTTTGCACGAATTGTGCAGGAAGAGCTCGACAGGGAAATAAGCATACTGCAAAATCTATTGGTGCTCACACGCCGATACAGCCAGAACGAGCTCACCCAGGAGATCGATTCCGTTTTACAGGAACTGATCAGCCGGTTGTCAGGTGAAAGCGATTCCTGATTTTTTAATTTCAAGATGGAGCTGCTGTGCCAGCTTCCTTCCCCGTGCTTTTATTCCTGCAGAAGCATGAAGTTCAATCTCATGTTGAATTGTTGTCAGCAGTTCAGGTTTCAATCCGGGTTCTGTTTCTGAAATGTTGTACAGTACCTGCATGGCAAATACCCTTACTGCTATTGGTTCGCTGGATGAAGTAAAACACTGAAGGCAGTATTCGAGTAAAAATGAACATTGTTCATGCGGAACCCGATGAAGCGAGATTAGCTTCAGGAAATGCCGCTTCTTACTGCTGCTGGTTTCTGCAGAAAGCCGATTGATTATGTCGGGAATATAAGGTTCGATAAGCCGGGGTTGAATATCGTTTATTTTATCGGCAACCCATGCAGCTCTCCAGCTTTTGGGATCATTGCTGTACAAGGCAATCCCCATAAGTACCGGAATATGTTCAGGACTGCTTATCGATCCGTTTGCAATCAGCTCAAGGTTTTCCCATGAATCAAGCAACCCGGTAAGTTCTTCTGTTGTCATTTTCAGGATTTTAATTTCAATTGACTACATTCTGAGGATTGCCTTCAATAAAAGCCCTCAGGTTTTCGGCTGCAATTTCAATTAAGCGGGTTCTTGCTTCGGTTGTGGCCCATGCAATGTGTGGGGTAATAAAACAATTGCTGGCAGTTAACAGTGGATTGTCCGGGGCGGGAGGTTCCGTTGAAAGCACATCCAGACCGGCACCGGCTATACGTCCGGCATTTAATGCATCGGCAAGATCCTTTTCATTTATAAGCTGACCCCTTCCTGTATTTATAACGATAGCCGAACGCTTCATTTTGTCGATGGCCTCCTTGTTTATAAATCCTGCATTATCATTTGTGAGCGGACAATTGATGCTGATATAGTCACTTTCAGCGAGCAGGGTTTCCAGATCAACCTGACGGGCCTGCAGATCTGTATTTTTTTGGCTGCGGTTGTTGTAAAGGATATTCATCCCAAAGGCTATCCCCAGCTTAGCCACCGTTTGTCCAATCTGACCAAACCCGATAATGCCGAGGGTTTTCCCGGCCAGCTCGGTTTGCGGGGTGCTGTGGTACGAAAAATCGATGCTTTTGGACCACTCTCCGTTTCGAACGGAAAGCGCATGAAGCGAAATGTTTTGTACCTGATGCAACAAATGGGAAAAAACCATTTGGGCTACCGATGCCGTGCTGTAGGCAGGAATGTTTGTAACAACAATGCCGGCCTGGGTTGCTGCCTCCAGGTCAACAACATTGTAGCCGGTGGCTTGTACGCCTATGAACTTTAACCGGGGAAGCCGGTCGATCACTTCCTTATTAAAAACAACTTTATTTGTAAAAACAGCATCGGCATCTTTTGCCCTTGCTACGATTTCTTCAGGGGCTGTCCGATCATAAATAGTACAGCTGCCGTGTCGTTCGATTGATTCCCAGCTTAAATCACCGGGGTTTACTGTGTATCCGTCAAGTATTACAATTTTCATAAAAAATAATTTTCATTATAGGCAGGCAATTTTTAAAAAAGGTTTTTTGTATAAAGCCTGCTGTTTTATCTATTCTTTGTTCCCCAATTCCGTCCCCAGCAAGTAACACAGGTGTGCTACCCGTTTCATTTTATCGGTCCGGATACGGTCTGCTGTATCGGTTGGCTTATGGTAATCGGCTGAGTACCCGGTCGAAATGTTCAAAACAGGTACCTGGTTCTTGTGAAAATGATAATGGTCGCTTGTATAAAAAAACTGTGCGGGAAGCGAAAAATCGGGTTCCAGCTCCAGTGTGAGACAGGCTTCGGTTGTCATTTTTTTAAGCGAGGGGCTGAAATCGTTGACAAGTGTATAAATGCCATCAAAATCCTTTACCTGTTTGGGGGAATGGTCCCATACGGTATCGCGTTCTTCAAAAACCCTTCCAACCATATCCAGATTAATGCAGGCTGCTGTTTTTTCCAATGGAAATACCGGATTCTGAGTGTAGTGATCGGAGCCGAACAGGCCTATTTCTTCAGCTGCAGGAAACAGAAACAGCATGCTGCGCCTGGGTTTTACCGCCTGGCGGGAAAACATACCCGCTACTTCGATGAGGGTGGCCACACCTGATGCATTATCGTCGGCCCCGTTAAATATTTCCCCTTTACTGTTTGTGCCTAAATGATCGTAATGGGCAATAAATACAACACATTCATCTTTCAGCAAAGAGTCGCTGCCTTCGATGAGCCCAATTACATTTTTTGATTCCACCATTTCTTCAGTGATAACCGACCGGATACGAACCGGGAAACTTTTTGCCGTGGAAAGATTCTGTATCCCGTTTTCTGAAACCGCTGTTAATGTTTTACCCCAATTCAAATTTTTACCGGTTAATTCATCGGCAGTTTGAGGAGTAATTATAAAAACATCGGGCAATTTACTGGTTGGCCGGGCTGCAAGTGTAAATTTTTGCCTTTCGCTCGTCGAGCGAATCTGGTTATAAATACTATTATCAGCATCGTGGATGCTGGTAACAAGAACAAGTGCTTTTGCTCCTGCATCCTGCATCTTCATCATTTTTTGTTGTTCCAGTGAATTGTTAAGCCTGTGAGAGGTTCCTGTCCGGAATGTTTCCGGAGTTCCCGCTGAATACAGTACAATTTTGCCCGAGTAATCGGTTTCTTCCCGATCGGCATCAGCAGGCAAAGATCCGGTTATCCCAAAACCAGCAAAAATCATTTCCCCTTCTATATCAACTATATTCGATTGTTGGTTAAAAGCAATGAAGTTTTTTATATGCTTTTTCTTTTTTCCTTTTCTATTCAGGACCTTCAAATAGGAGTCGTTTTTGTCGAAAACCAATGAGGTTATTGTAAAGTGCTGAAAGAAGTCATCTGCAGGTGAAGAGGCATTCATTTGCTGAATGTTGTTTTTTATGTACATGGCAGCAAGGTTTACCTCAGGGGTATTTACTCCACGGCCCTTTAAGGAGTCGGATGCCAGGAAAGAAATGTGCCTGCGCAAACGGTCCTCTGAAACCTCGGGCAGAACTTTTTCCTGGGCATTTAGAGATAAGTAACCAATATTCAGAAAAAGCAGTAACAGCAGCTGTTTATCTATTTTCATTTCATTTGTTCAAAACTAAATTGCGATATTTATCTTTGTAATCGATAAAAATAACAATTGATTGGTAAACAAAACACCCATTTTTTTTATTTTTATTTATATGTACGATTAAAAAACATGATTATGAGACCGGTAAATATAGTTTTTAAGTATTTTGTTTTTTTTATGGCAGCTTTGCTGATTTCCTCATGTGCTGTGAACCCGGTTACCGGGAAAAGGCAACTGGCACTAATAACGGAGGAGCAGGAAATAGCTATGGGCAAGGAGTACGATCCTCAGGTGGTTGCAACCTTTGGGGAGTATAAGCATGATGAGCTGCTGGCATTCATCCAGGAAAAAGGCACCGAAATGGGCAAGTTGTCGCACCGGCCCGATCTGACATACCATTTTCGAATACTGGATTCACCCGTTGTGAATGCATTTGCCGTTCCGGGTGGGTACCTGTATTTTACACGGGGAATATTGGCACAGTTCAATAACGAGGCAGAACTTATTGGGGTTTTGGGACACGAGATGGGGCATGTTACCGCCCGGCATACCGTAAGCCAGCAAAGCAAACAGCAATTAGGCCAGCTTTTGCTGATTGGGGGGATGATTGCTTCAGAGGATTTTCGTGATTTTGCCCCCTATGCCTTTCAGGGGATGCAACTGCTGTTCCTGAAATACAGCCGTGATGCTGAAAGGCAATCCGACCGGCTTGGAGTGGAATATGCCGCTAAACTTGACTATGATCCTCAGCAAATGGCCAATTTCTTTAATACATTAAGCCGGATGAGCGCTACAGATGGACCGGGTGGCATTCCAACTTTTCTTTCAACACATCCCGATCCGGGCGACCGGTACCGAACCGTTACCCGGCAGGCAGAGGAATGGAAACAAAAACTTGAAAACGATAAATGGCTGGTGGAGGAAGACCGATATCTGCGGATGATTGAAGGAATGGTTTATGGTGAAGACCCGCGCCAGGGATTTGAGGAAGACAACGTGTTTTATCATCCGGAAATGAAATTCAGGTTTCCCAAACCTGCAGGATGGATGCTTGTTAACTCTCCTACCCAGGTGCAGATGGCCCCTGAAGGTGGAGAAGCGTTGATTGTTTTTACTTTGTCGCAGCAAAATTCGGCAGAAGCTGCCGCTGAGAATGCCCTGAGTGAATTGCAGCTGCAGCCGCTGGAATCGCAGCGTACAACAGTGAACGGTATGCCTGCCGTGGCAACTGTTTCGGAACGGGTAACCCAGAATCAACAAACCGGGCAGGAACAAAGCATACGGGTACTGTCCTATTTTATCGAATACAACAATCAGATTTATGTTTTTCACGGTGTGTCAACAACTAAAGGTTTTAATAATTATATCCGGAATTTTGAAGCCACCTTTACAAGCTTCAACCAACTTACCGACGCATCAAAACTGAACAGGCAGCCGCAGCGGATTCGCCTGCAGAAGGTACAACAGTCGGGAACCCTTGCCAGTGCTTTTAACCAAATGGGCGTGTCAAAAGAACAGCAGGAGGAACTTGCCCTTTTAAATAACATGGACCTTACCGACCAGGTTGAAGCAGGTAAAACACTGAAGGTTATCGGGAATTGAAAATCTTTGCACGGTAAGCTGGGTTAAAATAACCATTATATAATTTTAAGTTTTCGAAATGCTGAAAGCAATTGTATATATTAGCCACCTACTTTAAATGACATTTCATGCGTAAGATATTGCTTTATCCTGTTTCGATGCTGTATGGCCTTATTGTTTATTTGCGGAATACGCTTTACGATTTAAACCTTTTTAAATCAAAAGAGTTTGATGTAACTGTTATTTCTATAGGCAACATCACCGTTGGAGGTACCGGTAAAACCCCTCACGTAGAATACCTGATTGCCCTGCTCAAGGAAAAATTTAATGTGGCGACCCTGAGCCGTGGTTACCGGCGCAAATCAAAAGGTTTTTTTCTGGTAAATACCGATTCTACAGTTCGAGAAGTAGGGGATGAGCCGCTCCAGATAAAAAGAAAGTTTCCCGATGTAACGGTATCGGTTTGCGAAAACCGGGTCGAAGGAGTAGAAAAGCTTCTGGCTGCTGACAATCAAAAAACGGCTGATGTTATACTTCTGGATGATGCGTTTCAGCACCGTAAAATTATGCCGGTTATAAATATTCTGCTGATCGATTACAACCGGCCACTGAAAAACGACAACCTGCTGCCTGCCGGCTCATTGAGAGAGAGCGCCTCTCAACTGCGACGGGCAAACATAATTATCTTTTCAAAGTGTCCCCCTGCAGAAGTAACTCCCATTATGCGGAGGGTGATGCAGAATGAGGTGGGGCTTAGGCCATACCAGGCAATGTTTTTTACTACCTATGAATATGGGAAAATGATTCCTGTATTTGGCGGAAAGGAACTGGGTGCCGATTTTTATGATAAACATTCCTATGCCATCCTTATTGTTACCGGAATAGCTTATCCAAGGCTGATACCTGAATACCTGAAACAGTTTACCTCTGAAACAGAGTTCATAAGTTTTCCCGATCACCATAATTTTACAATCGCCGATATCCGTACAATCATGGGGAAGTTCGAACTGCTGAAAAGTGAGAAAAAAGTAATAATCACAACCGAAAAAGATGCCGTTCGTTTTGCTGAACTTCCCGATCTGGATGACCGGTTTAAAGACTCACTCTATTATTTGCCCGTAAAAGTGAAATTCCTTGACGAAGAGGGGAAACTGTTTAATAAGAAAATACTCAATTATGTTGGAGAAAATAAAAGCAACCTCGAGCTTCGTAGAAGAAAGATTTAACGCCCGGCCTGAAACGGCTATTATATTGGGTACCGGATTGGGAGGCCTGGTAGAGGATATTGATGTTCTTCAGACCCTGCCGTATTCTGAAATTCCCAATTTTCCTGTTACCACAGTCGATGGGCACATGGGGCAGTTGATTTACGGCCGCCTTGGGGGAAAAGAAGTGTTGGTGATGCAGGGAAGGTTTCATTATTACGAGGGTTATTCCATGCAGGAGGTAACCTTCCCGGTAAGGGTAATGAAATTTCTGGGAGTAAAGCAACTCTTTGTTTCAAATGCTTCGGGAGGTTTGCACCCGGAATGGCATGTTGGGGATATCGTGATTATAAATGACCACATTAATTTTTTTTCGGAGCACCCTTTACGTGGTAAGAATCTCAATGAACTGGGAACCCGGTTTCCCGACATGAGCAAGGTATACGACGAACGGTTGCGCAACAGGGCAAAGCTGATAGCCCTTGAGCAGAACATTAATGTAAGGGAAGGTGTTTATGTTGGGGTACAGGGGCCTACTTTTGAAACTCCTGCCGAATATAAAATGTTTCGCTTCCTGGGGGGGGATATTATTGGAATGTCGACTGTGCCCGAAGCCATTGTAGCAAGGCATATGAATATAAAGCTTTTTGGAATTTCAATTATTACCGACAGCGGGGTACCGGGTGAGATAGTTGAAATATCGCATGAAGAGGTGCAGAAAGTTGCAATGAAAGCCGAACCAAAAATGAGGCTTATCATTAAGAAGCTTATTGAAAAGCTCTGATAATATGGGAATCACTGAATGAGCCTGTTGGTTTGCAGCCGTTATTGATTGAATAAAAATAATTAAATGAGAATCCTGGTTTCAATCGTTTTTGCAACCCTTATGTTGGCAGGTTGTTCAGTAAAAAAAAACAAAGTGGAACTGGTACTTGATTCACAAGCAGCATTAGGGGAAGGAGCCATCTGGAATTATAAAACCGGTGAGCTTATTTGGGTGAATATTACCGCAAATGTGCTTAATTTTTACAACCCGTTCCTTCATTTTAACAAGGAACTGTTAACCGGAGAAATGATTGGCACTGTTGTGCCGGCAGAGTCGGGGAAACTGATTGTTGCCCTGGAGAATGGGTTTTATCAGCTTGATCCTGAGACCGGATCAAAACTATTTATAGCTGACCCGGAGGCAGATAAACCCAATAACCGTTTTAACGACGGCAAGTGTGATCCTTCGGGACGATTCTGGGCAGGCACCATGGACAAGGATGGGAAACCGGGCCTGGGTGGCCTTTACAGGCTGGATCCCGATACATCCGTGCACAGAATGATCGATAAAGTTAGTATTTCAAACGGTATTGTATGGTCGTTGGACCATCAAAAAATGTACTATATTGATACTCCTACACGAAAAGTATCTTCATGGAATTACAATAATGAAACGGGTAGTATCAGCAATCCCACGACTGCCATTGAAATTCCTGAAGAAATGGGATTTCCCGACGGAATGACAATCGACGCAGAAGGCAACCTTTGGATTGCACTCTGGAACGGGGCTGCTGTTGGGTGCTGGAATCCTGAAACGGGTGAACTGCTGCGAAAAATCGATGTCCCGGCTAAAAATGTTACATCCTGTGCCTTTGGGGACAAGGACCTTGGCACCTTGTATATTACAACTGCCAGGGAGGGAACCAGTGAGGAAGAACTTAAAAAGTTTCCGCATGCCGGAGGGCTGTTTAAGATCAGGCCTGGTGTGAAAGGCCTTGAAGCTTCATTTTTTAAGGGTGAATTTTAAAGGAGTACCCCAACTGTTAAAGCCGCATCCGCTGTTTGAAAAGTAGAAAAATTAAGAATTTAAGCCTGGATTAAACATGAAATTTCTACCCGACTTTACCGACATTGAAAAAGCACACCGCCTTATTCAGCAATATATACACCGGACCCTGGTGCTTACATCTTCAAGCATTAATGCAATTACCGGTGGAACCCTTTATTTTAAATGTGAAAATTTCCAGAAAGTGGGGGCATTTAAGTTCCGCGGAGCATCCAATGCCGTGTTTTCATTGAGCGAAGAAGAAGCCCGGAAAGGGGTAGCTACCCATTCGTCAGGAAATCATGCTGCGGCACTGGCCCTGGCTGCGCAGATGCGCGGCATTGCCGCTCATATTGTTATGCCCCGCACATCACCCGATATAAAGAAAAAGGCCGTAGCCGGATATGGTGCAGACATTACCTTTTGCGAACCCACCCTGCAGGCGCGGGAAAGCACACTGGCTGAGCTTATAAAGCGAACAGGCGCCACCGAAATCCATCCCTACAATAACTTTCATGTAATCGCAGGACAGGGAACTGCCGCCAAAGAACTTATTGAAGATTCCGGTCCTTTCGACCTGGTACTGGCTCCTGTAGGAGGTGGAGGTCTGTTAAGCGGGAGCGCCATTGCTGCCAAACATATGCTGCCGGGCTGCAAAGTAATTGCTGCCGAACCTGCCGGCGCCGACGATGCTTACCGCTCGTTTCAGGCAAATAAACTGGTGCCATCTGAAACCCCTGAAACCATTGCCGATGGTTTGCTTACCTCACTGGGAGAACGCAACTTTGCCATCATAACAGATAAAGTTGACCATATTGTCACCGTTTCTGAAGCAGGCATTGTGGAAGCCATGCGGCTGATATGGGAACGAATGAAAATCATTATTGAACCTTCGTCGGCTGTGCCCCTGGGTGCCATTCTTGAAAAAAAAGTGGATGTAAAAAACAAAAAAGTGGGTATTATCCTTTCGGGTGGTAATCTGGACCTGGGCAGGTTGCCATTTTAACCCGGCAGAAAGCATTCTTCAATGAATTAAAGGGGTAAACCTTATGCAGTATCACTGCGAATTCGTTAAATATTTTTATTAACAAACGGCTGCCATATCGTATTACCGATCTTCTTTTCATTTGATGTAAGCCTACCTGAGATACTACAGCATAGGGCTTACAATATGTGCCAGCGACTCTTTCACCTTAAAATGCCAGGGACGTTCTCTCCACTCTGAAAGCTTTACCTCGCGGCTGTTTCTTAAGTCGGCTTTGAAAACCTTTCCTAAAGATGTTGTAAAAGCCTGATCGTAAATAAAGGCATTCACTTCAAAATTGGTTTCAAAACTCCGGAAGTCAAGGTTGGTAGTTCCCACAGTTGAAAAAATTTCGTCTACAACAAGGTACTTGCAGTGCAGAAACCCGGCCTGATAAAAAAAGATGCGTACCCCTGCCTCAAGCAATTCTTCAATATAAGAATAGGAACTCCAGTGTGAAATTAAACCATCCGTCTTTTCGGGTATCAGAATACGTACATCCACATTGCTTAAAGCTGCCGTTTTAAGGGCATAGAGTATTTCCGAAGTTGGCATAAGGTAGGGTGAAGCGACGTAGACCCTTTTCTGTGCGCCGGCAATGGCAGCAAAGAATACCTGTGCGATGCTTTCCCAATCGGAATCAGGGCCACTTGCCGAAACCTGTGCGGGTATTCCTTTTGTTGTGCTTTCAGGAGGGAAATACCTCTTGCCTGTTAAGTTCTCATGAATAACGAAATACCAGTCGGAAGCAAAAACCACCTGCAAGCCGCCAACGGCATCCCCTTCTATCTGCAGGTGCATATCGCGCCAGGGGCCAATATCTTTGAGTCCTTCCACATAACGGTCGGCTATGTTGATGCCGCCTGTGAAGCCAATAATACCATCTACAACAAGGATCTTCCGGTGGTTGCGGTAATTTACCTGTGAGGTAAGTCGAGGAAAACGCACTTCCATAAAAGAATAGATTTCAATGTTGTTTATACGAAGATCGTTCAGGAACTTATTGCTCAACCCCCAGCTGCCTACATCATCTACTATAATACGGACAATGATGCCTTCACGGCTTTTTTTAATCAGGATATCCTTAAAGCGGTTGCCTATTTTGTCATCTTCAAAAATATAATACTCCATATGGATATGGTGGGAGGCTTTTTCGATTGCAGTAAAAATGGCGTTGAAGGTTTCGTCTGCATTGTTCAATATTTTTATGCGACTGGCATTTGTAAGCAAAGCGTTTGAATTATTGAGCAGAAGCCTTATGAGGTTCTCCTTTTCCTGTACCTGCGAAGGCAGATTGCGCAATGTGTTTTCAAACTGCCGTAGCTGCCGGAAAGAGAGCCGGCGGAATTTTGTGAGGCTTTTCAACCCCTTGCGTGAGAAGAGTTTCTTCTTGCGGTATTCCTGCCCGAAGAACAGATAAAATACCACCCCGAATACCGGCAATAGTATTAGTACCAGAATCCAGGCTGCCGTTTTATAAGGCGACCGCTTTTCCAATATTATCATAATGGAAACCGGAATAGCTGTAATCAGGAATATTAGCGAAAAGATTTTCCAGAATTCCAATCCAATCCCCATAAATACAATGCTTTTTTAATTGGGTGTTAAAATTCATAAAAAATTAAATCAAAAACAATTTTGGAACGAAATTCGTAAATGAATTGTATAATCATTAATTCAGTAGCAATGAAACAAATGCTATTTCTTGCAGCTGTCTTGCTTATGGGATATGCCTGTTCCACCTCCAGGAATACCCCCCGGATATTAGCAAATGACACGTTGGAAGCAGCCACCGATTCAGTGGAATACGAACTTAAGACATTCGATACAGGTTTCGAAAGCTGGTATGCCCTGCAAAACCGGCCTGCTCAATATCGTTCCGAAAGTTATTACGAGAATTGGAGCCGGCAGTATGTGAGCGCATGGAATTATAAAGCCACCCAACCGGGCAACCGGTTTTTTGAAACCATTATTGGTTACGATCCCATAACCGATTATAATTTTGAACTGGATCACAAGCTTTTTTACTATTTTCTGTATGTTGAAAATGTTTTGAAAATTCAAATTATGCCCGGAGGTCCGCAAAGTATTGTATTTTAATGCCTCCTGAATACTTTTAAGCAATCTGAATCAAGTCGTTCTTCAGATATAAGTTTTCCATGGATGGCGGGAGCTTTTACTCCACCGGCAAAAAATTTATCGCCTGTAAACACATGCATTTCATCCCATAATCCCGAATCTGTAAAGCTTTGGATAAGTCGAAGGCCCCCTTCAACAATAACCGAAAGGATCCGGCGGCTGTATAAACTGTCGAGCAGCTGTGGTATAACTTCCCTTCGGAAGTCAATCTTTATCCATGTATTTAAACCTTCGGTTTCTTCTTTGAGCGAGTTAAATATCAACGTTTTTGCTGATTGGTCGAACAGGTTAAGCGAGGCAGGCAGGCGAAGGTTTTTATCAATTACCACGCGCAAAGGATTATTTCCCGACCAATGACGTACCGTTAGTGAAGGATTGTCTTTTATTGCTGTATTGGTTCCTACCAGTATGGCACCTTCTTCTGAACGGATCTTATGGACCAGCCTCAGCGCCAGGTCTCCGGTGATCCAGGTTGGTTGGCCAAAATCTTTGCCGCTGCGGTCGGTATCGATGAATC
>OBJA01001649.1_pt1 | contig 14674 bp, 13 predicted proteins | sample 1519751 | NCBI WGS metagenome assembly OBJA01 (sample SAMEA3881238, study PRJEB22517) | soil metagenome | biome: lake sediment; feature: soda lake sediment; material: sediment, water from around vicinity | place: India | collected 2013-12-23 | depth 3 m | reverse complement strand
TTGGACATGTTCAATTAAGTCAATATATTCGGATGCAGTTGCATTATTGATGTTAACAATAAAGCCTGCATGTTTTCTTGATACTTCAGCGCCACCAATTCGTAATCCTTGGAGATTGCTGTCTTGAATTAGCTTTCCGGCATAATATCCAGGCGGTCGTTTAAACACGCATCCACACGAAGGATATTCCAAAGGTTGGTTTGACTTGCGCCGGGAGGTAAAATCATCCATTAGCGATTTTATTTCGCTGTATATTCCAGGGGTTAGATTAAATTTCGCTTCGAGAACAATATCTCCACGTTGGCTGATATTAGAGTGACGGTAGGATAAATCGAGATCTTTAGCTTCTCGCTTTTCAATTTCACCTTCAGAGTTAATGACGACACAGTACTCAAGGATATCCTTTATTTCGCCACCATAAGCTCCCGCATTCATATTAATCGCACCTCCTACTGTTCCTGGAATTCCGCATGCAAATTCAAACCCACTTAAATTATGTTCTAAGGCCCGTTTTGATGCTGTCGCAATATTGGCGCCACTTTGAACGATAATTGAGTGCTCATTTACGGATATTTGATCAAAGTTTTTTAATGATACAACAATTCCTCTAATTCCGCCGTCGCGAACGATTAAATTGGTCCCGTTACCAATAATCGTCAGAGGAATATTTTCGTTTATACTGAATCGGACAATATTTTGCACTTCATCATAAGTTGTTGGAGTTAAAAAAACATCTGCTTTTCCGCCTAATTTAATGTAAGTATGATTTCTTAAATTTTCTCCTAACGAAATATTGTTTTTGTGAATAAATGAAAATAATTGATCATATAGGCCTTGATTAATTATCATTGAATCATTCCTTTTTTCTAGTAAAGAAAGCTTCTTGATTTCTTCACAACTTATAATATGCGAAATGATGTTATTTGGCTACTTGCTGGACTTTTTTTAAATAAAAAAGAGTTAAACCGTTAATTTATGATGTGTTATGGTATTTAGTTTTTTACCGAATATTAATGAAGCAAAAAGCGTTGATTAGTGATAGAAAATAAAAAAACTTTTGTATTAAAACAAAAGTAGATAATCAAAAAATAAAAATGGTGCGGCTAATGAAATTCGAATTCACACATCAGTAATGATACTACCCCCTCAAAGTAGCGCGTCTACCAGTTCCGCCATAGCCGCATACAATATCCATAAGATATTATACCATAATCGGTGGTTATTTTCAAGTAGATTTTTTGAAGAGCAGAGCCTAGTTTTTGCATAAAAAGTTTCTTTTTGGAAATGATAAGAAACATTGAAAAAATGACATTCAAATGACACGATGTCATACAAATTAAAAAAAATTAGCAATTAATGGTTGACTCTGCTAATAATAGTGATATAATATTATTGGCACTTGAAATAATAGAGTGCTAAAACATAAGAAGGAGTGAATTATATGTATTTAATTAAAAAGAACAACAAAGACCGTGGTTTTTTTGAGGATTTCTTTAATGATATTTTTGATTCGCGATTTTTTAGTAACGATGTGTCAACGATGAAAACTGACATCCGCGAAGAAGGAGATAAGTATCTTTTAGATATTGATCTACCTGGCTTTAATAAAGAAGACATTAAGCTAAGTATCGAAGATGGCTATTTAACTATCGAAGCAAAACATGATGAAACTAACGAAGAAAAAGATAATAAAGGAAACTATATTCGTCGTGAGCGACGTTATGGAAGCTGCTCTCGTAGTTTCTATGTCGGAGATCTTAGACAAGAAGAAGTTGTTGCTAATTATAAAAATGGAATCTTAAATATCATAATTCCAAAAGAATCAGAAAAGAAAATCGAAACCAAAAAGTACATTGCAATTGAATAATTAATTAGGAGGAAATTAAATGTTAAAACCGTTGCATGACAATGTTGTCTTGAAAAAAGAGAAAGTTGAAAAGAAAACCGCTAGTGGTATTATCTTAACTGGTGATGTGAAAGAGCAACCTAGTTTTGCTAGTGTTGTTGCCGTAGGTGCTGGAAGTTTAGTAGACGGGAAATTAGTCCCAACAACAGTTAAAGTTGGTGACAAAGTTGTTTATAAAAAGTATTCAACAACTGAATTTAAATTTGAAGAAGAAGAATATTTAATAATTGCTGAAAAAGATATTCTAGCTATTATTGAGTAGGAGGAAAAACATGAGTAAAGATATTAAGTTTTCTAAAGATGCAAGAACAGCAATGCTAAAAGGTGTTGACACTTTAGTTGATGCCGTTAAAATCACATTAGGTCCTAAAGGCCGTAATGTCGTCTTAGATAAGGGCTATGGCTCACCATTAATCACTAATGATGGAGTTACAATTGCGAAGGAAATTGAACTTCCTGATAAGTTCGAAAATATGGGTGCAAAATTAGTTTATGAAGTTGCTAACAAAACAAATGATGTTGCTGGTGACGGAACAACAACAGCTGCCGTATTAGCTCATTCAATGATTCATAAAGGCATTAGTGCGATTGAAAAAGGTGCTAATCCCGTTTTAATGCGTGAAGGAATCGAAAAAGCAGCAAAAGAAGTTGCAAAACGCTTATTAGATAAATCACGTAAAATTACAACTAATGATGATATCGCATCAGTTGCAACGATTTCATCTGGAAGCAGCGAAATTGGTAGTATTATTGCTGAAGCAATGAGCAAAGTTGGTGGCGATGGTGTTATCAGTGTTGATGAATCAAAAGGATTTGATACTTATTTAGAAGTTGTTGAAGGTATGCAATATGATAAAGGCTATATTTCACCTTATATGGTATCTGACCGTGAAAAGATGGAAGTTACTTTAGAAAATGCCTATGTTTTAGTAACTGACCAAAAAATAAGTACAATTAAAGATATTTTACCGCTTTTAGAGCAAGTTGTTCAATCAAGCAAACCATTATTAATTATTGCTGATGATTTAGAAAATGAAGTTGTTAGTACCTTAATCGTTAATAAGCTTCGTGGAACATTCAATGTTGTCGCAACTAAAGCTCCAGGATTTGGAGATAATCAAAAAGATCAATTAGGTGACATCGCAACGATGACAAATGCTACCTTCTATGCTAAAGATTTGAATATGGATCTTAAAGATATGAGCATTGAACATTTGGGTGTTGCTAAAAAAATTGTTGTTGCGAAAGATAATACAACCATTATTGGTGGTGCCGGTCAAGAACATTTAATTAAAGGTCGTATTGAAGAAATTAGAAAACAATCTGAAAATGCAACCAGTGAATATGATAAGAAACGTTATAATGAACGTCTTGCTAAACTAACTAACGGTGTTGCTGTTGTTAAGGTTGGAGCAATGACTGAATCAGAATTAAAGGAAAAGAAACTTCGTATTGAGGATGCCTTAAATGCGACAAAAGCTGCAGTTGAAGAAGGGATCGTCATTGGCGGTGGTGCTGTCTTAATAGAAATTTATAATGAAATTAAACCATTATTAAAATCTGATATCGTTGATGTTCAAAAAGGACTTAATGTTGTTGTTGAATCATTAACAGCTCCAACATATCAAATTGCTGAAAATGCAGGATATGATGCTAGTGAAATTGTCGATCAACAAAAAGTTGCAAAGAGAGATTATGGATTTAATGCGAAAACTGGCGAATGGGTCAATATGTTCAAAGCCGGTATCGTTGATCCAACCAAAGTTACAAGATCTGCAATATTAAATGCTGCTTCAATTTCATCATTGTTTATCACAACTGAAGTTGCTGTAACTGATATCAAAGAAGAAAAAGAAACTCCAGTAATGCCTCAAGGTATGTATTAAAAAAGATAAAAAAAGATATAAAGCATTTCTAATAAAAGCTTGGAAATGCTTTTTTCTTTTAGATATATAATTATTTGCCATTTTTTATATCTTTTCTATATTATTTAGTTATGGTATAATATATAAGATATATGATTAATAATCTTAATCATTTAAAGAGAAAAATGAAGTTTAGTTTGGAGATAAATAAATGGAATATTTAAAAAATGCTAAGGAGTTATCGGATATATTACACTTATTCTTAAAATTAGTTCGACGGGAACATTATCTTGATGAATTATCTTTTAGTGAAGTAATGGTTTGTGGTATAATTAGTGACGCTAAAAATAATCCTAAGGATTCTTTAATTCAGGTTAAAGAATTAAGTTCAAGATTAAATATGTCACGTCCTGCCTTAAATACTGTCTTAAATAAGCTTGAAGATCGTAATTTAATTGAACGTTACCGAATAAAGGGTGACCGTAAATCTGTATATGTAAAACTGACTGCAAAAAGTCATGATATTTTTGAACACGAACAGGATAAAATGATTCAATATTTCAACAAAATCGTAAGCGAACTAGGTGATGATGTCGCATATCTAATCGAATTATTAAACAAACTATATTTGATAATGGAAAGGGAAATGGAAAATGTTAAAGTTAAAGAAGATCGTTAAACATTATTATATAGGTGATAATGTTGTAGAAGCCTTAAAAGGTGTAGACCTAGAATTTCGGAAAAGTGAATTTGTTTCCATTCTCGGACCATCAGGATGTGGGAAAACAACGCTTTTAAATATTATTGGCGGTTTGGATCGCTATACAAGTGGAGACTTGATAATTAATCAAAAATCTACTAAAGATTTTAATGATTATGATTGGGATTCATATCGAAATCATTCGATTGGTTTTGTTTTCCAAAATTATAACCTAATTTCTCATGTTTCAGTTTTAAGAAATGTTGAATTGGCTTTAACTTTATCAGGGATTGGGGCTACAGAAAGACGAAACAGGGCAACTGAAGCTTTAGAAAAGGTTGGCTTACGGGATCAAATAAATAAAAAACCAAATCAATTATCTGGTGGACAAATGCAACGGGTCGCAATTGCTCGTGCATTAGTTAATAACCCCGATATTTTATTAGCAGATGAACCGACAGGTGCGCTAGATACTGCGACAAGTTCACAAATAATGGACATCTTAAAGGAAATATCCAAAGATCGTTTAATTATCATGGTTACTCATAATCCGGTAATTGCATCAACCTATTCTACACGAATTATTAATCTTCTTGATGGTTTAGTTATTAGTGATAGCAACCCTTATCATTCGCAAGAAGAGATGGTTAAAACTAAAACCAAAAGACAAAAAGAAAAAACATCGATGTCTTTTATTACCGCTTTACTGTTAAGTTTGGGTAATTTATTTACTAAAAAAACGCGAACGCTGTTAACTGCATTTGCCGGAAGTATTGGAATCATCGGTATTGCTTTAGTTCTAGCAATTTCAAACGGGTTTCAAGGGTATATAAACAAAATGCAAGGCGATACGATGTCTAGTTATCCTCTTACAATCTCACAATCAGCAATTGATTATGAACGGTTTATGACCATGAATCGAAGAAATGATTTAAAAGAATTTCCCGAAGACAAGATAATTTATGTCAATAAGATATCAGAGCTAGCAGCAACAACAAGAATCAGCAATGATATTACTAATGAGTATATTACCAATGTAATTGAAAAAATTGATAAAAACCTATATAATGCGATAAATTATCAATATGGCGTGAGATTAAATATATTTAGAACTGGAAGTCAAACCGGCATTAACTATTTTCAACGTTTATCGACTGGATCATGGGCGGAATTAATTGAAGATGAAGGATTAAATGATAAATATCAATTCATTAAAAATCAATATGATGTGATTCATGGACGACTCCCAAATAATAAAAATGAACTAGTTATCGTTGTTGATAAATATAATCAAATTACTGATAATGTTTTAAGTCAATTAGGTTTATATGATCCTTCGTTTGAAACATATACCTTTGATGATTTTATCGGTATCAATTTCAAATTGATTTTAAATAATCAATATTATGGATTTGATGGTACTAAATTTACTCAAAATGCTTATAACAGTGGAAACCGGACCTTTATTAGTGAGGAGATTTATCTTGATCAAAATAATGTTGAACTTGAAATCGTCGGAATTGTTAGAGTAAATCCTGAAACTTCGCAAGGAACGATTAATGGAACGATCGGTTATACGAAAGAGTTAACAGATTATGTTTTAGATCAAGCAGAAAGTTCTCAAATTATTACTTGGATGAATAATGAAACAAATTACTCAAAAGATCCTTTTACTGGAACAGACTATATTATTCAAGACCGCAGTATTGCTGAACAAAGAAAAACTCAGTTAAATAATTTAGGTGGAAATCGGATTCCAACCCAAATAAATATCTATCCAGTTGATTTTAATTCAAAAGAAAAAATTAAAACCTTTTTAGATACATATAATGATGAAGCAGTAAGCGCAGCTATTGCTGATTATTATCAAATGAATAATATTAACCCTAGTAGTGCATCTTTAGAACAAAGAATAGCTGCTGAAGCCTTCGGTCATGGAGCAGGTATTTACTACACTGACTCGATTCAATTTTTTGTTAATACCTTTAATAAACTTATAAACGGAATCAGTTATGTTCTAATTGCCTTTACGGCCGTTTCGTTAGTTGTTTCTTCGATTATGATTGGAATTATCACCTATATTTCCGTTTTAGAGCGAACGAAAGAAATTGGAATATTAAGAAGTATTGGGGCAAGAAAAAAAGACATCTCACGTGTCTTTAATGCCGAAACAATTATCATCGGCTTCACTTCCGGGATTATGGGAGTTGTTATTACCTTAATCCTTTCAATTCCGATAAATATCATCATATACCATTTTGTTGAAATTGAAAATGTTTCAACTTTGAATATTTTTCATGGGTTTATCTTAATTTTAATCAGTATGTTTTTAACCTTAATTGCTGGTTTAATTCCATCGCAAATTGCTGCTAAACGTGATCCGGTTATTGCCTTGAGAACAGAATAGCAGTAGAAACAGGCTAATTATGAATATTTTATTTACCTTAAATAAATCTTATTTATATCAGATGACAGTTTTGTTATCTTCACTTGTTTTTACAAATCCTGACTCCGATTTTAATATTTATATTATGTCGAAGGATTTGGTTGAAGATGATTTACAAATCATCTATCGAAATATCAAACATAACTCCTATCATATTACCTTGATTAAATTCGATGATAGGATGCTTAAAGGGGCTCCGATTTCTAAACGATATCCGTTAGAGATTTATTATCGGATTTTTGCAGCAAAAGTGTTGCCTGCTTCAATAGATAAAATTCTCTATTTAGATCCCGATATTGTTATTATCAATAAAATTGATGAGTTATATAATTTAAATTTAGGTGATAATCTCTTTATTGGAGCAACACATGTTCGTTCATTCTTACGTAAAGTTAATCAAATTAGATTGAAGGCTAAACCTCATGTTCCATATATTAATACTGGCGTTATCTTGATGAATTTAACATTACTACGTCGTGATTTAAACGAAGAGGATGTTTATCGGTTTATTAAACGCAATAAGTATAAACTGCAACTTCCTGATCAAGATATTATCTTTGCCCTTTATGGTGAGCGTATTAAACTTGTCGATCATTTAAAATATAACTTATCAGACCGAAGCCTAACTGTTTATAACATATCTCATAAGAAAAAACTAGATCTTGCGTGGGTTAAGGCTAATACTGCCATCATTCATTATTTGGGTCGCAATAAGCCGTGGAAGAAAAGATACCGAGGAATTTTAAATATCTTTTATGATCAATATCAGAAAAATATTGAATAAAGTCAGTCTTAAGGGCTGATTTTTTCATTTGTTTTTGATATAATGTTTATATTGAGGTATTTTTCATATGTATCAAATTACTAATTTACAAGCACGAAAATTCTTATTACTTAAACATGGCTTATTACAAAAACATAAATACCAAAAAAAGAATGGCATTATTGAGTTTATTAAAGATGTTGGCTGTATTCAATATGACCCTGTTGATGTTTGCGGGCGAAATGCCGATTTAGTGTTACAAGCACGAATCAAGGATTATCGAAAAGCTGATTTATATCAAGAATTATACGAGAAGCGAACATTAATTGATTATTGGGATAAGAATATGTCAATTTATTTAATGGAAGATTGGCCTTATTTTGAGCGGATTCGAAAGCGATTCAAAAAAGAAACAAGAAGTATGGATGAAGTTGAAAAAGTATATGGGGAGATTGTGAAAATCCTTGAAGAAAAAGAAAGTATTACAAGTAAGGATTTGGAGTTCAAACAAAAGGTTAGTTGGTATTGGATGAAATCGTCCTTATCAAAAGTTGCTTTAGAAACGCTCTACTACCGAGGAGATCTCGTTATTCACCATAAGAGGGGAACTATTCGCCATTTTTCCCTTGCAAACCGGATTGTCCCAAAACATATCTTAGATCAAGAGGATCCGCATAAAAGTGATTTTGATTATAACAAATGGCGCTTATTAAGAAGATTAAAAGCTGTTGGATTGTTATGGAACAAGCCCAGCTATGCTCTAATCTTTACTGATATCTTAGCAAATGAACGTAACCAGATTTTTTCTGAACTATTAAAAGCCAAGGAAATTATCGAAGTACAAGTTGATGATATAAAAACTCCTTTTTATATTTATCGTGGGGATGAGGAAATCTTAAAACAAGCTTGTAGTAATGAAGAACAAGCAAAACGATGTGAATTTTTGGCTCCTTTGGATAATTTATTATGGGATCGTAAGATTATAAAAACCCTTTTTGACTTTGATTATACTTGGGAAATATATTTTCCGAAAGAAAAGCGTCTTTTTGGACATTATGTGTTACCGGTGTTATATGGAACTAACTTTATCGGAAGAATCGAAATCATAAATGAAAAATCGGTTTTAATTGTTCGGCGGATATGGTTTGAAGATAATGTAACAATGACAAAAACTCTTAAAAAAATAATTAAAACAAGAATTGAACAGTTTAAAGAATTTAATGAAGCACAAGAAATTAGATATGAGGAGGAGTTTTTTAATGAATAAAAGCTTAGGCTTAGTTTCAAGCATCATAGTTACAATATGTACAACGATCTTTTTAATAACCCTCATTACAGGCAGTATTTATTTATCATATTTTGTCTGTTTGGTACTTTCGTGGGGATTTGTTTTATTGATATGTAGTTTTGCATCAAGCGTAGAAGTAGAAAAAAAGGCGCTCAGTTTTGGAGCGATTAGTTTTGCAGTTATCTACTCTTGTTTTGTCTCAGTGGTTTATTTTTCACAATTAACAATTGTTAGATATGGGAACCTTTCTGATCAGTTATTAAGGGTTTTTGACTTTCAATATCCAGGGAGCTTGATGTTCGTCTTTGATCTCTTTGGTTACGGAATGATGGCCATCTCTACATTCTTAATCGCTTTTGTAATCAATCCAAAGTTTAAAGCCTTACGAATCTTGCTTTTTATTCATGGTCTTTTTGCATTATCATGTATTTTAATGCCAATCCTTAATGTTTTTAATAATAGTATGGGTTCTGATTTTGATTTAATGGGAACAATCGCATTAATATTTTGGTGTATATATTTTATTCCGATTGGAGTTTTATCTTACCGATACTTTTTAAAACAATAAACAAAAACACCATAAAACATTTATTTAATTTGTTTTATGGTGTTAATTTTTTTAGGTCATCTGCAGTTATATCATCTCGTAAACCCTTATAGATGGCTTGTCTTAAACCGCCATGTTTTGTCTTCATCATATATTTGACTGTGCAAACCAAAAATGGTTGCATCCAAATTATCCCTTCTTCAGTTAAAGGGAAGAGCGGTTCGCTGGGATTTTTATTTGCGAATTCGCTAATGATTTTTTTATCCTTTGCTGTTGCAACTGAAGCTGCATAGGTAAGGTTATTTTCTTGATATCGAGCTAAAATTAAGTCTTTAACGCCATTTATTTTTTGGATATATCCACAAATAATTAAATCATCTTCTTGGAAGACTTTAATTTTTAGCCAAACGCGACTCCTTTTTCCTAAATAATACTTGCTTTGTTTTTCTTTTGCTACAATTCCTTCTAAATGCTGTTTTTGGGCCAAATCAAAAAAATCTATTCCCCGTCCTTCAATGAATCTTGAAATGATTAGTTTATTACTTTCTACAATATTATCATGAAGGATTTTTTTTCGTTCAATTAATGGTAAATCGACTAAAAGTTTATCTTCAAGAAATAATATATCAAATGCAATAAAACTGACGGGAATATTTTTTGAAAGTAATTTGACTTTAAAAGGATTTGAAACTAATGCTCGTTTTTGTAATTGGTAAAAATCAGGCTTTCCATTGGCCATGACAATCAACTCGCCGTCAATGATGCAACGTTTTTTCGCAAGCTGATGAATATCACTTAATTCTGGATAGGTTAAAGAGATATCCTTGTGTCGCTTGTTAATCAGAGTAGTTTTGTCATAATCAAGATATGCTAAACATCTCGCTCCATCGAACTTCAGTTCATAAAGATAATCATCAGAATCAAATGGCTCAGCTTCAAAAAAAAGCATTGGTTCTAGATCTTTTGTTTGAAAGACATTCACGGTTATGCCCTTGCCCTTTCATCAATGTTTTTAAGACTTTGTTGGAGGGCAGTCATCAAATCAAGTGCTTGGTTGGTTGGTCGGTCTTCCTCAACAATGATTTCTTTTCCAGCGATTTTTGCTTGAATTGCATGTTCAATTTTATTTCGATATTCATCGATATAATTTTCTGGTTGAAATGGTTTTGACATGGTATTAATTAACGTTACCGCTAAGTTGATTTCTTGATCATCGAGTTTGATCTTGTCTTCAGCATAAGGAATTGTTTGCACTTCTTCATGAAAATGCATAGTATTAAGATACATGATACCATTTTTAACGCGAATTGCAATTAAGGTATCTTTCGTTCCTAACACTGTTTTTGCGATTCCAACCTTTTCTTTACTTTCCATAGCATTCTTAAGGAGAGCAAAGGCCCGTGCTGCTCCTTTGTTTGGAACAACATAATAAGCCTTATCGTAATAGATTGGATCAATATCACTTAAATTAACAAATGCATGAATCGTGATGTTTTTATCTTTTTTTGATTTGATTTTTTCAAAGTCATCACTGTCAAAAATAACATACTTTCCTTCTTCATATTCATACCCTTTTACAATATCTTGCTGTTTGACTTCTTTATTATCACAATCAACACATGTCTTTTTATATTGAACACGGCTCATGGTATTTTTTTCAATCAGATTAAAACTGATATCATTACTTCTAATGACGGTATATGCAGTAATTGGAATATATATTAAACCAAAACTAATTGCACCTTTATAACTCATTCCCATAAATTTTATCCTCCAATATTATTATTTACCATAAAATAAGAGATTACTTATAATTTAAAACAAAAAAGGAACAGTAACAGATAAATTAACAACTTATTCAATAAGACGAACAATATCATCTGTAAAAATCTGACTATATTTTATATATTATATATGGAACAAATAATGCAAAATTAAGTTCAACTAATGGTTGCTTGTTATTTTTAGTCAAACTGATATAATAATATTAAGCATATAGGAGTTGATAAAATGATAAATTTAGTTGAGATTGGAAAGTACATTGTAAAATTAAGAACAGATCAAAATATCTCCCAACAACAATTAGCAGATCAGTTATTTGTTACCCATCAAGCAGTATCCAAATGGGAAAATGGTAAAGCCATGCCAAATATAGAAATAATGGTCGGTTTAACAAAATTATTTAACATTACTATTGATCAATTATTGAGTTGTGGATTCGAGTTAAAAGATGATTTTTCACAATTAATAAAGTCATATCCAAGAGAATATATACTAAATCAATTAATCAAAGGTGAAATAAATTTTGAAATAAAAAATATATTATATTTATTAAGTAATGAAGAAAGAGAAATGATTATAAATCATATTATAAATCATCAAATAAATATTGATATATATGAATTACTTCCATATTTAAATCAAATTGAACGACGAAGAATTATACAAGCTATTCAATCAAACAAATTTAATATCAAAATTAATGATATCTTCCATATGCTTACTGATATTGAAAAAAAGTTAATTTTAAGGAGGAAAAAATGAATATTAAAAAATTAATCCCTTATTTGGATAATGAAAGTTTAAGTTTTTTAGTAGAAAGAATTAAAGAAGGAAATGTAAATATTGATGTAAAAGCTATATTACCATTTTTAGAACAAATACAGATTACAGATCTTTATCAACAAATCATCGATCATAAAATTGATATGGAATTAAAAGATATTCTACCATTTTTGAGCCAAACACAAATCAATGACCTTTATCAACAAATAATTAATCAAAAAAATGATAATAAATTAGAAATGATTCTACCATTTTTAAATGATCAGACAATTGATGAATTATTCAACAAAGTACGAAATCATGAAATTGCTCTTATCGATGAAGATACGATATTACCTTTCTTAAGTCCGGAAAAAATTAAGTCATTATTTATGGAATACATTAATAACATCTAAGTTGAAATTATCGTATATGTTTTCAAGTTGTTTATAAATACATAAAAAACAAACAGGATGAAAAAGATATATTAAACAACTTATAAAAAAGGAGGGACAATACCATTTGGTAAAATCCGTCTTTTTTATTTTTAAATAGATGATGAAAGGCATTTGTTTATGGAAAAGGTAAACATAAACCATTTGTTTTTGAATGGCTAAAAAAAATCAAAAGAATAATGAAAAAAAGACCGTAAAGGCCTAAAATTTTTTGAGTAAACGTTAAAATGACTATTAGTCGTTTATGTCTTCATCTACAATTATTTGGTTTATAAAAATCCCGTGTTCTAACATTTTCATCACATGATCAACAGCAAAATCAATATCTTCTTCCGTCACGTTTTCTTTAAATAAGATTTGCAAGCCAACGAAATTGGCTATTCCCATTAACACAAAAGACAGTGTCTCTAAATCTAAATCATCTCGAAGCTCTTCAACTTTCACAAATTGTTTTAAGTGAAAGATATATGATTTTGAGAATGATTGGTAATAATCTTTAAAAATTTGATAATCAACAAATAAACTTTCCCAAATAACTTTATAAGCTAAGGGGTCATTATTAACATATGTAATAAAGGCTTTGAGGCCGGCCCGTTCGATTTCATACCTTGTTTTTAACCCCTTTGTTGCTTCACTAGAAGCTTTTCTGATTCCGATCTTATATTCTTGCAGTAAATATAGATATAACATCAGTTTATTATCGAAATAAATATAAAAGGTTCCAGCCGCAATATCGGCATGGTCGATAATATCATTGATGGAAGTGGCATGATATCCATTTTGTGCAAATAATCTTTTTCCGGATTCAATGATCTTTTCGAAAGTTTTTTCGCCATATTTAGTTTTTGGAAGTCGATATGATAATTGTTCCATTTATTTTCTCCATTAATAAATTATAAAACATTATACAGGAAAATTCAAGAAGAAAATTTCCAAATTTTATGGAAAAACTTTTTTATTTTTTGGGCATAATAAGATTAAAAAATAGGCTAATAATGGATAAAAGGAGATATTTTATTGTTTTGCTTTAAAAGTAAATTAAAATGATTGACAAATCAAGCGTTTTCATATAAAATATAGTCAAACATGAATAATTATTCATATTCTAAAAAATTCCAAATTCTATTCAATTTATCAAAGAAGAAACGGAGGGAAAATAAATGAATAGCAAAGTATACATTGTCGGTGCAAAAAGAAGTCCGATTGGATCCTTTTTAGGGACTTTAAAAGATTTGCATCCATCAGATCTTGGTGCTCAAGTTCTAAAACAATTATTATCAGATGCGAGGGTTGACACTAGCAAAATAACAGAAGTTATTATTGGTAATGTCTTACCGGCAGGTACTGGACAAGGTTTAGCTCGTCAAATCGCAATTAAAGCGGGGATTCCAACTGAGATTCCATCTTATCTTGTTAATATGGTTTGTGGAAGTGGAATGAAGGCGATTATGAATGCCTATGTTGGCATTAAAGGCGGTTTTTCGGAGTTAGTTGTTGCTGGTGGTGTCGAATCAATGAGCCAGGCTCCATATATTGTAACATCAAAAGTTCGTGATGGCGTGAAAATGGGTGATCTCACAATGGCTGATCATATTCTATGTGATGGTTTAATTGACGCTTTCGGTAAATTCCATATGGGAATTACTGCGGAAAATGTCGCCGCAAAATATCAGTTAAAACGAGAAGAACTTGATGATTTTTCATACAAAACCCAAGTTAAAACGATTAAAGCTGTTGACAGTGGAATCTTTGATTCAGAAATTGTTCCGATTGAAATAAAAGGAAGAAAAGAGACGATTGTCTTTGATAAAGATGAATATCCGAACCGTACAACTTCATTTGAAAAATTGGGAAAACTTCGTACCGCTTTTAAAGCTGATGGCATTGTTACGGCAGGAAGTTCATCAGGAATCAATGATGGAGCATCGTTTACCATTGTTGCCTCAGAAGAAGCAGTGAAAAAGTACAATCTTACGCCGTTGGTTGAAATTGTCGGCTTAGGACAAGGTGGAGTAGAACCAGAATTAATGGGTCTTGGTCCAGTTCCCGCGATTAGAAATTGCTTGGAAAATGCAAAGATGAAGTTAGCTGATATTGATGTTATAGAATTAAATGAAGCATTTGCAGCTCAAAGCTTAGGTGTTATTTACGAACTAGCAG
>OBJA01001648.1_pt1 | contig 14676 bp, 8 predicted proteins | sample 1519751 | NCBI WGS metagenome assembly OBJA01 (sample SAMEA3881238, study PRJEB22517) | soil metagenome | biome: lake sediment; feature: soda lake sediment; material: sediment, water from around vicinity | place: India | collected 2013-12-23 | depth 3 m | reverse complement strand
CACGCATCAGAGTAATATCGGCAGCCTCCATCGCCACATCAGTTCCGGTACCAATGGCCATTCCCACATCTGCGGTTGCCAGCGCCGGTGCATCATTGATTCCATCACCGACCATCGCGACAACTTTGCCGTCTGCTCGAAGCTTATTCACCTCATCCGCTTTGTGTTCAGGTAACACCTCTGCTAACACCCTGTCAATCCCGACCTGTTTCGCAATGGCCTCAGCAGTCCGCCGGTTGTCACCGGTGATCATAACAACTTCAATCCCTATTCGACGCAACTCTTTGATTGCCTCTTCTGAACTCTCTTTAACCACATCAGCCACACCGATAACAGCTTCCAGCATTCCGTCCACCGCCATCAGCATCGCTGTCCTCCCTTGTTCCTCAAGTTTGGTCAACGTTTGCTCCGCCCCATTTAATTCCAGATTATTCTCAGCCATCAACTTTCGCGTTCCAACCAGTATCCTTTTCCCATTGATGGTAGCGGATACGCCTTTCCCAGGAACTGCAGCAAATTGAGTCGGCTCAGGTATAGATTCTAGCCCTTTCATGGCACCTTCAACAATAGCCATTGCCAATGGGTGTTCGGAGTTCTTTTCTGCACCTGCCGCAAGTCTCAATAACTCTTCGCGTTTGAGCTTACCCATTGGCATTAAATCTGTTAATTCTGGTTGTCCTTTAGTAATGGTACCGGTTTTATCCAATACGACGGTATTAATCTTATATGCAGTCTCCAAATGTTCCCCACCCTTGATCAAGATCCCATTTTCCGCCCCTTTGCCTGTTCCTACCATAATGGCGGTTGGTGTTGCCAGGCCTAGTGCACAAGGGCAAGCGATCACAAGTACCGATACTGCACTAATGATACCCCTAGTTAAATCTCCGCTGCCAAAATACCAACCCATGAAGGCCAATGCGGCTATTACCAACACAATAGGTACGAAAATACCTGATACACGATCCGCTATCTTTTGAATCGGCGCTTTGGAGCCCTGGGCCTCTTGCACCATCTTAATAATCTGGGAAAGAACAGTATCGCGTCCAACTTTGGTCGCTTTAAACTTAAAGGAACCATATTTATTTATTGTGGCCCCGATGACTAGATCACCGTTCTTCTTCTCCACAGGGATACTCTCACCAGTTATCATGGACTCATCCACTGAGGGGTTCCCCTCTAAGATCTCTCCATCAACCGGTATCTTCTCTCCAGGACGAACAACGATAATATCACCGACTTCTACTTCTTCTACTGGAATATCTACTTCAACCCCATCGCGGATGACTCTAGCCGTTTTGGCGCGAAGACCAATAAGCTTCTTAATGGCTTCTGATGTTTTTCCTTTCGCAACTGCTTCAAGATATTTACCCAAGAGAATCAGGGTGATAATAACTGTGGCCGCTTCAAAATATAAGTCTTTCATCATCATCCCCGGCATCAATTCTTGGAAAAAGGAGTTATATACGCTATAGAAGTAAGCAGCTGTCGTGCCCATGGCGATCAACACGTCCATATTAGGACTTTTCGCTCTTAGCGCATAGTATGAGTTGCGGTAAAAACGAAATCCGATCAGAAACTGTACTGGTGTGGCTAAAGCCATCTGAAAGCGCCAATCATGTAAGAAAGCCACATCAATGTGGAAAATGGAGAAGACCATTGCCAGAATTAAAGGTGAGCTAAGTATTGCAGAAGCGATAACATCTCGCCTGAGTTTACTAACTTCTTTTTCCCGTGCTTCTCTTTCAAGGTCCCGAGTCTCCTCGTCAGCCCGCTCAGCATTATATCCCATGACCTTAATAGCAGCAATTAGATCAGCATGCTTAACTTTGCTTTGGTCGTATTCCACAGTTGCTCGTTCAGTGGCAAGATTGACGAAAGCCTTGTTTATTCCTTCCAACTTGTTTAGACGCTTCTCAATCTTAGCTGCACATGCGGAGCAGGTCATACCAGAGATCTTTAGTTGGACCTTTCTCTGGCCTAATGGATCTTCATCAACCACTCCATAGCCGAGCTTCTCCACGGCTGTCTTTAGTTTATCATCTTCAACCGGTTCCCCGTCAAACTCAACCACTGCTTGTTCAGTGGCGAAATTAACATTCGCAAGTTTTACCCCAGGAATCTTGTTTAAATTCTTCTCCACCTTCAATGCGCAAGCGGCACACGACATTCCTGTTATTTTAATCGACTTTTTTTTATCCATAATAGTCAACTCCTAACTCCATCCATATCCTCTTAACCGCAACACCCTCCTGGGTTATTTTGCACTCCTCCGGAATCGACCTCACCAATATCTTCCTTTGTCACATTTGCAATATCTGGAACCACCCGTATTGTACTGCTGATCATCCCCATCCAACAGGTATAGATAACGGCTCCTTCCTCCTCGGGTGTAAACTCAATTATATTATCTCCAGGAACCAACCGTTTTTCGATCCCATACTTGGGAATAGTCACCGGATTATTACAGCCATTGATATCATCCGCCGTCGCTTTAATGATCCATTTAACAGGCACTCCTTTTTGCACCACAAACGGTGCGTATCGTCCCGATTGTAGAACAGTGGTCACAACTTGTTGCGCTCCCTCCAGCCTGGCGATACTCCCCGAGGCCTGATTCGCAGCGGTTAGGTTTATCCCTGAAAGGTTTAATCCTCGCGAAGCCATGGCGATACCAAGAATAATCACTAAAAACGCGCCGGCTTTGACCATTCTTTGATTGAACCTGGCGCTTAAAATCGTACTTATCAGTCCTAGTCCAAATAACAGTGGTACTGTCCCCAAGCTGAACATGAACATAGACAGCGCCCCGGTGAGAAAACTTCCTGTACCCATAGCGTAAAGTTGCATAGTTTGCAATGGGCCGCAGGGCATTAACCCATTAAGTAGTCCTACTGCCAATGGTCCTCCCCTGCGCCGATTATCCTGTTCAGACTTGTTCCCTCTGGTGTTTAGGAAAGAAAGATTTACATGGCGTAGCCAGGGAAAAATATCCAGCATTCTAAGGCCCATCAAGATCATAAAGATACCGGCCACAACTACAACTACACCCCGATATTTGCCCGATATACTTATAACCGAGCCTAAAGCACCTACTATACCTCCGATTAACGTATAAGAAAGCACTCTACCTAGGTTATAGAGTATACTTGGGCGAAGACGAGTAAAAGCCGAATCGCCGCTCGCCTTATTTATCTGAACGCATTGGCTTAAATTAATCCCGCCACACATGGCAATACAATGAAATGATGTTAAAAATCCTATTACAAATAGCAAACCATACCCCATGGACGATTCTACTTGAGGCACTCTAGTAAATATATCTGTTTTAACAAGCAGAAAAGAAGCGATGGCAATCAACCCGAGACCGGCCAGTTTCTTCCACAGGGTGCCTCGTGGCTGAGCGCCACCATCTTCCATCACCGTATAGCCCAAGGCTTCTATCGTTTCTTTAATGTGGTTTACTCCGAGGCGTTCCTCTTCGAATCTAATCTCAACCTCTGCCTTTTCATACGAGACGTTGACCACATCGATACCATCCAATTTGGCAAGGGCTTTGTTGATCCGCTTTTCGCATCCTCCGCATGTCATCCCCGAAACTATGAGCTTAATTTGCATGTTGAACCTCCATTATAAGCTGATACAGAAGTAATCCCATCAGATTTATCACGTTCAACTACAGATAATGAATAGTGCCCTAGCACTATTTCATTTCACTAAAGAAACTCAAGCTCTTCGGTCTTCATAATAACATTTATTTCGAAATTAAGTCTCATATTCACTGCTTAAAATCGTTATTCTCCTTCGAATAGAGTAGTGCTCAAGTAGCGTTCACCAGTATCGGGCAAGATTGTTACGATGATTTTTCCTTTATTCTCTTCACGGGCCGCAACGCTTAATGCGGCATGAAGTGCGGCACCGGAAGAGATTCCCGCTAGAATTCCTTCTTCCCGAGCCAACCGTCGTGATGCGGTAAAAGCATCTTCATTAGCAACCAATACGATCTCATCGATCAATTCACGCTTAAGGACTTCAGGCACAAAGCCGGCTCCAATCCCTTGTAGTCGATGTGGTCCTGGAGTGCCGCCGGATAAGACCGGAGAATCCACCGGCTCAACAGCCACTGCCTGAACCGAAGGTTTCCGCGCCTTGAGCACTTCAGAAACACCAGTGATTGTACCGCCGGTGCCAACGCCAGCCACAAAAATATCGACCTCTCCATCAGTATCATAAAAGATCTCCTCAGCTGTCGTCCGTCGGTGTATCTCTGGATTTGCTTGATTCTTAAATTGTTGAGGAATAAAGGATTTTGGAATCTCTGTCGCCAGTTCCTCGGCCTTTCTCACCGCACCTTTCATCCCTTCAGAACCAGGGGTCAAAACGATCTCAGCTCCATAAGCAGCTAACAACTTACGTCGCTCAACACTCATGGTCTCCGGCATAGTCAAAATCAAGCGGTAACCACGCGCTGCGGCGGCCATTGCAAGTCCAATACCAGTATTACCACTGGTGGGTTCAATAATCACAGAATCCTTTACCAGCACACCCCCGTTCTCAGCCGCTTCAACCATAGCTTTGCTAATTCGATCCTTTACACTCCCGCCTGGATTGAATGATTCCAATTTAACTAAGATCTTTGCGCCCAAATTAGAACCAATATGGTTTAAGCGAACCAAGGGGGTCCCTCCGATAAGTTGAAGAATATTATCGGCAACATTCATCTCAAATACCCCTTTCCTATTTCCCATTATTCCTACTTGTTTACTATGTTATCGATTTCATTTTATCGCCTCCTATTATCCTTTGTCAAGTAGGAAAAACTATCTCTATATGAACCTACCAACTTGACAGAATTTCGGAAGAATGCTACCATGATTGTTGATATCCTACTTAAATACTAGGTATTAGTTGAAAGGGGTTTTCGTTTATGCGAATATCCACCCGTGGTCGATACGGCCTGCGAGCAATGGTAGACATGGCCGTCCATATCGGGCATGGTCCCATGGCCCTAAGAGAGATCGCCGAACGTCAGGGTGTCTCTGAATCCTACCTTGAACAGGTATTCGCAAGTTTGCGAAAGGCGGGACTAATTACCGCTATACGCGGCGCGCAAGGTGGTTACCAACTAAGTCTACCTGCAGATGAGATCAGTGTCGGCGATGTCTTGCGTATTCTAGAAGGACCGATAGTACCTGTACAATGTGCAAGCCACGATGACCAGTGTTGTGGTCGCGAAGAATACTGTGTAACACGACCCTTCTGGGAAGGTCTCGGTCAGTTAATCAACGAATACCTAGACGCTAATACTTTGCAGGATCTTGCGAACAAAGTTAAAAGTGACGGCTCGTCGAATCCAATGTACTTTATATAGGCTTGGCGTTCGTAATTCGTCGCTGGCAACTCGGCATGTAAGCGTACAAAAAACCACCCGTTTTGGGTGGTTTTTATTGAACTACTCGTTCGTATCCTTTTCCCTGATCTCAACCCGACGTATCTTTCCACTAATGGTCTTCGGCAGTTCAGTGACAAACTCAATGATCCTGGGATATTTGTACGGAGCAGTTACTTTCTTGACATGCTCCTGCAGTTCCACCGCCAACTCATCACTGGGCTTATAGTTTTTACTTAAAACAACTGTGGCTTTAACTACCGCCCCGCGTAGCTCATCAGGCACACCCGTCACAGCGCATTCCAATACAGCGGGATGTTCCAATAAAGCGCTTTCCACTTCGAAGGGACCAATGCGGTAACCGGAGCTCTTGATTACATCGTCAGTACGACCAACGAACCAATAATATCCGTCTTCGTCTCTCCATGCAGTATCTCCTGTGTAGTAAATCCCATCATGCCATACGCTCTGAGTACGTTGCTCATCACGGTAGTACCCGTCGAACATCCCCAACGGTCTTACTTTATGAGTCCTTAGAATAATTTGGCCGACTTCACCAACCTCACAACTATTCCCCTCATCATCCACGATATCAATCTCGTATCCCGGTGAGGGTTTCCCCATGGAACCAGGCCTCGGTTCTATCCATTCGTATGTGGCCAACGTAACAGTAAGCTCAGTTTGTCCATAAGCTTCATATAGCTTAATTCCGGTCATCTTTAGAAACTGATTATAAATTTCAGGATTAAGTGGTTCTCCCGCTACAACACAGTACTCCAATTTGGAGAGATCGAACTGGGAGAGATCCTCTTTTATCAGGTAACGATAGATAGTAGGCGGAGCACAAAAAGATGTTACGCCATGCTTAGCCACGACAGAGATTAGTTCTTTTGGAACAAATTTATCATAATCGTAAACAAAGACTGCACATCCTGCGATCCATTGTCCGTATATCTTTCCCCATGCGGCCTTAGCCCATCCTGTATCCGCTACCGTCAAGTGAAGTCCATTATCCTTCACGTGCTGCCAGTATGAAGCCGTTAAAATATGGCCTAGTGGATAAACGAAGTTATGCCGCACCATTTTTGGATAACCGGTAGTTCCGGAAGTAAAGTATAGTAAAAGAATATCCTCGTTTTGAGTGCCATCTGCGCCTGCGGGTCGTGAAAAGAGATCACTAGACTTATCAAGTTCTTGATTAAAGTCATACCAACCATCCCGTGACCCACCTACCACCACCTTCAATTTAAGCGAAGGAGATTGGGCTTGGGACTCGTCCACACTCTGCAAAACCTTCTCATCGTTTACAGTAATAATCATCTTAACATCAGCAGCATTATTGCGGTAAACAATATCTTTAGTGGTAAGTAGATGTGTTGCGGGTATTCCGATCGCTCCAATCTTATGGAGAGCCAGTAAACTAAACCAGAATTCGTAGCGGCGCTTTAGGATCAACATAACGGGGTCACCTTTTTTGATCCCAATTGATGCGAAGAAATTAGCCGCCCGATCAGAATACTGCTTCATTTGGGCAAAGGTAAATTTGGCCTCAGCACCATTATCGTCACACCATACCATAGCTACTTTTTCGGGGGATTCCTGGGCGATCGCATCAACTATATCATAAGCAAAGTTGAAGTTCTCCGGTACATCAATAGAGAAATTTTCCACAAAATCCTCGTAGGAGTTAAATTCTCTCTGTCTTACAAATTTATCAAGCAATCCGTACACCTCTTCTTTGTTTTTAGAGAAATTACAATGGGGTAGAAGCTAGAGTTTGATATGGCAATGTGGGACATTAATTTGCTTCATATTTCTAACATTCAGACCCTAGTTACAGTCTCAACACAACTTAAAGGATGATCGCTAAAAACTTGGCTGATTTTCCATCTAATGCCTTCATACCATGGAGGGCACCGGAATCAAAGAACAGCGAGTCTCCTGCATTTAGGATCATTTCGTGACCTCCGATAGAGATCTTGAGGCTACCCTCCAAAACATAATTGAACTCTTGACCTGGATGGCTATTTAAATGAAACGGGGTGTTATCTGCGTCAGGCTCAACGGTTACTAAAAAAGGCTCTGCTTTCTTGTGACTGAAATTATACGCCAAACTTTGATATTTATACGCCTTCCGTCGTTCAACAGAAGCGCCCTTACCGTTTCTGGTTAATGCATACATATGTAAGCGGGGTTCCTCTCCCGTTAACAATATAGTTAGCTCAACATTAAAGCGATGAGCAATCTTCATCAATACACCGACCGGTATATCAACTGTTCCTCCCTCATAATCAATGTACAATTCCTTAGATATGTCCAATTCTTGCGCCAATGACTCAACAGAAACATTTGATAACTCGCGCAACTCCTTGACTCTGGCGGCAACCTGTTTAATTTGTTCTTCCATCTTGTAAATCCCCTTTCCTACTATATAAATTAAGTTCTTTATCCTTACTTGAACGAAGCATTCGCCGTGCTAGTAATAACAGAGATTTAATTGGCGTCACACTAATAATCCAATCTTCACCATTATTCGACCTCCAATATATTTTCCCTTCATTAAATAATAATTGGCGTTAGGCTATCTATTTTTTCCTTCATTATAAAAACGGACACTAAGGCGCTACGTAATATATTAGCCCGTCGCTTGTCCCACTCACTAAGCACAAATGAGGCTGTTAAAATGACAGCCCCATTGCTTTCCAATTACTTTTTCTCTTCTTCTGTCTTATACTCCTCTGTTAAAACCTCATTTGTCGGTGGCAAATCTCCGTACTCAATAGAATTTTTCGCTTGCGCCACATCATCTATACACACTTCTTCTATCTTCTCAAGAGATTCTTCAATCTGTCTTCCTTCTCCATTAATCAAATCACCATTTTCCACCTCTGACAATGTTTGCTCCTCGACTATAGGGACTGGCCCCTCTATTATCGTTGATTCCTCTTTTACCACGGTTTCCTCTTTGGATTCATTCATAGTGTTCTCTACCGTTCCTCCCGAGAATACTCTCCAGATGGAATCAGTCATCTCAGTCCAGTTCCAAAGGCTGACTCCTGGAAAATTCTCAGCTGCCTCCATGAACTCTTGGACTTCACTGGGAGAAACCCCAAACCCTTGACCCACGGGAACTATGGGTTTGATCGAATCGCCATATCCACTCTTTTTAAGGTCATTGGCCCAGTTGTTCCATTCGTCTTTTGTCCTACGGATCATCTCTCGTGGACCAAGTCCAATTAGCCTCCAATAACATTGCGGCATCGCCGCATCACAATACTTACCAAACTCAATGTATGGAAATGTCGGATGCAACGAAATTATGGGGAATGTGGTATAGGCGATAAAAGCATCTGGATAAGACGCCCGAATAAAACTCATATAATTCTGCGCTACCCCTGGTTTCCCCTCAAACTCTTGCTCTGCATCGATAATCAACCCATCACAGCCCAAATCCAAGACATGAACTGCAACAGAGGCTTCAACCTCGGGATTGTTTCCATAAGCATAAACCCAACCTAAAACTTTTATCCCGGCCTGTTGAATCTCCTGGACAACCGTCTTTGTCAACTGGCTCCACCAACTAGAGCCGTTCCCGCCTTTGATTGTAATCCATTCCACTCCCGCGCGCTTAGCTCGCTCAATAATCCGCGCTACGTTACCGTCCTCTGCCATCACCATCCGCCAGATCCATATACCCCGCCCTGAGACAACTGGTAGAGGTCCCTCAGTTGGATCCTCTGGTTCAGACTTAGGTGGTTCATCATCCTCCGGCTCCGTAGGATCTGGTTCATCCGGCGACTCCTTAGGAGGTGATTCCGAAGGCACCTCATCTTCCGTTGGTTCTTCCCCAGGCATCTGTGGCGAAGGAGTGATTAGGCCTAATCGGGTGAAGACTCCTCGAAAGAAGGAGAGGAACCCTTCCCAGACTCTCCTTAAAAAAACAACCATCTTCAATGACCCCCATCTAATAATTGCCAATTTGTGCGATTGGCCCAATATCAGCTTACGTTAGAGTCTTAAAGATGTTGACATTAATTTTAAAAAATACGTGGACTTATAAACAGCTTTCGTCGCAGGGTCAGGTTAATTCCCCCCGCGCAATTAGAACCACCTTACCGCCAACGTCAACGCGAATATAGTCACCATCTACATAAGATCTTAAGCGTAACAAAGATGGCCTCCCCATTTCAAATCCCTGTTCAACTCGTATATTTATCAATTCTTTACCAAAATATTGATATTTAGCCAGATAACCAGCAAGACATCCATTAGCGCTGCCGGTGGCTGGATCTTCAGGAATACCGTAACAATCCACATAGACCCGAGCGTTTAACTGGTTATCCGGGCTATATGTCTCCGGGCAAAACACCATGATGGCTTTGGCCTCCATATTACAGGTCAGATTAATAAGCTCTTCTACAAAAACTCTACTCTTCTTAACTGCTTGCAAAGATTTTACCGGGACAATTATGAAAGGCAATCCCGTTGAGACCTCTTGCACAGGAAAACGTTCATCAAGATCGGATAGATCCAAACTAAGCACACCAGCTATTCTCCTAGGATCCACTCTCTGTCCGAACACGGGAGGATTTTGGCGCATCCACAGTACATCACTTCCATCGTTCTCTTGGAGAAAAGTAACGGGAATTCGACCTACTTTCAGATTCAACCCAATCTCCTCAACTTTATTCTTTAGTATTTCTTCCCTAATGACCCACGCTGTACCCAAGGTAGGATGACCGGCAAAAGGCACCTCATTATCAGGGGTGAAGATACGCACATCATAACCTCCATCCCGCTCATAATCAGAGAGAATAAAGGTAGTCTCTGAGTAGTTCATTTCTTGGGCGATCTGCTGCATTTGCTCGTCAGAAAGTTCCCTTGCATTCCGGAACACAGCCAGCTGATTGCCGGAATACTTCTTCTCAGCAAAGACATCGAGAATATAAAAAGTCAATGACATCTATTAGTTGCCTCCTCTAACGAAAACTTTTCAGCATACACAGCCTATAAATTTAAAGGGGACAAGTTACTTCTCGTCTTCAATTACTAAAACAAAGTCAGTGCTCCGGCCTAAGTTATCTTGACACACAACACGGTGTCTACCAATAATAGGCATATAAAAAAGTCGTTCACCTGGTCTAGCCTCACCTACGAATATGCCATCTACAAACCAATAGAGTTTCTGTGCATCGCTAGCGACAGAGGCCTCGAAACATATCTTCTGAAACTGTGCTGGAATTCCTTCGCGAAGCCGATAATTACAGTCCATTGAAGGAGAACGAATAATCGGCGGTGTACCTGGCAATAACCCTTGCCATTCCGGCAATAAGGGCGGGGGTCGTTTAACAGGCGAACCGGATTTCTCCATCCACGACCCTACTCTAGGCGGCCATTGCACAAAGATCTCTTGATGAGACTTCCGGTCCCCGGTATAGTGCGGTGGCAAACGATATCCCGTTTGATCATCGATCTCAATGGCTTGATGAAACTCACAAGTTTTATACGGTGAACGGTCTGTCAAGAAGATCTCCTCTACAAGCGTTGGACAATGTTCCCCAGGCAGTTGTCCACTGAGACTACATACCAACCTAATCTCCACGTTTTTCGGCTGTTTAAACCAGGGAATCTGTTTACCGCGGCAGATGCTATTCATCAACTCAAATAAAATTGGGGTGGCCACTTCAGCGCCGACAAGATTCCTAGCTCCTTCACCAGAGAAGTTACCAAGCCAAACCCCAACTGTATAACGGGGATTGTATCCGATACTCCACGCATCGCGGTGTCCGTACGAGGTACCTGTCTTCCAGGCCACCCGCGGTAGCGAAGTAAACTCCCAACAGGTTGGGAGATCCGGGCGGCGCAACCCCGTTAAGATATCTGTGATAATGTAAGAGGTTCCAGGATCAAGTATACTAACCGCGACAGAATGAGATTCTTCTCTTAGCCAACATGGCCTTATATACTCTCCCCCATTGGCTAAAGCGGCATAAAGCGCCGTAAGTTCCAGTAGATTTATTTCACAGCCCCCAATTGCCATTGACAATCCATAATTATCCCGTGGCCTTAAGTTAGACGCGCCTATTTGTTCCAGTAAATAATAAAGTCCTTGCTCACCCAAGGCATTCTCCAGGCTGACAGCAGGAAGGTTTAACGATCTCTCCAACGCCACTCGGGCGGAGACCACTCCGCTATAAGAACGATCAAAATTCTCAGGGGCATAGCCTGAGAAATCAGTAGGAACATCTTCCAGATAGTGCCCTGGAGAGATCATTCCTTCCTTTAATGCTAATGCGTAGATAAAGGGCTTAAGGGTCGAACCAGGGGAGCGTGGCGCTAAAGCGCCATTGACCTGTCCCGCCGAACGTCGGTCATGAAAATCTCCAGACCCGACCAATGCCAAAATATCCCGGGATTTATTATCTAGAATCACAATTGCTCCATTAGTAATTCCCTCATTGCGCAGTTTATTTAAGTGAATTCGGAGTAGATCCTCAGCGGTCGCCTGGAATCTGCTGTCTAAAGTGGAGATAAGCCGTGCCTTACCACGATTATCTTTAAGTAAATCCCTGGAGAAATGCGGTGCCTTCAACGGTAAACGAACACGTTTTTCTGGAGCTTCTTCACGTAAGGCCTCAATATATTCCGCATCTGAGATGACCCCTTGTTTTCGCATTCGGACTAAAACCCGATTTCTTGCAGCAATTGCTCTTTGAGAGCTTACGTCCGGTCGGAAGTTCGTCGGTGAGTTTGGGATCGCTGCCAATAACGCAGCCTCACTTATACTCAGCTGCGAGGGTTCCTTGTCAAAATATAAGCGAGCAGCAGCGGCGGCGCCCTCAATATTACCTCCATAGGGAGCCATATTAAAATAATACTCTAACAACTGACGTTTACTATAACGTAATTCCAGTTGAAAAGCTCTAAACACCTCGCGAACCTTATTAGGAAACGTCCTTGATTTAGGTTCCATCATCCTGGCAATCTGCATCGTAATTGTTGATCCGCCGGATACTACCTGCCGAGCGCAGATATTTTGATAAGCGGCTCTTGCCATAGCAATAGGATCTATACCTGCGTGCCAATAAAAGTATTTGTCTTCAAAACAGATAACTGCACGTTGAAGATGGAGAGAGATCTCATCAAGAGGAGTGTAGATCCGCCACATATCGTCTGAGGATATAAAAGCCCGTAACAGCTGTTTGTTACGGTCAAAAACCAGAGTAGATGTTGGCCGTTTTAGTGAGCTTTCTGGTAATGGAATCATCCATGCCAGACCCTTAAGAGTGAGTAACAGGAGGAGTATAACTCCTCCTGTTAGGAGCATAGACTGAAGCATCCGACAGAAATGTTTATTGTTAGCATAAAGAACCCATTTCATTATTATTCCCCCAAATGATATCAGAGAAGCTACTTTTCGATCTGAACCCTTCCTCCAGAACTGATACTCATAACCTCTGGTTCATACATACATTCCCCTTTGATTACAGGTAAGGTATAACTACCACAGGATACAGCCCGTGCCGCATAGTAGAAATAGTAGGTATCCGCCTCATAGAAATTCGCGAACAGTAGTAATCGGTCATCTCGAATATCCATATAACTCGGGCTAAAAACATCCGTCTTTAACCAATCCAATTTTGCGCTGGTAGCCAGGCGTGGGTTTTCGATCTCAATCCCTGTTGGCAACAGATCTACAATGGCAACATTCTCCACATTATCATCCCTGGTTTTCACAGTAATCTTAACTACTATCAAATCTCCTTGTCTTATTTTATTCAAGTTCACCTTCTGTCCTTGTCTGTCATAATACTCTCGGCGGACTTCAATCCCATTGTCTTCTTCAGGAACAGGGTTAGGAGAAACACCGCCGCTTTCAGCATAATAGAAGCACTCACCTTGCCCGGATACTTTAACTGTAACTTCTCCTGCTCCTAATCGCTGGTCTTTTATTCGCTTTGGCTCTTTGTCATTGAATTCAGCGATAACTATACCATTAACCAGTACCTGACCAGTATACGAAGCGTTAGCGGCTTTTTTATTATATATTTTCCCCAGTGCCATGAAAGCGAAGGCGTTCTCTTGAGTCGTTCCCCAACGTTCAACTTTAACAGAGTCAGCCAATCGTTTCATCAGTTTCGGGATAGCAGAGTTCCCAGGATCAACGTCCGCTAAAACTCCCAAAACGATGGCATCTGTCCGAATAGTAGAATTAAAGTTACCGCCTCTTTCTCTTTTTGCTACATAGGGTGTAAATGTTAAAGGCATCAAATCACGAGCCGTTTTTTTGTCACCAGCGTAATAATATGCCGCAGCTAAGTGAATTTTTGTGTCCGGATAGAGAACATTATACTTCTGATTTTTGATATAAGCCATGCTGCTACGTTGCGGGCGTCCCGCCAAGCTTAGCACATAAAGCGCGTATACTCTTTGCTGGAGCCCCCAAGAACTGTTATTGTTATCTTTGCCCTTACCAACCTTCTCCAGATAATTTAAGATCCGATTGTGAACTTTATCAGAGACGGTAAACCCTGCTTTACGCGCTTCCACTAGAAAATGGGCGGCGTAAATCGAACTCCAAGTGGAAGAGTAATCACCGCCAGGCCAATAACTAAAACCACCATCTCTTAACTGCATTGATTCAAGCTTGTGAATACCTTTGTAGATAAATCGCTCTGCTTTTTTATCAGCAAACAGATCCGGCTGCGCCACGCGGGCTAAATCAGAGAAATAAAGCAAGGGGAAGACCTTGGAAGTGGTCTGTTCCACACAACCATATGGGTAACCCAGCAAGTAACGAAGACTACCTGTCAACTTCAAACTGGGTAACGATGCTAAACATAATGAGTAATCTCCAGTCCCGGGTAACCAAGACTCCTTCAGGTTGAGCGTCAAAGGAGCCTTAGAAGTCACAACCCCAGATGACGCTTTGGTTGTAAATGGTTGAGCCGGCCGTACAGCCAATTCTGTTGTATCAGTTACTTTCTCTTGATTAAGCCTGGCTTCCAACCTAAATTCACATTTCCCTGAGACATCACGAGCAATAACTGCAAAATGAGCAGTCTTCTCCTGCTTCTCAGATAATTTGAACCGTTTTATATCATGACCGTCGATCTCCACCGGCCCAGATGCAATGAGCTTCAATTCCACATCCCCATCTTTGCCAGTGCCGTTAAAGATCGATACAGGAATTACGAATCGATCACCCGGCGCGGCGAAACGCGGAAATGTTGGTGTTAATACGATCGGCTCACGAACTAGTACTTTCTCTGTGGCTGAACCAAATCTAG
>OBJA01001647.1_pt1 | contig 14676 bp, 13 predicted proteins | sample 1519751 | NCBI WGS metagenome assembly OBJA01 (sample SAMEA3881238, study PRJEB22517) | soil metagenome | biome: lake sediment; feature: soda lake sediment; material: sediment, water from around vicinity | place: India | collected 2013-12-23 | depth 3 m | reverse complement strand
AATACAAATATACGAACAAAAAATAATACCGTGCAATACATAGTAGTATATTTTTTAAATATTCTTTAAATAATTTTACATTGAACATCAAGCAGGGGATAAACACCGCTGGAATACTGAAAGATTGCAATTGGCCAGCAGTGTGACCGGTATAAACTTTTATAATGAACAGAGACTAGATATAAAAGAAAAAGACCGGCTTCGACCGGTCTATTTCTTTCTTCATGGCTTGTTTCATTTCTTTTTACCTGCTTTCCAGAAGTTGTTATCAACCATCCAATTTTCAAGTTCCAGTTCCGGATCTTCCAATTCCACAAGGATAAATGCCCTTCTTCCGAACTGGGCCCCAGGAAAAGTTATTCCTACTGCTTTTGCTCTTACTACTGGTTTTACAACTGTTTCAGGTTCTTCTATTGCTGTTTCTTCTGAAGTTGCATTAAACAACATTTCATTGATCATCCAGTCTGCTACTTCAAGCTGATTTTCATTTTCCAGTTCCGTTGCATGGAAGATTTCTGCATCAGTCATCCATTTTTCAACTTTCAGATCTTTTTCTTCCTCAACTTTTAAACATTCTGCAAAATAGGCAAGATCAGATGCTACTTTTGATTTTCCGCTAACTGATAATTCAACATTTGCCGATGATGACATAGCGTACTCGTTACGACCATCCATTCTGCTTTCAAAGCTGTCGCCTTGTGCGTTAAGAGTGAAACATGTTGCAAAAATTGCTGCCATGGTGGCGATTGTTTCCATTCCTGCTTTCCTGAATTTGCTGTTCATTGTTTTCATGACTTTGTCCTCCTGCTTGCTGTTTTTATTTGTTTTCTGTTTTCTGACTTAAAATTCAACTTTAAGACGCCTGAGTTTTTAATTCGTTACAAAAATTATAGAACTTTTTTTTGTATGGTACAATTTTTAACATTGTAATTTGTAATACAAATATATGAATAAAAAATAATACTATGCAATACAAACTACTATATTTTTAAAAATTATTTCGTCATATATTTTATCTGCAGAAAATGATTGGTTGATTCCACCGACAAGTTCAGGTTGTACTACAGTCATTTAAGGGAAGAATTGCAGGATGCTGGCAGTAAGGATAAAAATCCCGGAGATAAAAGTACTGAAACCGGGATTTTTATCACTGTTCAAATAGTCACTTAATCTGCGAGTTTCACATCCACACTGGTACCGTTGGTAATCACATCATAAACAGGCGACATTTTTGTAAAGGAAATCAATTCTTCCCGCTGAGATTCAGTGAGATCTCCCTTGATTTTAAAAGTTACCCTGATTTGCTGGTAGCCGTTTCGAACCTTGTCATTTAGTCCTAAGAAACCCTGAACATCAATATCACCCTCAAATCTTGATTCAATACTTTCAACTTCGATGCCTCTTGCTGCAGCATGTAAGGCCATTGTTGTTGTCATACAACCTGAGAGGGCCGAAAGAAGGTACTCAACCGGATTTGCCCCTTCATTATGCCCAAGCAGAACAGGTGGTTCCCCATTATCGAACACCCAGGCTTTCTCACGTGAATTGTCTTCCTGGCATCCGCCATAAAATTCTTTCACTGTGGCGCGGTTATGGCCGCCGGTTACCCACTTGTTCCGTACACGGAATTCAAATTTTGCAATCTCAGGATTTGCCTTAATGGCATGAACTGTTTCTGTGATTTCTTCAGTGTTGAAGCCATTCACTTTTAAATTCTTAGTCGTTTCCATTTCTTAAATTATTAATCGTTAAACAAACTGTTCATATATTGCCAATCGATGTGCCATGTTGGCAACGTGTTTATTTTCAGTTACTTTTAATTTTAATTGGCTAACGATCTTTCGTAAATGACGAAAAATCGTTAACTTGAATTCGTTAAAAGGGTTTTTAATATGGCTGGTAATATTCAGCCTTCGGAAAAATCGTCATCAGGGCTCATCATCCTGAAAAAGATTGTTGAAGGCACATCCGACCAAACCGGGGAACAGTTTTTCCGGATACTGGTTAAAAACCTGGCTGAATCTCTGAATGCTCATGGTGTCTGGGTGACCGAACACCTGAAGCAAACCAATCGTCTGCGGGCGCTTGCTTTCTGGCTCAGAGATCATTATGTTGATGATTATGAATATGATATCCCCGGCACGCCATGTGAGCCAGTTCTGGATAGCCATACAATCTGCCATGTGGCAGAAGATGTGATTGAACTGTATCCTAACGATCCTGATCTTCCCCCACTTGATGCTGTCAGTTATATGGGACTGGCATTAAGAGATGAAAATGATGTTGTACTGGGGCATCTGGCATTGCTCGACAATAAGCCTATGGCAGAGCTACCCGAAGCTTTTGCAATTTTCAGGATATTTGCAGCACGGGCTGCTGCTGAACTCAGGCGTATGCAATATGAAAGAAGGCTTATTGAAAATGAAGCAAAGCTCAACAGGATGATAAATGGAACTATGGAATCACTTGTTGAATGCGATGACAATTTTATCATAACCCAGTTTAACAAGGCGGCCTCCTATAACTTTCAAACCCGGGGAGGTACCCTTGCAGGTATCAATATAAAAGAGCTTTTTAATGCACAGGATTATGAAAGGGTTGTGGCAACTGCGATCAGGTTGAAAGTTCAGGTTGATGGCAATGCATCAACAATAATCAAAGGAAACCTGAATTGTATAACTCAGGAAGGGAACTTATTTCCGGCTGAAGTGGCTGTTTCACAGTATGAATATCAGAAGAAGATATATTTTGCCTTGTTTATCAGGAACCTGAGTGAGCATGAAAAGGCAAGGGAGGAAATTAAACAGTTAAATGCTGAAGCTGTTTTTTTGAGGGAGCAGGTGAATCAGCATTACTTCAATCATATCATTGGTGAAAGCCCTCAGATTTTAAAAGCACTGGAGGCAATCCGACAGGTTGCGCCTACCAATTCTACAGTAATGATCAGAGGTGAAACAGGAACGGGTAAAGAGTTGTTTGCACTTGCAATTCATAAAGCCAGCAGAAGGAATCAAAAACCTATGGTGGCACTCAATTGTGCAGCTCTTCCTTCTGATCTGGTCGAAAGCGAATTGTTCGGCCATGTGAAAGGTGCTTTTACAGGTGCTGCCAGTGCCAGAGACGGGAGATTTTTACTGGCCGACGGAGGTACAATTTTTCTTGATGAAATAGGTGAACTCCCTTTACCTTTGCAGGCAAAACTACTGCGTGTACTGCAGGAAGGGGAATTTGAACCGGTTGGAAGCTCAGGAACCATAAAGGTTGATGTAAGGGTAGTTGCGGCCACCAACCGCAACCTGGAGGAGGAAATTGAACGAGGAAGATTCAGATCGGATTTGTATTACAGGCTGAATGTTTTTCCTGTTGAGATTCCTCCTTTAAGGGACAGGGGTAACGACATCATTTTACTGGCAGAAGCATTTTTAGATAAATATGCCCGTCGCTCAGCTATTCCTCCGGTCAAGCTGAATGAGGCCGACAGGCAGCAACTACTGGCATACCACTGGCCGGGGAATGTGAGGGAACTTCAGAACCTCATGGAAAGGTGCATCATTGCCAGTCAGGGAAAGAGTTTCAGTTTCAGGGAGATCCTTCCATCATCCGGACCTCCTGTTAAAATTGATGATGTCTCTGAACAACGGGTATATACAAATGCAGAAATGGCAGAATTTGAAAAACAAAACATCATCAGGGCCATGCAGCTGACAAACTGGAAGATTTCGGGTGCTGACGGCGCTGCTGCATTATTGCAGGTACCTGTTTCTACCTTAAGTTCAAGGATTGTAAAGCTGAAAATAAAGCAACACGCATCATAATCAGCCCTGGCTTTTTTCTGACTGGTTTCCTGTCAGCCATGCCACTTTTTGCTCCGGCAGGTGCTCCATTCCGATGATGTCACGGTACAAATCAGGACGCCGTGCATTCAGGTAACGGTGTCCACCGGCCATTGTCAGCTTATCAGGGATGAGCACCGATGATCCCACATCATTGCCCAACACGCGGCATTCAGCAACTATGTCGCCAAACGGATCAATGATCATGGAACAACCGTTTTTCAGCTGGTCGTCATCCATACCAATGGGATTGGAAAAAACCACATACACAGCATTGTCATATGCCCTCGACGGAAGCCACTTCATCAGCCAGTCCCTGCCTTTCATCCCATCGAATTCCAGCCTTACCGATGTAGGATCATTTTCCCTGTTCTCCCATAACGCCGGATCCACAAAACCTGCACCCGGCCTTGATGAAGGGGTGCACATGGTTACATGGGGCATGAACAGGATATCCGCCCCCAATAACCGGGTGGCCCTTACATTCTCGATAATGTTGTTGTCGTAACATATCAGGATTCCACATTTCCATCCATGCAAATCAAAAACCACATATTCATTGCCTGGCTGAATGTGCGGATTGATAAACGGGTGAAGCTTTCTGTATTTTGCAACCAAGCCATTCCTGTCAACACAAATATATGCCTTGTATACATTATCATTTTCATCCTTTTCAAAAAGACCTGCAAGGACAGTGATGTCATGCCTGGCTGCAATCCTGATGAGCTTTTTTGTGCTTTCACCATCAGGTATCGGTTCTGCTGCCTCCAGAAGCTGTTCCCCTGAAAGTTTCCGGGCATAGCTGTATCCCGTTACAGAACATTCATGAAAGGCTATCACTTTGGACCCTTCGGCGGCTGCTTTACCTGCAAGATCATCAATAACCGACAGGTTGTAGTTTTTATCTCCGCTTCTGTTTTCAAACTGTGCAGTTGAAATTTTCAGTTTATCCATCTGTTTTCTGCTTGGTTTAAGTAATCCCATGAAACGAGGTGTATCCCCAGGCTCTTCAATACCTTCTTTACTGAATCATCAGTTAATACTTCAAGTTCCCTGCCAAGGCCGGGGTGGCATAAAATTTCAGATACCCCTGCAGGAATCTGTTCCAGCAGGGAGATGAAATTTTCAACTGTTGCATTCATGTAAAAACTGTCAATAAACCAGTCGGTACTTTTAATGCCTTCTGCAAACATGAGATTTTTTTGCCAAACCAGTGCATCGGGCCTGACTTTTTTTATCAGGGGTATAAATTTAAACGGATGGGCCATTCCAAACTTTAACAAGGTTCTTAAGCCGGCTGCTCCTCCGCCACCGTTCCCGTTAAGGCTGATGAAATTATAGATGCTTGCCGGTACAGGATTGCGGAGTGGTACCTTGTATTTATGCGCAAGTTCTTTGACTGCTACAAAAAACGGGGTATATAGTGCTGCAATGTGATGGTGGTAGTTTATATGGCTCATGGGAATACCCGTTGAAGCAAACAGGGCAGCCTGTGCAAACAATTCGGTCCTTACCTCGCTAAACTTCATAGAAGGCAGATGCCTTATAATATGATTGATGCCATGAAAATTACCTGCAGCATCGGTTAATCCTTTCACCTCTTTAAGTTTTGCAACCGGGGAGCCAAGCGTGAGATTCAAATGCAGCCCTATGGGAAGTCCGGGGTGCAGGGCATGAATTTTCTTTAGCTGTTCTGCCGATCCTTCGAGATTAATAAATGCCGATGTGCTTGTTACAATACCTTCCTTATATGCGGTGAGGATTGCACTTGTTGTTTGTTCATCCTTGCATAAATCATCACCGTTTATGATGACATATTTTTCACTCCCATGAATTGCCGGTGGTTTTGGTGTAGTACCAAAAAGCTGGATAAGGTTATTCCTTATAAACGCCTGTTTTGATTTGCTTATTGCCATTCGTAATTGCTTGTTGTTTGTAATTATTTCAGGAAGGCTGATGTGATGAACCTGCACTTTCATTATTGCGCATAATTCAGTTCACAAAGTTTTGCATGGTTTCTTCTGCTCCTTTTTACAACATCATTTATATGCACGATGTTTCCTTTCCCTGCAACAAGTTTTACAAAAAACAATTAAAAGTAAATGACTGACTGCTTGTTGTTCCTGCTTCATTCTGTAATGTAAGTAATATATGTTGTGCTGCCGGCAAGGCGTAGCCCGGCTTCCGGTCAATCAAAATGGCGCCACGATACAATCTGGACCTGAAGGCTGTCGATGGCTCTTTTCACTGAAGGATTAACCAGAACTTTCAGTTCTTCTTCAATGCCCGGATGACACATCAGTTCCGATACTCCGTGGGGCAGCTGGGCAAGGATGGATATGAAATTTTCAACCGATGCATTCTCATAAAAACTATCAATAAACCAGTCACTGCTGATAATCCCTTCCTCAGCCATCAGTTTTTCCTGTGCTATAAATGCATCAGGACCCACTTTGCTCATCATGGGAATCGATTTGAACGGGTGTGTGACTCCGTAAAGGATCAGTTTTCTCATACTTGCAGAACCTCCGCCTCCCCTGGCTCCGGTATCGATTATCTTGTATATGCTTACCGGGACTGGATTACGTATGGGCACTCCATATTCCCGGGCAACCTCCCGCACTGCTTCGAAAAATGGAGTATACAGTGCAGCAAGGTGGTGATGGTAGTCGATATGACTGAGCGGCACTCCCGATGAAATAAATAATTCTGCCTGTGCTGCCAGTTCTTTTTTCACTTCACCCGCAGGCATATCAGGAAGGCGGCGCAGAATTTTATCAATAGGATAGAAAAACCCATTATCATCAACAAGGTTTTTTATTTCAGAAGCCGCTGAGATGGGTTTGCCCAGGGTCATATTGAAATGCAGTCCTATAGGAATATCAGGATTTTCATCATGGAGCTTAATTAAATTGTCAAGTGCCCCCGGAAGATTGACAAATGCTGATGTACTTGTCAGCACACCCTGGTGGTATGCCTCCAGAATGGCTTTATCCGTATGACGATCAAGGCACAGATCATCACCATTAATGATAAGGTATTTCATGTTGCTGTTGACTGTTTTCGGGAGGGGAGGAGGGCCACAACCCACCAACAGGACCAAAAGCACGAAAACTGCTGATGCAGCATATCGGGGGAAGCTATCTGAGGGAGATACCTTGTTTCTCATTTTGAAGTTCCGGCCAGTCAGTTGTTCAATCCGGCTATTTACTTTCAAATATAAGAAAAAAATGCGATAAGTTTAATCAAAATGCTGTTAATCATTTAGTTCATGCTTGAGTACATCACGTACCTGCATGAAATTTTCCTCAAGAAGCAGCATGTTTTCGATGAAGAAATTATAGATGTCGGGCCACTGGTTCTGACGGTGAATATCAACTCCTGTGAGTTCTTTATAAATACGGCAAACCTCTTTGGTGCTGTCTTCCCTCTGATGATAAAACTCCCAGGTAAGTCCGTCACTAAACCCTTCTTCTATCACAACTTTATAATTCTGCAATATTTCAAAGGCCTTCAGGCGGCGATCCTCATTTCTCTGGCCCAGTTCAAGGATGACCCGGGCACCGGTTCGGTCGGCTTCAAAACGCAGGGCAACTCCCGAAACCTTTGTGCGGTGCAGGATGAAATTCCTGCGCCGTGTCATCAGCAGGGGATGCACCCTGCATCTTTGCCCGAATTGTTCCCAGAATTTCAGCCTGAGCTGTTTTGCCTCTTCCTGCGTATACATGAATAGATGTTAATGATGTAATGGTCAGATCAACCATATATAATGATACCTTTGAACATGGTTGGCCCCTGCAAAGGTATATGTTTATTTTGTTACTATATTTATCATGATCAAATTACACAGGTTATGAAAACAGCAGCATACTGGATTAAGAAACTCGAACTCCGGAAACATCCCGAAGGCGGGTGGTACCGCGAGGTTTACCTTTCGGAGGATATCGTGCCACAAACCGGGTTGCCGTCAGCGTTCAGGGGTGACCGAAGCTTTTCCACCTCAATCTATTACCTGCTTGAAGGTGGCGATTTTTCAGCCTTTCACCGGATTAAATCAGATGAAATATGGCACTATTATGGCGGAACTTCAGCTATAGAAATCATGATGATTGAAAACAACAAACTGAAAAAGTGCCTCCTGGGAAATGATCCTGACCGAAATGAAAAGCTTCAGGTTGTTGTACCCCGGAATACCTGGTTTGCTGCCAGGCCTGAAAGTTCTTCGGGATATGCCCTTGCAGGGTGTACTGTCTCCCCCGGTTTCCATTTCGATGATTTTGAACTTGCCGGGGAGAAGTTATTAAGGGAATTTGCTGATTTGAAAAATGAAATCGCTCCGCTGCTCAGGCCGCTGCCGTCAACAACCAATAAATAAACAATAAACGATGAAACGGTTTATTCTGCTATTGATAGTCATTACGTTTGCCTTGGTTTCCAGGGCTCAATTGGCTGAGGTAAGGGTAAGCTACAACATTACAGGAGATGTCAGCTTTTCAGCTTATAACAACACGGTGGCACCACTTTATCTGCTTCTTGATTTTGCCGATCTGGAAAATGCTGTACTCAATGTGAGCCTGCCATACATCCAGTTGCTGGACCCTGGTTTTAATTCACTGTTTACCCTATACCGCCAGTCTGAATCAGGTGTCCCCCAATTTCATTACAACATCAGGACCTATCGCTCCGACCCGCTGGCTATTCCTGACCTTGATTTTCCATACCTCATTCCTTTTGAACAAGGGGAGGAGGTAGCAGTTTCCTACGTGAAAAGCCTGGAAGGATTTATGGGTACAAAGGATCCGGTTTCGTGGAACGCAACCGGGTTTGCTGTCACACCCCGACAGCAGGTTTATGCATCACGCACTGGCATCGTTGTTGAAGTTGCAGGTGCACAGCGCACAGGCGACCCGATTACATGGTATCACACCTGGAATAATTCAATTACACTGCTTCAGCCCGATGGTACCCTGATTTGCTACCGGAACGTAACCGACCCCGACAGGAAGCTTAAACCCGGCACAAAGGTAATTGCAGGACAGCCTTTGGGTGTTGTGGCACCTGATGCACGAAACCTGATACTTGTCATTTACCAGCACAGGCAGGATTCCGATGTATTGAATTATGTGATTCCTCAGTTTATTACAGGTGAAAATGAAGCAGGTGTCCTTATATCATCAAAGAAGTACAAAGTAATCCATCCGGCTGAAATCAGGGGACGGGAACTAACAAGAAAGGAAAAACGGCAGTATCTCAGGTAGCTGTCTATTCCTCAGGCTTCCATGCATATATTCCCTTATAGGCGTTGCCCTGGGGGTCGAAAAGGCTGCGTCCGAGAAATGGAATGCCTGAGCCGGGTACGGTAAAGCTTTCGGGTTCCCAGTAATAAAGAGATGTAACTTTCGGATAATTCCTGATACGTTGCGCCAGGTCAACCATGAAATCATATTGCCCCTGTTCTGTTGGAGGGTACGGCTGTACATCGAGCACCCATTCTGCCGGTTCAGGATACCAGCCATTGGCATAATATGCAGTTTCCACAACCGATATCTCCTGCCTGTACTTGTTTGAAATAAAACCGAGGTTTTTCTCAAGTTCTTCAAATGTGCCGTGCCACCATGGATAGTAACTGAGGCCAATGACTTCAAACTCCACACCCCGTTTAATGATGTTGCTGTAAAAGTTATCCGACTCAATGATGTCACCTCCGGTGGCAGCGTGTATCATTATGGGCTTTTTGCTGCCATTGTCAGAATCCTTTACCCCACGGATCCCCGCCTTAAGCAAAGCTGACAGTTCATCCCACCGTGCCTGGTTGTTTTCTCCCCATAGCCTTCCGTGAGGCCAGAGCATCCCATGATTGATTTCATTGCCTATCTGCACCATGTCGGGTAATACCCCGGCCTTATCCATCGCATTGATTACATATTTTGTATAGCTGTATACACTGTCGGCAAGGGTGGCAAAATCCAGATCCTTCCAGGCAGCAGGTATAAACTGTTTTCCAGGGTCAGCCCAGGTATCAGAATAATGAAAATTGAGCAGGATTTTAAATCCCTGATCCTTTGCTTCCTGTGCCGATGCAATTGTATATGCAAGGGTGTTTACCACAGGGCCTTCAATCACAGGCGTATGGAACAGGCGCAGGCGGCACCAGGTATAGTTGTTCTCCCTGAAAAGCTGAAAGCCATCTTTCTGCTCTCCTGCTATCTTAAATGTTCCTCCAAGGTCTTCAATTCTTTTGATAAGAGAAAGATCGCCTCCGAATTCAAATTGCCCCTCATATTTTTCTTCAGGTGCTCTCTGAAGATTTTGCCTGCATCCGGCCATCATGAGCATGAGGAGAATATAAAGGAGATATCTGTTCATTTTTTTAATTCCAAGATAATCAATTTTTGCTGAATCCCAATTCAGTATTTCATCATAAGTAAAAGGATGTTGATGATCAGCATTGATTTATAATGATTTGTAAGTATAGTTGGGCATTCAACAGCGATGAAGGCAATTTTTAAAAATGATTTGATATCGTACATCCTTCTTCAAATTTTCTATCTTCATTGCGCACTAAAAGGACTTAAATCGTGAAGCGGATTCTGACTATCGATATCATGCGGGGACTCACCCTTTTCCTGATGCTGTTTGTAAATGATTTATACATGCCCAACGTACCCTGGTGGCTGGGCCATACCGAAGCCAATTATGATGGCATGGGACTGGCCGACTGGGTTTTTCCGGGCTTTCTCTTCATGGTGGGTATGGCAGTGCCTTTTGCTGTGCAGGGCAGGCTGAAAAAAGGGAGTACCTCAGCTGCTGTAGCAGGCCACATTTTAATACGCACCCTTAGCCTGATAATTATAGGTGTGCTCATGCTCAACTCTGCACGTATCAGCCCTGAGCTTACAGGTATTAGCCGAAACCTGTGGGCGATTCTGATGTACATCTCCGTCTTTTTAATCTGGAATATGTACAGTAACCTGCCACGCATGGCGGTTTACCTGCTGAGGAGACTTGGGATTGCAGGCCTGCTGGTGCTTATTTTCATCTTCCGCAGCGGTACCGCCGATAACCCCGGATGGTTTATTACCGGCTGGTGGGGCATCCTGGGGCTTATTGGCTGGGGATACTTTGCAGCTGCATTTGTATATCTGGTGGCAAAGGATGATTTGATAATCACAGGTTTATTCTGGTTGCTTTTCCTGTTGCTGAATGTTTTTTCACAATTGGGAATGCTGTCCTTTCTTGATTTTTTAACGCCGGTCATTGGTGTGCTCATTAGCGGAAACACACCACTTCTTGTTGTTTCGGGATTGTTTTTCAGTCTGATCCTGCGCAGAACCGGTGCATTGCAATGGAAAAAGTTTGCGCTTACAGGGGCTGTTCTGGGGATACTGGTCCTGGCTGCCGGTTTCCTTTTGCGGAACTGGTTCATCATCTCAAAAATTAAAGCAACCCCCAGCTGGGGATTAATCTGCACCGGCATAAGCATCCTGCTTTTTGTTTTACTGTTCCTGGTAACAGATGTGGCAGGAAAAACAAGCTGGTCAAAGGTTTTCAAACCAGCCGGACAGAACTCCCTTACAACCTACCTTGCTCCCGATGTCATTTATTATTCGGTATGGATGACCGGGTTTCCCCTGTTCTTTTATAAACACCCCGAAAGCTCACTGCTTGTGATTACGGGTTCAGTGGTATGGGCACTGGCCATGATTGGTTTTGCTGCCCTCCTGGCACGCATAGGCATCAGGCTGAAATTGTAAATGATTATGTTGTAACTTTGGATATATCATCAAAACATTACTTGTATGAACCGTTCCTGCTTCCTGGCAATGTTAATCTGCACAGGCATATTTGTTTCCTGTAGCCGTGAGGAGATTACAATGGCATCGTTACTTCAGGAGATGACCTCCAGGGAACTGCTGACCCGGCTTCCCGGTGAGCCTCACACACTGAGGCAGTTTAGCAGCTACGACAGGCGGAGCACCGCTCCCGGTGAGCCGGGATGGTTTGCCAACGATGATTACACACAGTTCATCCGTGAAGAAAATAACGGCAGGCGCGAATTCGTGCTTTTCGATGCCGAAGGGCCGGGTGCCGTTGTGCGCTGGTGGATGACCTTTGCAGGGGAAGGCGCTGCCGATGGTGTTGTAAGGGTTTATATCGACAATCATCCTGAACCAGTGATAGAAGGCGACATCCTTGAACTGCTCAGTGGGCAGATGGTTGCCGCTGAACCGCTTGCCGCATCGGTTAGCCCCGAAACCGAATATGAGCAACGGGGCCATAACCTCTACCTGCCGCTGCCTTATGCAAGCCATTGTAAGATTACCTATGAATGTGATGCAGTAAGGTCGGAAAACAACCGGATGGTACCCAGCATTTATTACAATATCTGTTACCGTACTTATAATCAAAATGTCAAAATTGAAAGCCTCAGCAGGGAAGTGCTTGAGAAAAACAGGGAACTCATTGCTGCAACAGGTGATGTTTTGCTGGCCGGATTTCCTGCAGACAGAGGAAATATTTATTCAGAACAGAAACCGCTGTCGCCGGGCGATTCCCTGACCTTTGCATTTGAAGAAAAGGGCATGGCGGTATCAGGCATTAAAATGAGGCTAAAAGCTGAGAACCTGCCACAGGCACTCCGGTCAACTGTTTTGTCGGTATCATTCGACAATGAACACACTGTATGGATCCCTGCCGGAGAATTTTTTGGAACAGGTTATCAGGTTTTTCCCTCTAAAACACTTTATACGCAGGTCACGGATAACGGACAAATGGAGTCACACTGGATGATGCCTTTTCAGCGCAATGCTGAAATAAATATCATCAATTTCGGAGATGAAGAAGTTGTTGTGGATGCTTCAGTCGCTCTCGGTAATTACAGGTGGAACAACCGGTCGATGTACTTTGGTGCAGCCTGGCACGAGCTTTACATGGTGAGTACAGCAATTGACGAAGAAGCCGGCGGCGACGAATGGCATTACGATGTAAATTATGTTGACCTGAAAGGGCAGGGGGTGTATGCCGGTGACGCCGTTACGGTATTTAATACATCACATGCATGGTGGGGCGAGGGCGATGAAAAAATATTTGTCGACGGCGAATCATTCCCTTCATCTTTTGGTACAGGAACCGAAGATTACTATGGCTATGCATGGTGCCGACCTGAGAATTTTACCCATCCGCTGATTGCCCAGCCATCCGGAGCCGGAAATCTTGCACCCGGAATGTCGGTCAATATGCGGTACCGTACACTCGATGCCATACCATTTAATACTGAAATCAGCTCAAACATCGAGATGTGGCACTGGGTGAAAACCAAAGTAAATTTTGCACTGTCTTCATTCTGGTACGCACGGCCTGGAGTGGAAACGAATGTGAAACCCGATATTGAAGCTGTACGCAACAAGGTAATGCTCGATCGTTCAGAAATCTATCCTCCTGTGGTAGATGAAAATGGAAGAATTGAGGGCGAAAATCTCGAAATCACTATGACTCCTTCGGGTACTGCCGGGGTACAGTCGGGCAACTACGGCTGGAGTGGCAATGACCAGTTGTGGTGGCGGCATGGCAATGAAGGTGATGAACTGCTTACAAAATTCACCCTTGAACAAGATGGCCGGTACACGGTTTCGGCACAGCTTACCATGGCCCCCGACTACGGAATCATTCAGCTGTACCTCGATGGAAAACCCATAGGGAGCAGGTTTAACGGCTTTCATGAAGGAAGCGTCATCACAAGGCAGGTGAACCTCGGGACCCATGTGCTCAATGAAGGTGAACATATCCTGTCGGTCAGGATTCTGGGTGCCGACCCAAAAGCCAAACCCGGAAACATGGCCGGCATCGACTGGCTGCAGTTCACCAAATAATTATCTTCCGGGACTGAATTTCCTGTTGTGAAGATGTGCCACCTCGCCACCTGGGAAATAACCATGCATACAGGCCAGTTAAAAATTTGATTCTCTCCAAAAGGAAAGGGTTTAATAAAGTATTTCCGCTATACCATCGCTATACCAACACCGTATTAAATTCAATTATTCGCGAATTTGATACGGTGTTGGTATAAGGCAGGTACTGTTTTCATCATGTGTTTTCCCGGTCACTTTTTATTGCAACAGGTTAAATGCATGTTGCTGATACTGTCTGGTGGTTCTTTCTGTAAATAAAAATACCAGTTTGTCTTTTAATTGGTCTTAAAAAGTGATAACTTGCAATCAGTTAATCCTAACAGCATACATCATGAAATCACAGCTAATTGTATGCATGTTTTTTGTTGTGTCACTGGCGGTTGGACAGGAAGCACCGGAAAGGATACGGGCCATACCTTTTATAAAAAACCCGGTTCAGGTTGATGGAATAGTTACCCAATCGGAATGGAATGCCATCGATACACTGCCCATTTATGCACACTGGCCCGATTTTTCATTGACCCCCAACACAAGAACCCTGTTCAGGGTGGCCCGCGATGAAACATACCTTTACTTTTCAGCTGTTTGTTACGGAGATCCTGATTTAATCCAGGGGCCTTATTTCGAACGCGATAAATGGGGCATGTCAATGGATCAGGTTGCCATTGTACTTGATACATACAATGATAATGAGAATGGTGTGCTGTTTGCTGTAACACCGACAGGCTCGCGTATTGATGTGAGCATAAACAATGATGCAGACGGGGCGTCACCGGTTGATTTATCATGGAACTCGTTCTGGGAGGCCAGGGTTTCAGTAAATCATGAAGGATGGATGGCAGAAATGAGGATTCCGTTCAGCAGTCTGCGGTTTCAGAATCGTCCTCTGTTCCCATTAGTTCCTGAATTCCGGATGATGGTTCTCAAATACATTC